>JAAROH010008271.1_pt1 | contig 10824 bp, 9 predicted proteins | sample 7248631 | NCBI WGS metagenome assembly JAAROH01 (sample SAMN09772309, study PRJNA484901) | compost metagenome | isolation source: Vermicomposting unit | place: India
CAAAAAGAAGCAGGGCGATTCCAAAGTTTATATCTTACCTATGAGGAATTGAAACATTGGTTCTAATGTATCCTACTAAAATATCTTCATACGTTTATATCTTACCTATGAGGAATTGAAACTTCTGTTCCTAAACCTCTAAGAGTAAAGCAATTCAAAAGTTTATATCTTACCTATGAGGAATTGAAACTTCCGAATCTCAAAGGGCCCATCTTATACGGTGAGAGGTTTATATCTTACCTATGAGGAATTGAAACACGCTTCTGCATTGGCTTCTTTTCTTGATTGTTTTTGTTTATATCTTACCTATGAGGAATTGAAACCTTTTTGTAATTTACCTTTTGTTGCAACTTCTTTTATGTTTATATCTTACCTATGAGGAATTGAAACACAGGATTTTCCTTCCATGCCGTCCCAATTTCCGGGGGTTTATATCTTACCTATGAGGAATTGAAACCAAGCGAATTGGAAACGAGGAGCCGCAAGCCATCCTAGTTTATATCTTACCTATGAGGAATTGAAACATGAATGAAACCTATAAATAACTTGTCATCATGTAAGTTTATATCTTACCTATGAGGAATTGAAACATCGCTCGCGAGACTAAAAAAGCCCAAGAGAAATTATGTTTATATCTTACCTATGAGGAATTGAAACCAAGAGGAGTTTCTGCAAACGGACTGTATGCGAGATGTTTATATCTTACCTATGAGGAATTGAAACTATAACATCTGAACTGGACGGAAAAACCGTTTCTAAGTTTATATCTTACCTATGAGGAATTGAAACCTTCTTCCTCGTCCTCTTTGAAATTGATGATATCTTGGTTTATATCTTACCTATGAGGAATTGAAACTTTGCACATTCATTCGTTTTCACCTCCTTCATTTTTGTTTATATCTTACCTATGAGGAATTGAAACTTGATTTTGTATAATTCGTCGAAAGCGTAGTCCCGCGTTTATATCTTACCTACGAGGAATTGAAACGCTCTTACAAGAGCAATACCGGACAAAAATGGTGAAAAGGTTTATATCTTACCTATGAGGAATTGAAACTAAAGGGAGCAGATGGGATACCGGGTGAAAAAGGACGTTTATATCTTACCTATGAGGAATTGAAACACAATATCGCCGCTACCTAGTAGAATGTCTTTTGCGTTTATATCTTACCTATGAGGAATTGAAACTTGCGAAGAGTCCGCCAAAGACCGTCGTTGACCATTTCGTTTATATCTTACCTTTGTAATAATTCATTCACTGTCATTTTCAAACTACCACCTTGTCAATTTTATTGGTCGTATCATTGTTGATCGTTTTTTCCCATTTTAAACTGAGATGAATCATTAGAATTTGATAGCGTTTATTTGTATCGTTTTATATAAAGCAAGGAGATGTTTTAATATGACAACAATCGCATTTGATCTTGATGATACATTGTATGACAGAACGCAACCTTTAAGACAAGCCCTTTTAGAAATTGATGAAGCGAAATCTCTCCCTTTTCATAAATTTCTTAACGTTTTTCAACAAAATAGTGATATTGCCTTTGAAAAAGTGAAAGATCATATTTGGACACTAGAAGAATCACACATTTTCAGAATTAGAAATACGCTTCATCAACTGGGAATTGATATAAGCTTAAGTAAGGCACAAAATTTCCAAGACCAATATAAAAAAAATCAACAACAAATTGAGCCCTTTCCATGTATCTTAGAAATTTTAGACTTTCTTCAGACAAAAAATATACAAACGATAATCATTACAAACGGTCCTTCAACTAGCCAAAGAAACAAGATTAATAATCTGAGATTAAATAAATATTTTTCTCCAGAACAGATTATTGTTTCTGAGGAAGAGAATATTGCTAAACCGGATATTGGAATTTTTAGATTGGCTGAAAGTAGGTTTAAACTTGATAGAACCAAAACATGGTTTATAGGTGATAGCTACGTTAATGATATTGTTGGGGCGGCTAACGCTGGTTGGAATACAATATGGTTTAACCGTAATTACAAAATAAAGAATGAAAAAACAAATTTATTGAAAACAAAAACAGTATTTTCTTCATTAGAATTGAAAGATTACCTTTTTGATATGTTTAAAAATCAATAGTATTTCTGCTAGCATTCAAAGATAAGTGAAAAGATGAGATTCTCTTTTAATAACGGAATGGCAAACTTATTTAAGCTTGCCATCCGATTTTTTTCAATCCATTTTGCTTGTCGTAAAGGGGCATTTACGCTTATCCATGAGTAATTTATTCCAGTTTATTATCGTTTTCTACCATTATTCATTGCTCGTCCTTTTCCTGGCCAAACACAGGTAAACAAACCGCTTATTCCTTCCCCAACTGCTCCTTCAATGTGGCCAGTACTTCCCGTTTCCAGAGTTTCACGGTTGAGTAACCCACACCTAAACTTTCTGCGATTTCGGTTAGTTTGTGACCTTTTATAAAATGCAAGTCAATGAATTGTTGCTGTTTTGGCGGTAGTTGTTTGATTATGTCTTGCAGGATCCAAGTTTCGTCGCTTTCGTTATCGGCTGTTTCGTTTGCAATCTGGTTCCAGCCGACATCATCCGGTTGGTGTTCGTGTTCGTCTTTTTGTATTTGCTTCCGGAGTTCGGTAAGGATTGAGCCGCGAATATAGTGATAAGCGTAGGTTGTCAAGGATGCCTTTTCCGGATCGTATGATTGATAGGCCCGCCACAAGCTGATTAAGGCAATTTGATAATACTCCTCATGGTTTTTGTAAATATGCAAGCCGCGTAAGATGGAGCGGATAATCGGTTGCATGCTCGCTACTAATTTTTCAAACTCATAATCTTTGTCCTTCATCAAGTACCCTTTCCGAAAGACGCGCCTTTCCAATGTATTCCCGGGTACCTATAACGTAATGAAAAAAGACGATTCTGACAAAGAGATTTTAAATCAGTTTTACCTGATTTTTACTATGTTTAACTGGATTTATGGTGCGTATAGTAGTAATTTTAGTTAAGTTAGTGGCAATTATCGCATTTTTACCCTTAATTTCAAGTTATTGTTTTACTTCTATTTTTACCTGATTTTAGTAAAAAACGCTTAGGGTTTCTCCCCAGAAATTGATTTCAGGTCCGAAGTTTTGTTATGAAAACATTTAATATATCGATTTTGTGGCCCACTAGCATTCCCTATTTACACGATAAACGCCAATCCGGACAGGTATTTTGCTTTATCAGTGTATTTTTTGCTAAGATGAATCCACCAATCAAGCCGGCATTTCCATTTAACTCAGTCGGGACAATATACACATCTATACCTTCATTAAATTCGGAATAGGGGAAGTAACCATTAAGAAATTTTTGAACGTATTTCCTCATCATCGGAAAGAGTATTCTTTGGTTAGAAACACCGCCGCCAATGATAATTTTTTCAGGCATGCAAATCATAATATACTGTACCAATGCTTGTGCGATATAGTATGCTTCAAGTTCCCAGACTTTTAGATTCTGAGCAAGTTCTGACCCCTTTTTTCCCCAACGTTTTTCAATTGCAGAACCGGAAGCCAAACCTTCAAGACAATCGTGGTGAAAAGGACAGATTCCTTCAAAAATATCATCCGGATGTTTTCTAATGATTATATGTCCCATTTCCGGATGGGAGAGACCTTCAAGTAATTTTCCATTAACAATAGCACCGGCACCAATTCCCGTTCCTATAGTAATATAAAGGCAGCTGTTTAAGCCGACTGCAGCGCCGTAAGTATTTTCTGCCAGAACAGCCGTATTTACATCCGTTGTAAATCCAATTGGCACCTTTAACTCTTTTTGAACAACTTGAAATAACGGATAATTTTGCCATGCAAGTTTTGGTGTATTCATAATGTAACCATAGGTTGGACTTGATTTCTTAATATCTGCTGGTCCAAAGGTTCCGATGCCTAATGAGTCTATCCGATTATCTATAAAAAATTGAATTACTTCTTTTAATGTTTCCTGAGGGCTTGTCGTCGGTATTGATATTTTCTTTAAAATTTCTCCATTTTCTGTCCCAATCCCACAGACAAATTTCGTGCCTCCTGCTTCAATTGAACCAAGTAACATTATGCATTTCCCTCTCTTCTAAGTTATAAAATTAAAAGATTAGCCCCAAAAAGCACGTATATCTAAAGGGACAATGCCTGGTATATGTAATAACCTTTTTGGGTGCTAATCATTGGAATCACTTTTTTCTATTTTTTGACAGTAAAAGTCACTTTATCTAGGCCACCGTTCTTCTTTTTTTGCTAACTTTTCGAATGGATAATGTGGTTCTGTTTGATACCAATAGGCAACAGAGGCAATGTCATCTTGTCTCTCAAAAAGGCCTTTTTTACTTACGCCGATCTGTTGGATTGTTACTTTCAGATCTTCGTTAAATCGAATGGGATCCAGTATATGCCAACGATATAACCCTCTCATGGGAGGTACGTCATCATTGTGATAAAGATGATGAACTAAATCATCATTTTTCGAGTAATAGGGATAGCCCATGAAAGGTGTACAAAAAGTATTTTCTACAGTTTTTCCGTCTTTCTGTGTTGCAAAGCTCCAAGCCCCTCCAAAATAATCCTCCGTACCTGTTCCACAAATCGTCGGATACTGGTCATCCCCATCTATAAACATTTTCACTTCACCTTCACCCCACCAATATCTTTCTAAAGTGGTAAGCGCTAAGTAAGTTCCGACATACTGACCTTTTCCTTTCACATGATCTAAAATGATATAATCTTCAGCAATATTGGTTATTTTTTGCCGTCTCCATTGTGCATGGAAATAAGCGGTATTTTCAGGTAGTTCATCGTACAAACAGTAATCTATTTGATAAAACAACGCCGGTATCGTTCCTTCGTGTTGATTTTCAATAGTGATTTTTGCCTTTTTATGAAACGGCATAGGAAAATAACTATTGAAACCACGTGTCGGGTTCACGACAATAGGCAATGAATTCACAACACACCATCTTGCAAAACCATTACAAAAGAAGTCTCCTAACGGGCTTTCAACGGAGGGATTTGCTTCATCATCCCAATACATACGAATCACTAAATCTCTAAGTACAAAACAGTCCTTTTCGGTTTGATCGGTAACCGTTAACCATATATGTTGAATTACCCCTGGTCCATCTATTTCACAAAGCGTAACGGTTGATCCGGGTTCCACATCGCGAATACATGGGGAACCTTTCCGGGAAGTACCGAGTTCACTGGATGCCATCCCTCCTTTGCCTTTTTCTCCATGTGGATTCTCAGCCGTAATTGCACGGCTTCTTCCATTGTTCATTAAAGGGAGAGTAGAAAGCCCTCCCGAGAAAGGGTTAAGATTCATATTTTTTTCCTCCTCGATATTTTCATTTATTTTAAGTCAGTCGGATTATCCTTTTACACCACCTGACATAATCCCTTCCATAATTTGCTTTTGAAAAACCGCAACAAAAATAATGATCGGTAAGATGATAATAAAGCCCATAGCACTAACAAGATCCCATGGAACAGCATACATATTATCTCTTAAAGGCAACTGTGTAATAGCTGTAGAGAGAACCGAAATATCGCTTGAATAGAATAACGGTGTAAAAAAGTTATTTAAGCATAGAATGAAATTGACAATACAAATAGTTGCAATAGCCGGTCTTAATAAAGGCAGTGTGACATAAAACAAGGTTTGAAAAAATCCACAGCCATCAATCATCGCCGCCTCTTCAATTGAAACAGGTATATTATCCAGAAAGTTACGAAGGATTAATATCGAAAAAGGTAAAATACTACTAACGTATAAGATAATTAATCCTGTATAAGTATCATATAAATGTACTTCTCTTAAAAAATCATAAAGTGGTCGGGCAGTTACAACATCTGGAATTAACATGGAAGCTAGTATAAAAGTAACAGCTAATGTTAATCCCTTACTTTTAAATCTTGAAAAACTAAAGGCAGCTGCAACTGACACAATCATCCCGATGAAAATGGAAAAACCAATGATAATTAAGGTATCCCTTGTTTTTCTAAGTAAATCAGCGTGTTCTATAAGGTATCTATAATTCTCTAGTGTTGGGTGATCGGGCCAATATTTAATGGGCTTTGAAAACAATTCTCCGGCAGGGGTGATGGACGATGCAAAAATCCACCACAACGGAAAAATGATAATAAATGCAACAATTGCTACCAGGCTCCATCTAAAACAATGAAGGAGCAGTCTTTTTCCTTTTTTTGAAGACATTTTTCTTTCACTCCTAGCTTTCATTACTTTTGGATTCATAAAAAAGGTTTACATGCAGCTTGCGAATTTGAGCATTGATGCCTTTAAAAATTCCTCCTTTAATCGGAGAAAGGTTTAAACAAGTCCTGATAAAGGAGATTATTTCGCCAGTGTTACTAATAATCTACTTTTTTAGCTGCATACGTACTGATCGCACTTAATATGGCCATAGCAATAAATAGAACAATCGCAATCGAAGCAGCGTATCCGGTATTCATATTAGTAAAAGCTTCTGTTGTAATCCGGTAAGCGATTAATGAAGTATCTTCCCCGGGTCCTCCACTTGTCATGGCGTAAACAATATCGAACATCGTTATTCTCCACATCGTAAAGAAGATACTTAATATAAAAATATTTTTGGATATGAGTGGTAATGTAATTTTAAAAAATGATTGGATTGGTCCAGCGCCATCCATTTTAGCTGATTCATATAAGTCGGACGGAATAAACTGTAATCCGGCAAGAATTAAAATAGCGAAAAACGGTATATCCTTCCATAAATCAACTGCGATAACTGCTAATCTGGCCGTATCTGTATGAATTAACCAATCTAAATTAAAATCCGGGTTAAACCAGCGAATAAAATCATTTACTAACCCATATTCATTATTAAATGCCCACTTTGCTGCTATAGCAATTACTACTGTCGGCATCGCCCATGGAAGTAGCACGATGGACCTAAGCACCTTTTGAGCTTTTATTTTCATATTTAATATGAGAGCTAGTACAATACCTAAAATGATATGGCCAAGCATGGATCCAACAACAAATAAAACTGTAAACTTAAGAGAAGTGATCATTTTAGGATCGTGAAAAATATTCATATAGTTTTGTAAACCGACAAACTCATTTGTTCCTTTTAATAAATTGACATCAAAGAAACTTATACGGAAAGTTTCGAATATCGGATAAATGGTTGTAAAAAACCGAATGCAAAAAGCCGGGAGTACGAATATCCAAGCAATCAGCATAAATTTTTTTCCTACATACATAGTAACGCGCCCTTCGTATAAGAATAATAGAATGCATGATACTTACTGATACTTCTCTACAGCTGCTTGAGCTTTCTCACAAAATTGATCAAGTGTTATTTTATCTTGGATGTAATGATGGAAGAGTGTACCCATTTCAGTAATAAACTCCATCGTTTGTGGTAGCATTGGACGACCATGAATTTCATTTGTTTTTTGAATTTCGGTATAAATATCTTTAATATCACTGTCCACAGCCGGGTTACTTGCAACATCCGCTCTTGCAGGGTATCTTTCAAAATTTTTCCAACTATTTAGTTCTCCGTCTTCACTAGCTACATACTTAAGAAACTTAATGGCGGCTTCTTTATTTTTGGAAGATGCATTTAAGACATAACTCCATGAGTCAGTAAAGATACTTCTTTTTTCAAACTTCGGCATATTAATCATATGGATCTGATCTTTGCCGTACCGACCGGCATTTTTATAATCCCTACCGGTTCCCCACATGAAAACCATTGCATATTTCCCGTCAATAAATTTCTGATTCATTTGTTCATATTTATCAGCCATTTGATCAATTGGAGTAACTTTCCAAGTGTTCACCATATCATACATAAACTTAACGGCTTCTTTACTCTTTGGATTTGTCCAATCAAAATAATCACCACCGAAGAGATTGACAAATGTTGCAATTTCATTAAATACATATGTTTTTTCCCAAGATCCACCATAACCGTACTGGCCATCTTTTGTGGCCGCTTTCATAAAATTGATGAAATCTTCTTTTGTTTCGATCGAAGTCATTCCGGCTTCATCTAATTTCTTTTGGTCCACCCAAAGTGCCAGATAACCTGAATACCCCGGTACCCCGATAATATCGCCCTTATTGGAAGTTAACATATCTTTCATATAACCTTGTGGGAACTGACTAAGAATGTCACTTGTTAAAACGGTGTCTTGTAAAGGTTCAAGCCAGCCGGTGTTTTTAAAAGAAGCGGCCATTTCATCATTAATTTCAAGAACATCTACGGATGAATCACCGGAAGAAAGGATGGTTGAAATTTTTTGTTGGCGAGTATCCGAGTCAGTCGGAGCCGCAATCCAATTTATTTTCAACCCACTTTTTTCCTCCGCCTCTTTTAACCATTCTTTAAAACCAGGTTGAGTAGATTGAATTGTGTAAAGCGTGATTTCATCTTTAGAACCGGAACTTCCTTTTTTAGAACTGGAATTCGAACATCCTGCCAATAAGGCAATGGTCATCAAAAATGCTAAAACATAGACGACTGATTTTTTCATATAAGATTCTCCTTTTCTGCAGTATTGTAAAACTTCTTAGATTTAACGATACGATGCTTGATAAAATGGTTATCAATGGTTAATTCATTGTGTTGCTTGGTTAACCCCCTTTTTGAATAAAATAGCTTGTTTACTTTCCATAGGGCTAAAAGGTAGATAATCTTCAATTTGAAAAAGTTATCCACCCCTTTTTTATGTAAATTTCATTGTTGTACTATTTCAAATCATATTATATAACAAATATCTATAATTTCAATACTTTTATAGATATTTTCTATTTTTTATCCACCTACTCATTCTTCTTTTTACATATCTGCTCAGGATATAATAGGTATAGGTGATATTCGTGGATATTGGAAAACGTATTCGAAACCTTCGAAAATCAAAAAATATGAAGGTGAAGGAACTAGCTCAAAAAGCTTATATTTCACAACCCTATTTAAGCGATATTGAAAACGGCAGGACTACGCCTTCTTTGGATAAACTGACGACCATTTGTGATGCTTTGGGAATAACACTGGCAGAGTTCTTTGGTTATGAATCGGAGCTAACACCGGATTTAATGCGGCTATTGGAAAACATGAAAAAACTAACGGAAGAAGAACGGAGCCATCTGGCAGATTTCATTGAGGAAATTTTGAAGCGAAACTAGGGACAGGTTGAGACCACTTAAAAACTGTTCAAATCAATTCATTTGCATGTTACGTAATGTGTGACTGCTCTATAAGTTGGCTTGCGGGATGGCTCCAAGCTTGCCATCCCCTATACCACCATATTGTGGCGGTTGAAATACTAATCGCTTGTGCATTCAATGTATTAGCGGGAGATTGTTGACAACGCACAAACGCATACAAAAAAGGACCGAGTTTTATACTCAATCCTATAAAATTTAAAGGTATTTTTGCCCCGTTTACGAATCGGCCTTGAATTTATCTAGTACTAGTCTGTTAATATTCGCATAAGGTCATAATTTCGGTATTTTTTATTTCTTTTCACATCCGTATCTGCAAACAGTAATTCTTTTTCATCTAATGAATTTAATGCTTTACGGGCAGTATTTGGAGAAATTTGAAGATGATTATAAACCTCTGCAACCGTAGTAAATGGATTTGAGAAAGTATATAACCATACTTTCCTTTCAGATTCAGTTTCACATAAGGACAGTCCTTTGCGCGCAAGTTGTTCGGCTCTATCTAGTTTATTATGAATGCGTTCTGCCATGCGGTCACAAGCATTTAAGAAAAATAAAATCCATTTCCCCCAATCCGGCTGATTACCTCTTACACCGTTAAGCAGTTTATAGTATCTTGCTCTCTCTTTTTCTAGTTCTTCACTTACAAAAAATATTGGTTTTGTTATTAATTTCGACTGCAATAAATATAAAACAATTAATATTCTGCCTAATCGCCCGTTCCCATCTAAAAATGGATGAATGGATTCAAACTGGGCATGGATAATGGCCGCTTTAATAAGTGGATCACTATTTTCATCAAAAATATACTCTGCATCATCTAAGTGAGACACAGGTAATTTCTCCCCATAAGGATGGCCATTCATGAAATACTCAAGATTTTCCATATATTCATTGATTTTGTCCGCAGATACGGGTATATATGAAGCATCCTCGATTCTCTTCGTAGGACCAATAAAGTTTTGGATCTTTCGAAAATGTCCGGCTGCCTGAGTTGAACCTCTTCCATTTTCCATTAACGTTTGATGAAGCTCTTTAAATAATCTGGTGGATATCGGATATCCGTTTTGAATGCGTTCATATCCTAGAATTAGTGCTTTTTGATAGTTGCTTACCTCTTGGATTTCCCACCTTGGATGTTTGTCGTTTTTTTCTTCTATCATATCTGAAAAGGTGACTTGTGTTCCCTCAATTCTTGTTGATTCTACAGATTCGCTTAATGAAAGAATTTGAATAAGACCGTCACTAACAATCGAATACTTAAACTTTTCCTCCAATCTCCCCAATTTATTACTTATATTAGGGAGAATTGTAAATATTTTTAATGCTGCATCTGTGGTTAGGGAGATAGGTAATTTTTTCAATCCAAGTACAGCCATGGTTAGCACCCCATTTTAACAAAAAATGATTTTATTATGGTAAAATTTATAGTTTAACTCAAAAGTTCCATTGAATTGATTTTATATATATTCTCATTATATGCAAAAAAAGTCAAATTAATCAATAAGACTTTTGTATCCTTTAATAATCCAGCAATTATTGATATAATATCCATAGGAAGACCTCTTTCTAAATGTATTCGCCCA
>JAAROH010008275.1_pt1 | contig 10770 bp, 10 predicted proteins | sample 7248631 | NCBI WGS metagenome assembly JAAROH01 (sample SAMN09772309, study PRJNA484901) | compost metagenome | isolation source: Vermicomposting unit | place: India
AGTTGCGGTCGCGGCACGTAATATGCACGAGCGGGCGGACGCCGAGCCGCTCTTTGATGATGGCCGCGACGGCGGCGTTGCTGATGCGCGGCGTGGCGAGCGAGTTGTCGGCCAGCGTCAGCGCGTCAATGCCGGCGTCATGGAGCGCTTTCGCCCCGGCGAGAAATTTGTCAATGCCCAATTTTTTCGGGGGATCGAGCTCGACGATCACCGAGCGGCGGGCGCGGACAAGTTCGGGAAGCGGCGTCGCTGATGATGGAATGTCGGATTGGACCGACACCGGCACGGCGCGTCGTTTGACCGTTTTTTCCGTTACCGGCGTCCGGTCTTGCAGCGCCCGCGCCATCGCTTCAATATGGTTCGGCGTCGTGCCGCAGCATCCGCCGAGCAGCCGCACCCCTTGGTCGCGAAACGCTTTCGCCGTTTCCTCGAAGTATTCGGCATTCGTCTCATAGACGAGCCGGCCATCGCGATAGTCGGGGAGGCTCGCGTTCGGGTACGCCGATAAAAAGGCGCGCGTTGGCAGCGGCACTTCCTCGAGCGATTGAAGCATATAGTACGGCCCGAGCCGGCAGTTGAGCCCGACGACATCGGCGCCAAGCGCTTCTAAGCGGGCGAGGGCGTCAGCGAGCGGCGTGCCGTCTTGCAAGACGCCCACTTCATGGAGCGACACATGGGCGATGACCGGCAAGTCCGTCTCTTTGCGGGCGATGGCGAGCACCGTCTCCAACTCTTCTAAATCGTAATACGTCTCGAGCAGCACGCCGTCCACTCCCTCCGCCAGCAAGACAAACAGCTGCTCGCGGAACGTCCGCTTCACTTCATCAAGCGGCACGGCGCTTTTGTTTAACGTGCGCAGCCCGCCAATGGTCCCGAGCACGTACGCCCGACCGTTGGCGGCTTGCCTAGCGAGCCGCACCGCCGCCCGGTTGATGGCCGGCACCTCATCTTGCAAGCCGTAGCGGGCGAGTTTCACATAGTTGGCGCCGTAGGTATTCGTCTGGATGACGTCGGCGCCTGCCGCGATATAGGCTTCGTGAATATGGACGATGTCTTCCGGTTTCGATAGATTCAATTCTTCAAAACAACGGTCAACGCCATGCGAATAGAGAAGCGTCCCCATCGCCCCATCGGCGATCAGCACGCGTTGTTTCAACTCATCAAGCAATCCCACGTTCCATTTCCCCCGTTTCTTGGCAAGTAAAAGAAAAAAGCCTTCTAAGAAGAAGACTTTCCGTTCGCTTCTTCTTATCTTCCAGGCTGCTGCCTGTCTGGATTTAGCACCTTGGCCGCCCGCCAGGTTGCTGAGGGTTCACCGGGCCAGTCCCTCCCCCTCTCTTGATAAGAAAATTCGTATCCAATTGTATCGTCCCGTTTGGGTGATTACTATATAATTTAATGTATTTTTTGAAATTATTCAATACAGTGAAGCAAGAAATTTGCCAAAGATTTGCCCGATCAAGGGAGAAGGAACTCTTGTATGATTGCAAAAATCGGAAATAGCGCTACAAACACCTGCCGCCATGCGGGCAATCGGTGTTTTCTCTTTGCTTGCCAATCGAACGTTCAGCAGGGAAAGACATTCTCCAGTGGCCGATGTTCAACGAAGCCATGCGCTGTTTTCCGATTGAGGCTGGTGAAAAACCGTTGTCACACACCAATCAGAGGCATTTTCATTCAGAAAAGTTCCATGAGCAGCGCGACTTGCCCTCCACCCAGGCATGAAAATCTCGCGTCAGGCCGGCATTTTCATTCAGAAAAGAAAGTGGATTCCACTAAGTCTCTCTAATTGAGAAATAGGTGAAATCAGTAGTATGTTGCACTAAGTCCACCGACCTCTATTGTGTTTTGGCTATTGAACATCTCCTTGCGCTGACACCAATTTCTTACCAATCGCTTTTTTGCTTAGTTCATCACCATAACGTGCACTTCTCTGAACAGGTGTAGGCAAAAAATGATTTGTTCCTATTCTTTCGTGGATGCATAAGTTAAGGCATGTCATGAAATACAACTTTTAGTGAAGAGCCTTTTGTTTCGATAGCACAAAAAATGTCGAAATATGTTAAAAAAAGACGAAAAACGTCAACTCATTTCTCTTTTTTTTTAATTTTTTTTTAAGAGTCAAAGTGTATAATAAAAAATGGATGATGTTAACAAGGAATTTAATAGAAATGGCGTCACAGACAGGAGTGAAATAGATGAAACGATGGTCGTGGCCGTATTTTATTCTCATTAGCCTGCCGTTTGTGTTGTTTATTGTCCTTGCCTTTGGTTTAAAAGCGGCTAAGATGCCAATGTGGGGAAAAATCGCATTGATTGCGGCCGTTCTTGTTTATGGGATCGTTTATTCGCGTTTATTGCGGAAAATAAAATAAAGTCCGATCGGATTTGAAATACGAGTAGTTCACGCTTATTGCCAGAACGCTCGGCGTGTCGCAAGCAGTTGCTACAACTGTTGTTTCGATCGTGCTGACCGGCTCCACGCTCGTTTCGATGATTCTTGGAATTACTGCGATTTTGTCAGGCGGAGTCGATGCCATTTTGGAAATTGGCTGGTCAGCGTTTGTAGCAACGGTGAAAAAAATAGTGGCTGAGCGGGAACAAAAAGCGGCTATTGCATGGTAACATGGAAACCGGCAGGGGGAGAAAGGCCCCCTGCCGTTCCTATGAGATGAAAGGGGGAAGAGTCGTGAGACTCGTATGGCTATGGTATCTCCAAAAACAGCGAAGCAGTATCGCCCCTTTACAGCGAAAATCACCGTTTTCCCCGCGGACGACACTGTTGTTGTTGGAAGCGACGAAATGGCTCATTTCGTCGGCGCTCGTTGCAGTGATCTGTTTTCGATCGACAATGATGTTTCGTCCTGTTGTGACGATGTTGATTCTTTTCTTTTTATCGGTCGGTCCTCTAATCGGGGTTTCGCTGGAGTCAAAAGAGGCGTTGGAGCGCCGCTACCATTTTGACTATTTGCGGTTGTCTAGTGTGCGGGATGATCACGTATGGAGGCGGTTGCTAGGCCTTCACTATGCGGTGTCTTTGCTGCGTCTATCGCCGTTGTTTCTCCCTCCCTCTGTCGGCTTGATCGCCAAGTTTGGGGTGGTAGGAGCGGTGTGGGTATGGCTTGGGCAAGCGATGATGCTGCTTCTGTATGTCATATCGCATATGATGCGCGGTTCAACAACTAGAGCGGCGCGTGTATGTTCAGCTTTGTTCTTTCGCATGGCCTCATTGGCGCTCGGGTATGCTGTGCTTGCGGCGATAATGCCGCTGTTGCAATTGTCCCGCCAAGCGGTTCGGATGTATGGGTTGTCGCTTTCTTATCTTGCGCATATGGATGATTACGTTGCTCACTGGCAACAGCAATTTTATCAACGCATGGCCCACTTAGGGGAAGGATGGTCCTTTTCAAGCACTGCTTTATCACTTGTTGGAGCTGGGTTTGTACTGTTGGCTCTGCTTTGTTTTCCTTTTCTTCGTGCCTCTCATTCCAGCAAGGCGATGGATAAGCTGTATTCATGGCAGCTGCGTGCCATTGAGGTATTAGCGGTTCGCGGCACGAACAATGCGATTTTATATAAGGATCTTTGTCTGTTCATGCGCAAAGCAAAGGAGTTGGCCAAGCCGCCTTGGACGCTGTTTCTGCCAGGGGAATTGTTCTTGGTTGCTGGAGCGAATTTGCCGCTGTTGGCGGCCGTTCACAACGGAGCGATCCTTTTGTTTTTGTTTCTGTTCGAAGTATACTTGGTCATGACAGGGACGTTGCGAGCCATGACCGATGCCTTTCCAGACATTTTTCAGTTTGAAAGCGAAATGGAGCGTCTCCTTGTTTTTCGGCTTCTTTCTCCGCCTCCCCTTGGATCGTTAATTGAAGCGAAATGGACGCTGCTTGAGCGATTAGGGAGTTACCCATGCCTAATCGCATGCGGATGGCTGTTTATCGAATATATCGGATTATCGGGAGTGCATCGAGGGGTGTGGGCGGTAATCGGAGCGATACTGATGCTGCCAGCCTATCCGTTTGTTGTGAAACGGATTTTGCGCACCGATTATGAAGTGTTCTGCCTTGTTTTAGCCAGCGGTGAACAAGCGGCATTGACATCTCCGCGTGATTATGCAGGGTATATGTTGATTGCAGCCGGAAATCATTCGTTTCATCGCTTGTTAATTTACATCACCATCTTTTCATCGCTCGTTTCGGCCTTTTTTATGCTCTTGAAAGGTTGGAGTTGGGCGTGGTACAGCGGTTTGTTTGTCGTGATGCTTTACCTTGTATTGTGGCACAGTTCTCGATATGCGCGGCGCATGTGAGGGGGCATTGATGATGATCAAGCGAGCCATTCACACTCATTTCCCGTATTTTCTATTGTCACTAGGGGTGTATGTTGTCTGCTTTGCATTGGGGGCAGGGATTTTTTCGCAAAAACTTGTCATTCATCCGACTTCGATGGCGTTTTGGGCTACTTTCGGGCACAACTTGATGGTTGGGGTCATTTTGATGGTCGGCGGATGGCTGACGTTAGGAATGGCTAATACTCTTTATCTTGGTTATCATGCTGCGATGCTCGGAGTGATCGTGAAAGGAGTCGCCAAAGGCTATGGTTGGCATCCGTTGATGACAGGAGTTTTCCCCCATGCCATTCCGGAAATAATGGGACATCTTTTGTTTTGTACATTAGGATATGAAACATGGCGATTTCTTCACATTGTGAAGCAAAGAGCGAGGGGGGAAAAAACGGAACCGCTCTATATACGCGATATCCTCTTTTTGTTTTTGGTGGCGGTTGTGCTGCTCATTCTCTCCGCCGGCTTGGAGGCAACGGTGTCTCATGGGTGAGAGGTGTAAATGCAAAGCGATTGAATCATAGTGGAAAAAGAATAGAGAAAATAAGGGAGAGAACAAAGGATGGATCCGTTGTTTTCGCTACAAAACTTGACGTATCGCTATGATGGGGGAGCAACGATTTTTCAGCAATTTTCATTTTCCATTTTCCCTGGAGAGAAGGTGCTCCTCACAGGCCCAAACGGAGTGGGGAAAACGACGCTTTTGCATATTATTTCGGGATTGCTCACTAAAGGCGAGCTGCACTATGAAGCTTTTTATAAAGGCCGTCCCATTCAGCTTTCCGACATGCGCGCCCATTTGTCTTATGTGACTTCGGAGACCGTGATGTTTTCGAAGTTGACTGGCTATGAAAATATTGAATGCTTCCGCCTTTTATGGAAGTTGGATCGACAGTACACTCATAAAGCCAAAGAATTGTGCCGCTTGTTGAAGATGGAGGAGATGCTGGCGCTTCCGGTGGACCAGTATTCACTAGGCACAAGGCAAAAGTTGCATGTTGCGATTTCGTTGGCACGTCCAGTGGAATTGTATCTGATGGATGAGCCCTTCAATTCCCTTGATATGGTGAGCCGCGATCGGTTGACCGAATGGATCCAACAGGACCACGAGGCGGCTTATTTGATCGCTTCCCACGTTCATCAAGAGCGATTTCCTGACTCGCGCATCGTATCGCTTACACGCCCAAGCGGCGGATCTGAAACGGAGAAATCATCGTGAAATCTGAACGATCAAAAAGCGTGTTTCCAATCAAGGGATCCGACATTGTTTTCCGTTGCGCTTTCATCCCTGCTGTGTTCTAATTAGGAATGATGGATATGATGAAGATGGGGGGCTGAAAGTGAACGGACAAACAATCATCCGCTTTGACCATGTGACGAAGGAATACGATGGGACAGCGGTATTGGACGACGTCAGTTTCGAGATGGAGCGAGGCAAATTTTATACGCTGCTAGGTCCGTCCGGATGTGGGAAGACGACGATTTTGCGGCTGATCGCCGGGTTTATTGAACCGACGCAAGGGACGATTTATTTTCACGGGAAGCCGATGAATCACGTTCCGCCCAACAAGCGGCAAGTCAATACGGTGTTTCAAGATTACGCCTTGTTTCCGCATTTGGATGTGTTTGAAAATGTCGCTTTTGGTTTGCGGGTGAAAAAAATGAAAGAAGCGGACGTTCGCCAAAAGGTGAAGGAAGCGCTCCGGTTTGTCAACTTGGAAGGGTATGAACGCCGCCGCATTCAGGAAATGTCCGGCGGCCAGCGGCAGCGCGTCGCGATTGCCCGAGCGATCGTGAACGAGCCGGAAGTGCTGCTTCTTGATGAACCGCTCTCGGCGCTCGATTTGAAGCTGCGCACGGAAATGCAGTACGAGCTTCGCGAATTGCAGCGCCGGTTGGGGATCACGTTTATTTTCGTCACGCATGATCAAGAAGAAGCGCTGGCGATGTCCGACTATATTTTTGTTCTCCATAAAGGGAAAATTCAGCAATTTGGGACGCCAAAAGAGATTTACGATGAGCCGGTCAATCGGTTTGTTGCTGATTTCATCGGCGAATCGAACATTTTATCGGGGCGCATGATCGCAGATTTTCTCGTCGAATTTGCCGGCCGACAGTTTGCCTGCGTTGACCGCGGCTTTGTGCCCAACGAATCGGTTGATGTCGTCATTCGCCCGGAAGATTTGGAGCTCGCCGCACCGGAAGACAGCCAAATCGTCATTCGCGTCGATTCGCTTTTGTTCCGCGGCGTTCATTATGAAATTTGCGGCTATGATGAAAACGGCAATGAATGGCTCGTTCATTCAACGAAAAAAGCGGAAGTCGGGGAAACGATCGGGCTTCGCTTTGAACCGGAAGCGATTCATGTCATGCGAGCCGAGCGCAGGAAAGGGGACGAAGGATGGAACGGGCATGGCGAAACTGGTATTTGATCCCCTATGCGGCATGGCTGGTGTTGTTTGTCATTGCGCCGCTCGTCTTTCTCGTGTATGAGTCGTTTTTGGATATCGATGGACAGTGGACGCTGGCCAATTATGAAAAGGTGCTGACGCCCATTTATTTGAAAATGATGGCGTATTCGTTTTGGTACGCGCTGCTGATTACGCTCGCCTCCTTGTTGATCGGCTATCCGACCGCGTATTGGCTGACGAAAACGCGGCATAAGCAGCTATGGCTGCTGTTGCTCATTTTGCCAATGTGGGTGAATTTGTTGCTGAAGGTGTATGCGTTTTTAGGGCTGTTCGGCACATACGGACTGGCCAACGCTTTTTTGCAGGCGATCGGCCTCGGGGCGCGGCAGCTGTTGTTCACCGATTTCAGCTTTGTGTTCGTCTCCGTGTACATTTTTATTCCGTTTATGGTGCTGCCGATTTTTAATGCGCTGGAAGAATTGCCGCCGTCACTCATTGATGCGGCCCGCGATTTGGGCGCGTCCGGGTGGACGACGTTCCGCCGCGTCGTGTTCCCGCTCACCCTCAGTGGGGTGAAGGCCGGCTGCCAGGCGGTGTTTATCCCGGCGTTGTCGCTGTTTATGATTACGCGCCTCATTGCGGGCAATCGCGTCATTACGCTTGGCACGGCCATTGAGCAGCATTTTCTCGTCACCCGAGATTGGGGGATGGGGGCGACGATTGCGGTTGTGCTCATGATCGCGATGGCGGTCATTGTCTTCTTGACAGGAAGCGGAAGGAAAGAGGGAAGTCGATGAAACGCACACATCGGTGGGGGCGCGTCTATTTGCTTTTTGTGTTTGCCATCATGTACACGCCGATTGGGTACTTGATGTATTATTCGTTCAACAGCGGCGGGACGATGCACGATTTTCAATTCTTCACGTTGAAATGGTATGGCGAGGTGCTATTGGATGACCGTTTGTTGATCATTGTGCTCAATACGCTGGTCGTCGCGTTATTGTCGGCGGCGGTGGCCACGATTTTGGGCGTCATCGGGGCATTGGCCATTTACTATGTCAAGCGGCAGCGGATGAAAAATACGCTGCTCGCTCTCAACAATGTGCTGATCGTCAGCCCGGACGTCATCATCGGCGCTTCGTTTTTATTGTTGTTTACGCTGGCTGGCATCAAGCTCGGGTTTGTGTCGGTGCTGTTGTCCCATATCGCCTTTAGCGTGCCGATTGTCGTGCTGATGGTGCTGCCCAAGCTTGAGGAGATGAGCCCGACATGGATCGATGCGGCGCGCGATTTGGGGGCAGGATCGCGGCAAGTGCTGTCGCGGGTGATCCTCCCGTTTTTGACGCCGAGCATCTGGGCCGGGTTTTTTATGGCGCTCACGTATTCGCTCGATGATTTTGCCGTGACGTTTTTTGTGACAGGAAATGGGTTTTCGACGTTGTCGGTCGAAATTTATTCGCGGGCGCGCCAAGGCATTTCCTTATCGATCAACGCGCTGTCAACGCTGTTGTTTTTGTTTACGATGCTGCTGGTCGTCGGCTATTACGTGCTCAGCCAAAAAGGCGGCCGCATGTACGGAATAGGGGGGCGGAAGTAGGTGAAACGTCTCGTTCAAGGGTTTGCCGCTATATTCATCGCCGCGTTCGCCCTGATGTTCATGACCCATCGGCTCAACGAAACGGAAGGGTACGGAGGCGACAAGACGGTCAGCGTGTACAACTGGGGCGATTACATCGATCCGGCGCTGATCCGGAAGTTTGAAAAAGAAACCGGCTGGAAAGTCGTTTATCAAACGTTCGATTCGAACGAGGCGATGATGGCGAAAATCGCTCAAGGCGGCGCGACGTTTGATGTCGCCGTTCCGTCCGATTACGCCATCAGCAAGATGATCGAGGAAAACTTGCTTTTGCCCCTCGACCATAGTAAACTGCCGAACTTGAAATACATTGAACCGCGGTTTCTCGATTTGTCGTTTGACCCGCATAACCGCTATTCGGTGCCGTATTTTTGGGGGACGGTCGGCATCGTCTACAACCGCGGGATGCTGGGTGGCAAAACGATCACCAGCTGGAACGACTTATGGAACCCGGATTTGCGCAATCAAATTTTGCTTGCTGACGGGGCGCGCGAAGTGATGGGAATGGCGTTAAACAGCCTCGGCTATTCGCTCAACGATACAAACAAGCAGCATCTGCAAGAGGCAAAACGAAAGCTCGACCGGCTTATGCCGAATGTAAAGGCCATTGTCGGCGATGAAATCAAACTGCTTCTTGCCAACGAAGAGGCAGCCGTCGGTGTCGTCTGGTCGGGCGATGCGGCGGAAATCATTTCCGAAAACGAAGCGTTGGACTATGTCGTGCCCAAGGAAGGATCCAATTTATGGTTTGACAACATGGTCATTCCGAAAACAGCGAAAAACATCGAAGGCGCGCACGCGTTTATCAATTTTATGCTTGACCCGAAACACGCGGCGCAAAACGCCGAATATGTCGGCTACTCGACGCCGAATCGCGCGGCGCTTCGCTATTTGCCAAAAGACATTGCCAATGACCGGCGCTTTTACCCTGATTTGGATTCGGCAGGGCGCTTGGAAGTGTACGAAAACTTAGGGAAACGTATGCTCGCCTACTATAATGAGTTGTTTTTGCAGTTTAAGATGCAGCAAAAATAAACCATTGCCGGATGAGCGAGGGCGTGTCTGAAAAAACTTGACACGCCCCCGCTTTTTGCTGGGGAGGCTAGCGTTTTCTTTTTCTCGGGATCGTCAACGCTTTCCAGCGCTCGGCGTTCAGCTGTTTCGCGATATAGACGATTTGTCCGATATGATACGAATAATGGTACATTTGTCGCTCAATCGCTTCGATGACAGAATGGGGCTCACCGCGGATCGTGACCGTCCGCAACAAATCCGTTTCTTGCCGTTCGCTGAGCGTCTGAAACAAAGCGGACCACCCCTTTTCCCAGCAGGCCATGACTTCTTCGCGCGTATGAAAATCGTTGATAAACTCATCATCGCGGTTGCGGTTCGGTTTTTCCCCATCCGATGACAAAAAGTCTGTCCAGCGCGACACCATATTTCCGCTCATATGTTTGACAATGATGGCGATGCTATTGGCCTCCTCATGAAAACAATAGAACAGCTGTTCCTCTGAACATTGAGCCATCGCTCGTTCGGCGATCGGTAAGCACAGAAAACGGTGCGGTTCTTATTTCTCCCAAAAGAAAGGATTGGAAGACCCCCATTTTTTCTGAAATCACGCCCTTCGATCATGCTTGTAAAACAAAAAAGCGGATCGAGGATTCCCTCATCCGCTTAACGATAATTCACAAACTGCACCTCAATTGGCAAATCCGCTTCGCGAATGGCGGCGATGACCTTTTGCAAGTCGTCTTTGCTTTTGCCGCTGACGCGGATTTGGTCATCCTGCACTTGGCTTTTCACTTTCAGCCCTGTGTTTTTAATGATCGTGTTGATCTTTTTCGCGTTTTCTTTGTCGATTCCTTGGACAAGCTTGGCGCGCTGGCGCACCGTGCCGCCTGAGGCCGGCTCGATTTTTCCGTATTGGATGTTTTTCGTCGCCACCCCGCGTTTAATGAGCTTGCCGATGAGCACGTCCTTCAGCTGCTCCAGCTTAAACTCATCGTCGGAGATAAGAACGAGCTCGTCTTTCTCGAGCGAAATGTCGCTTTTGCTTCCTTTAAAGTCATAACGCGTTTTGATTTCTTTCATCGCGATGTTGATAGCGTTCGCCACCTCAGCCAAATCGACTTTCGAGACGATATCAAACGAACTTTCCTTCGACATACGAAACCTCCCGGGCGTGTGATGTACTTTCATTATAGAAAAAGGGGGCAGCGAACACAACCATCAGCAAATGGAAGAAGAGAACAATAAGAAGATTTTTGGGGCTCTTCACCAAAAGTTGTACTTGATTTTTTCATCACGTACCTTACTTATGCAACCAAGAAAGAACAGGAAACCAATCATGTTTTGCATACACTTGTTCAGAGAAGTGA
>JAAROH010008276.1_pt1 | contig 10769 bp, 11 predicted proteins | sample 7248631 | NCBI WGS metagenome assembly JAAROH01 (sample SAMN09772309, study PRJNA484901) | compost metagenome | isolation source: Vermicomposting unit | place: India
AGAGCCGGATTCGCCCTTGACCAACACCCGCCAAAGGTGCGGAAGAGTCGTCAAGAGAGGGGGGAATCTTGCGAAAACTAACGTGTTTCCAGCGACATTAGAAAATGCTTAGGATTAGGTTTTACTGTTTTTCATAGATGGCTGGTTTATCGAAGAGAAGAGTAGTGGAAAATAGCCGTTTTTCGTTGATCAGCGAATGAATGCCATTTTTATTTGAGAAATGATGAAAGCGGCATTCCTTCTTGAATGACCGGCTGTCTGGAAGGTTGATGAAAAATAGTGATTTCCTTTGGTTGATGAATCAAAATGCTGCATTGTTGCAAGGTTTTTCTATTTGAGAAATGACGCTAGGAAGCCGTATCCACGATTACATCAACTAGCCTCCTAGGAGGCCGGTGATTTCGTGCAACATACCGCTGAGTTCCACCCATTTCTCAATGAGAGAAACCTCACAGAAAAGATCCATGGGCAACGTTTTGCCCTCCACCAGGGGATGAAAATCCGCGCCAGTTCGGCATTTTCACGGAATCAGCTTTCTTTTCTGAATGAAAATGCCGCCGATCGGGGTGTGACAGCGGTTTTTTCACCAGCCATCTAGAGCGTAGATAAGAAAACGGTTTATTGATGGGGGAGAGGAGAGAATGGATATCGAGTTGCGGAAACTGCTGAAAAATAAAAATCTTTATATCAGCACAGCCTGCCTGCTGCTGCTTGTCATCGGCGCTGTCGTGTTGGGAGTGAAAGATTATCGTGAAAATGTGCAGTTGCTTGAACGAATTTACCACGACAATCCCAATGTTTTCGCCTTGGCATCGCCTCACCTTGAATGGGTTGGCCTAGGAGGCTTCCACTTTAACGTACTCTCATCTCTATATTACTTCCTTTTCCCGCTATTGTTGTCGATCCCATTGGTGGATTCGATGGATCGTGAACGAAAGAGCGGAAATGTTCATTATCAATTGACACGGATGGGAAGAGGAGCTTATTACCGAAGGAAGTTTATGTTTACCTATATCAGCGCTTTTTTCTTGTTCCTCCTTCCTCTTGTGCTGGGAGTTGTGCTGGTGAATCTGTTGACGAATCATTGGGATTATTCGAGCTATTCCCAAGCATATCGGCAATTGATCGCTGGGACGCTGCCGTTGCCGGACAACTCATTTGCGGGAGAAAAGAAAACGCTTTTTTCATCTTTGCTGGAGATTTCCCCTTATTGGTATGCACTCGTTTATTATGTAATCGGGGGGCTATTTGCCAGCGGTTACGTCTGCCTTGGTTTAGGATGTTCCTTGTTGTTGAAAAATCGGTATTTGATTACGTTGATGCCACAAATCATTTATATGCTTTGTTGGGCGGTGCTGACCATCATCGGCCAACTTGCTTGGGATCCGTTTAATTTTTTACTTCCTTCACAACCAGTAGAAGGATTGTCCTATTGGAAAATGGCCATCGTGTTTGTCCTCCAATTGTTGATCGCGGTAGGGGTATTTTCGTATGGAGTGAAGAAAAGTGAAGATGTTCTGTAAACAGAGTGTTTTTTTCATTTGGCAAGATGTAACGTTGCATCGAACCGTCATCAAGACCGTTCTAGGCGTCATTGCCTTGTTGATGTTTGCAGCCGTCCTGCCGTGGGGATCAATCACGATTGGCAAATGGCATAGTCTAAAAGAGTTTATCTTGCTCTATCGGTATGAATTTTTCCATCTGCCTGCGTTTTTATTTCTTTTAGGTTCAATGTTGCGAACCAATACGTGGATGATCCTAAGAAGATACCGCACCCGGGGACAGATTGGGATGCATAAAGCGCTGCTCGTCCTCGCCTTAGCTGTCTGTATGTCTCTTTGGGTTGTCGCAGTAGGCGGATTATGTACAACGTTGGTGAAATATATCATATATCCCAACATAAAGAACGTCCATGCGGCTTTTTTATACGTGCCATATCGTGGGGACAAAAGCTCGCTCCTTTATTTTCTTATTACGTATTTTTTGCTCACAGCGATATTCGGGTTGATGTTTGTGTGGCTAACCGATTTTTGGGCGAACCGTTTTTTCAGCGTCGTAACGGTTATCACACTGGCCATATTGGATATGTTCACCTTCAAGATGATACCGTACGTATTTTACATCAGTGAGAGAGTGTCTCCCGTTTGGACAATCCTAGTTTTCGTTTTGATGATGTTGCTGTTGATCCATATGATTCGGTTTTCGTCAAACAACAAAAACTACTATGTTCAGGATGATCTTTTATGAAACGAATGGATTTGGAGTTTACTCTCATCAAAATGGAGTTCAAAAAAATGATGATGACCTGCCTTTTGTTCCCGCTGTTGGGCACTATGATGTCCATCAGGTCAGAGGCGTTTTCTTCCCAACACCTATCGGAGTTATTCGCCCGCTTATTCGGAGCGGTGACGATCTCAAATTGGATGTATTGGCTGATGTTTTGTTTCGGCTATGTGGTGTTGCTCCAAATCGTTTGGAAAAAACGTGATCAATATTTTGAACATACACTGTTCATTTTGTTAAGGGATACGACGTCGTACACGATAGCTAGGCTGCTGGCAGCTGTTCCGTTTACATTGGTGTATGTATTGGCGGCGTTTTTGATCGCTAGCGTTTTCGGTCTCTTTGTGTCGCATATGGCGGTTTCGTTTGACCGTTCGTTAGTGGTCATGTTCATTTGCATTGCTGTGAATTTGTATTGGCATGCCAGCGTGTGGATGTGTTTAAAGGTACACGCGACGAATCATTTGGCTAATGCCGTCATTCTCGCTTTGTTTTTTATAGGTGTGAAGCAGCCGATGGCTTTCGTTCCCTTATACTACAGCATGGTCGATCATTTGCGGGGCGGTCTTATCGTGTGGTCGGCTCTGTTTGTGGAACTCTTGTTGATGGGTCTGTTCGGGTATTGGACGGTCAAAAGAGTGAAGAACGCGGATTATATCTAGGAGGGGTTCGATATGAAGGCGATCGTCTTGTCCAATGTTTCCAAAACGATAAAAGGAAGAGAAGTGTTGCGCCATATCAACTTGGAATTGGAAAAAGGAAAGATTTATGGATTCGTCGGGCCGAACGGATCGGGGAAAACGATGTTATTCCGAGTCATCAGTGGATTGGTGAAGCCGTCCACCGGCACGGTGGCGGTATTTGGCCAGACGTTGCACCAAGATGTATCCTTTCCGAGCGATATTTCTGTTTTATTGGAAAAACCAGGTTTCCTTGAACAATACTCAGGATTCGATAATTTGCATTTTTTAGCCATGATTCAAAACAAAATCGGCGAGCGCGAGGTAAAAGAGGCAATGGAGCGGGTAGGGTTGGATCCGCATGATAAAAGGCCGGTGAAAGCCTACTCTCTTGGAATGCGACAAAGACTGGCTATCGCACAGTGCATCATGGAGAAGCCGCAGTTGATGCTGCTCGACGAACCGATGAATGCGTTGGATGAAAAATCAGTGGATCAAGTGTACCAAATGATTCGGGAAGAAAACAAAAGAGGATGCACCATTTTGTTGACGTCTCACAACAAGGTGGACATCCAGTCATTATGCCACGAAGTGTATGCAATGAATGAAGGAATGATTACCGGGATGACCCATATTGCCTCAGAATGACCGTCATGGGTGTCATGTCGAAATTCGCGAATATGGGGGAGCAAAAGATGAACAAAAAGAAAATTTTAGTTATCGATGACGAAGAAGACATTTGCTGTACAATCAAACAATATTTGGAGCTTCATCATTATCAGGTAGAAACGGCCCACAGCGGGATGGAAGCGTTGAAAGCAATGAACGAACATGTTGATTTAATTTTGCTCGATATCATGATGGAAGGCATTGATGGGATGGAACTGTGCACCATCATTCGCGATCGGGTGGATTGTCCCATTTTATTTGTCAGCGCCAAAGCGATGGAGGAAGATAAGGTTCAAGCGTTGGCGATCGGTGGGGATGATTACATCACCAAACCGTTCAGCTTAAAGGAGTTAAAGGCGCGAATTGATTCCCATTTACGAAGGGAAGAACGGATTCGTTCAAACGAGAGATATCTTTTGAGTTCGAAACATATCACGATCGATCTTTTGGCTAACGAAGTCTTTTGTAAAGGAAAGAAATTACCGTTAACAAAAAAAGAATATGAGATTGTGAAGCTGTTAATGCTCAATAAAAAGGTCGTTTTCTCCAAAGAAAGAATCTTTGAACGAGTATGGGGGATTGACTCCGACAGCCAGTTAGACACTGTTACAGAAAGCATTAAAAATATTCGCAAGAAAATCAAGGCCGTCGACCCGGACACATCTTATATTCAAACATTATATGGGCTCGGTTATAAATGGGATGTGACCGATGAAAAAGGATAAAACGATTAAACGAGATTTTTATTTGTTAGTTGTGAAAGTCGTGTTGGCAACGGCAATCTCTTCGGTCGTTACTTATTTATGCTTAATCTACTTGATTATTACATTAGCCACGAACGATGTGGTGAAACCGACCAATTATTTCGTCAAAGATTTGGATTTGATAGAAAAAAAGATAAAAGAAAACGAAGAGGCGATTTTCAAGGGGAGATTCATTCCCATCCATCGTTACAGTGAAAAGATACAGGGAGAAGTTGTAGACATCAGCGGTAAGCATCTGTATGGTGATCGAGAAATTATAGACGATCAAGTGGATATTAGTCAATCGATCAACCGTGAGATTGTAAAAGGAAGCTATGTGTATCGGTTCATTCCCTTGAAGCATGATAACGCCATTCAGGCGGTATATGTGTTGAAAGCACCTTTTGGGTTTATCATTAACAATCAAAAGCGCTTGGAACCTGTGTTCATTTATGCTGCGTTGCTGATTTCTCCATTGCTCTTTTTTATTGTCTATTTGATTTTCTTTACATCTAGGCTGTACCAATCATTGTTTCACAATATCAAATTGTTGCTCGCGGCGTCTGATCACATTGCCAGCGGGAATTTTGATTTTCACGTCTCGGGGTTGAAAAGAAAAGAGTTTATGAAAATCCAGAATTCCTTTAATGCCATGATCAGTGCGTTGAAAGAAATGGTGGAACGTTTAGCAAAGACCGATGACGAACGAAAAATGATGGTGTCATCGATCGCGCATGATATTCGAACGCCAGTAACGGTCATCCAAGGCCAAATTGATTTGATTCAAGATTTGAGAAAGTCGGACCGCTTTGATGTCACGCCCCACTTAGAGATCATTCGTAAAAACTGTGGAAAGATGACCATGTTGACGGATAATTTGTCGTTGCTCTATAAAGTGGAGAAGAGCCACTTCTTATTGAACGCAAAAGAAGTGGATGTAAAGCAAATGCTTGATGAGAAGAAACGAGAGCTCTCAACCATGGTTTCTCGTCAACCATCGCTAGCGATTTGCTTTGATGTGAATTTGCAACGATCGTCTTATGTGCTTGATGAAGCAATGGTCATGAGAGTGTTGGACAATATTTTATACAACAGTTTGAGGTTTACAAAAAGCGGAGAAATTACGTTGGAAGTGCATGATGAAGAAGAGGGGAATGCGTGCAAAATTTATTTTCGCTGTTCAGACACAGGAACGGGGTTTAAAGAAAACGATACGTCTTTGTTGTTCCAGCCTTTTTATCAAGATAAGCAGTATAAACATCATGTCGGATTGGGGCTGTATATTGCGAAACAAATCGTCAATCATCATGGTGGGGACATTTGGGCGTACAACAATGACAAAGGCGGCGCAACGGTTGAATTTTATATTAAGGAGCTGTCTCTTGATCATTTTAGGACCTTCCCGCCGTTGTAGAAGTGGAGGATGCAGCTAGGGGGCCTCCCTAGCTGCGATCGTTTGGCGGTTATTTCCTTTTGGCGATGAGAAATTGATGGTTCACCGTAACGGCCACTTCTTCCTCCGGGTTTACGCCTTTGATGCTGTATACCCAACCAAAGTTCAAATGAGTTCGTTTTTCGTCTTTTTGGTCGGGAATGATTTCGATTTTTCGCAGCTCCTTTTTGCTCAAAATGCGGTGATGTTCATTGATTGTAATCGTCTCCGCTACTTTTCCGATCGGTTTGTTCAAGTGCTGTCGATCGACTTTGGCAGCTTGAATCACGTAGATTCGGCCTTGGTAGCGAATTTCTTGCAAATTGTCCTTGTTCAGCTCGTATTTTGGCAATTGTCGGTCGATCTCCATATTTTGTGTGGCGGTCTTTTTTAAGTCGCTGATCACGGAACAGCCTCCGATAAAGAAAATACCGATCCATATGACGAGCAAAATGGAATGTTTCATCGTTTGCCCTCCTTACATTTCCCTGACGAGGGAGAAATGTCATTCGTGCGGTTTGTTTCCTTCCCAACGCTGAAACCAGATGGAACCGATGACGGTTGCGATGAGAAAGCTTAGAAGAGCATAGGCCGTTCCCTCCCGCAATGATAGGGAATACGAATGCAACAACAGCTCCCCTACGGCTTGCTTGATTTCGGGCATTGACAGAAGGGGGAGTTGGGAAAGACGCACAGCCCATGTCCAAGGGACATACATCCAAATGTGGTCGCCTAACGATGTTGCCCCGAGCAGAGCAGCAATGAGAAATCCACCGCTTCCTACGGCGATCGAGGCTCCCATTCCAAAGGCAAAGCTGATGAACAGATGCAAGGAAAAAAGAAAAAGGGAGCCCACGATGGAGAGCGCCGCTCCTTGCAAAAAGACGTGTTCATGAATGGGTGCCACTTTGAGCACGTATTTCATGCCCAAGAGCATGAGCAGCGTCGCGAGCAAGATGTCCGCGCCTGCTAGAAAGATCAGCAGCGTGAGCTTGCCAATATACGATTTCATTTTGGATACAGGGCCGGTCAAGATGTTCATGAAACTTCCTGCTTTTTCTTCTTGATAGGCCATCAGCCCGGTCAGCAGGGAGATGATGATCGGCAAGGAAACGGTCATCACTTCAAAAAATGCTTCGTATATTTTCGTTTCTAGGAACATGATGGTGTGATAGTGTGAAAAATACCACACCATCAAAAGCGAATAACTGATTGGCGTGATGATCATCATCAGCCGAATCGCGGTGCGTTTCGTTTTGAGCCATTCGGAGGACAGAAGGCGTAGAAACGACATGTCAATACACTTCCTTTCGCGCAAACCAAACGGCGGTTAGAAAAGATAAGAGCAGAAACATGGCAAGAGCCATCGCTAAGCCGATGGGAATGACCGAAGGATCCGAGAGCGGATCCCCTGTTTTCAAGGGAACCCCGTTAGGATGAACCCCGACGATCGGGCACATCAACCTCATGCCCCAACTCCATGGAATGAACAGCCAATAAGGCGTTGTTGCTGCGATCACTCCCACAGCGAGGCCAATGACGCTGACAATGATCGAAACGACGATCCCAAACCGTTCGGCCACAAACAATCCGATTGGGATATACGATAAAGAGGTCAACCAAATGACCAAGCCGGCGCATCCAGCGACCACAGCGGATGAAAGGCTGCTAGGTACCAACCATTTCAATAAAACAAGCAAGATGATCAGTTCCACGGTAGAAAGCAACAGATAATAGGCGACGACGGCGATTTTGCTCCACCATAGACCTGTTATGCTAATATCGAGACAGCGTAACGCTTTATCGTTTCCCGACTTTTTCTCTCTCATGATTGACAAGGAAGCGATCAACGCGGTGCCAATCGGAACGAAAATCAATGGCCACCAATTGAACACCGTGTATTCAAAATAGTTGTGTGCCGAATTCATGGCCGGCATAGTAATGACGGCGTATAGGATAAAGAAAAGCGGGGCAATAAACACCAATTTCTTCGCAAATGTTCGTTGATACTTTAAACGTTCTGATTCGAACATATTGAGCATCGTCTCCATCCTCCCTCACTGTTTGCTCACTACATCAATAAACAGTTTTTCGAGATCTTGGCTCTCGTCGATTTTCCCTTCATACATGAGTTTCCCGTTTTGGATAATGCCAATATAATCCGCTAATTGTTTCACTTCGGACAAAATATGGCTCGATAAAATGACAGTGATTCCGTTTTGTGTAAAGGATCGAATCAGCTTTCGCAAGTCTTGTATGCCTAATGGATCCAATCCATTGGTTGGTTCGTCAAGGATGAGCAGTTGGGGATGATGCAAAAGAGCTTTGGCGATTCCCAACCTTTGCTTCATCCCAAGAGAAAATTGCGCGGCTTTCTTTTTCCCAGTGTTTTCTAAACCGACAAGATGCAAAACTTCCCGGATGCGCGACTCGGGCAGCCCGAGTAATTTGGCGTAAACAAGCAAGTTTTCATGAGCGGTTAAATTGCCGTAAAGAGCAGGAGATTCGATCAGCGCACCGATATGTTTTAAGTCTTTCCGGCTCCAAGGATGGCCGTTGATCACGATTTCCCCTTTCGTAGGACGCAAAAGCCCTGTCAATATCTTTAAAAGCGTGGACTTTCCGGCTCCGTTTGGTCCGAGCAAGCCATACACAGTATGTTTTTGAACTTTCATGGACACATCATCAACAGCGAGTTGTTTTCCGAACATTTTGCTTACATGATGGGTTTCTAACATATACTTTTCCATGTTCATTCTCCTTTCATTATCGGGACACGCTAGGCGGTTTTAGGCTGATATCAGCGCAACGATAAGGCGGTTCCCGTACGGTTTCCATATTAATCACTTCATCTAATGTTTTTATAAGAAAAGGGCACATGGCTGATGTTTTTTTTTCGGATTGGCTCTATGAGGAAAAACGAGGATATGGGAGAGATCGACGAAGCAAAAGCAGGTTTTATCGTTCTCAATTTGGCATAATGAACGTGAATTTAACAAAGCGATAAAATGGTTAAAAGCGGAAGGACTAAAAAGTAATCCAAAAACAGGTGCTGGTATTGAAATGGATTCACTCAACCTAAAAATCGACGGAAAGGGCGTTCACTTGTGAGCGTCCCGTTTTTTTTTTTGAGTCCAACCGTTTCGCGGGAAGATTCCCCCAAAAGTAGCATCGACATCAGTGGGCGATGAAGAACAAGGGATCATTATAAATTTCAATTCGTTTGAAGAAGGAACTCCGCGAGTTTTGTTGTAATTCCTCTATTGGGGTGAAAGGATGGAAAAAGAAATCATTCGCTTTTTAATCGAACATCCGGAAGTCATCGAAAAATTACAAAATGGTACGGTGAGCTTGATCGGCTTAAGTGAGTTAGAGGTAAAAGCGGTTGTAAGGGTATTTAGTGAATCGACGGAACCGCTCGGATATTGGAAGTAGATAACGATGAGTCGAATGGTCATGGTAATGGTTGTTGCTTTGATGGTAGCACTATATTTAACCATTTTAAATGTTAGACATCCATTGATCGGTATGGAGGTGGTAGAAAATAACAATGGTGATGTTATTGTTAACGATATTTACGAGTTTGGTTGGGCAAAAAAACATGGTATTCATCTTCATGATCAAGTGTTGAAAGTGGATGGAAAGCCCCCGCTCTCCCATTTTACTGTCCGGAAATACAAAACAATTGAACAAGCGAAAACAATAACGATTCAGAGAGAAAAGCAAATCCAAACATTGACGGTTGACGATCGATCGCATGGAGCGAAACAATGGCTATATTATATTGCCTTGCCATTGGGTTTTTTTCTATTCGCTGTTAGTTTAAGCATGTTTTTGCTTCGTCTACGGCTGAATGACCAATCGGCGACCGTCCTCATTTACTTTTTATTGCTGGCGGGGCTTTGTTATATCAGTGCCAGCTTATCAGCGAAATATGTACCGTTTGGGCGTTACATGTTTAACGCTATATTTTTACAATTGCCTGCTGTCTTTCTGCATTTCATTTATCATTATTTTGAAAGAGAAAAGAAAGGATGGTTTACGAAAAAAATCGTTCTTTCTCTTTATAGTTTTAACTTCGTTGCCTTCGTTATTTCTTTATCTCATTTACTAAGTGAAGCGGAAGTTCTATTGGCGACATTCCTTATCAATATAGGTACCATTCTTGCTTTGTTAGGAAAAGGATGGGTTTATCTTAATAAAGATGAACAGCAACATACAGTCAAAGGTTTGCTTTTGTCCATAGGGTTATCTGCCGCGCCATTTGTTTTATTTTATAGTCTCCCGGTTCTAATCATTGGAAAATGGGTACTACCAGCCGAATTAACCGTTATTTCGCTTTTTGTGTTGCCATCCGTCTTTCTTTATTTGATTTGTACGGATCGGCTATTTCGATTGCCGTTTTCTATCAATCGCTTTGTGTACTATGCTTTTTTATCATTACTTCCAGCTTTTCTTGTTACGTTGCTTTATGCCAAATTTGTCAATGAAGCGAGGAGACTTGTTGAACTCGCTTTGTTGTTTTTACTGATTTATGGAATAAATATCCTTGCTCTCTATTCAAAAGGATATTTCGATCGAACATTAAGGACGAAGTTATACGTACAAAAAGACTGTTATCAAGAAAGTATCTATCGGATCGGTGAAACATTAAAAAAACAGAAAAACATGCGGGAAGTGATCCAATGCCTAGAAAAAGAGGTAAGAGAAGTATTAGATATAGAGAATCTAGCTTTTGTACAAGCGATCAGAAGTATGCAAGCCCCGTTTCATTGCGATGAAAAAGAGTGGACGAAGTTAACCAAAAAGATGGATAGACAACCACTTTCGATTGGAAAACTGATTGAAAATAAGCGTTTGTTTGCGGTTTTTGTAGGTTCATTCCGCCAAAGTCCTTTACTATTAATCGGAAAAAAGAAACATCCTATTCCATTCCGGTCAGAACAAAAAGATTGGTTATCC
>JAAROH010008277.1_pt1 | contig 10769 bp, 12 predicted proteins | sample 7248631 | NCBI WGS metagenome assembly JAAROH01 (sample SAMN09772309, study PRJNA484901) | compost metagenome | isolation source: Vermicomposting unit | place: India
TCATTGGAAGCAAATAAATTATTATAATGCATTTTTTTAATTTTTGCTGTTTTTTTTATCAAACTTGTGCCTCAAACCAAACCGTTATATTCGCCGCTTTCCCTATTTCTTTATTTTTAAAAGACAATTTAGTATATTGAGAAAAAAAATAGGGAACTAATGTTGCAGTTTTCCCAGGAGCTAAAACAATTTCTCCACTGTCTTCAATCCAAACATCATCACCAGGACTTATCAAGAGCTTTATTATAACGGGATTTTCACTTGTATTATAGACAAAATACGTAAATTTACTGTACGATGAACAATCATTTATATCTGTATAACTTTCTTCATCTTGTGATACATAAAACGATTTTGTTTTTACAAATCTTCTATCATTTAATGTAAACGGCGTTCCCGTTATATAAGTCAGTTGTAGTATTGGTCTTAAAGAAACATTAATGCTTTCATCTTTAGAATAAAAGCTTTTTGTCTCTAAATTCTGTATTTCCGGTGTTTTAAGCATTACTCCATTGTTCGCATAAAGTCCATTAATCCATCTTTTCGCTATATTCGTAATATTCCATCCATACCACCCCTCACTGGTTATAGCTTTGGTCGATCCAAATACTGTTTCATCAATATTTGGCGCATTATTCCATGTGGCGGTATTTTCATCCCATTCATCAATAATTAAAAATGGTGTTACATACGCTGGTATGCTATCATTTGTCGTATAATTAATATAAAGCTTCAAAATTGCTTCAACAATAAGTGAATCAGGCGGTAATATACCAAGGTCAAATTGTATCAGAGCTCTGTACACTGATTTACCAGAAGAACCAATATAATATCTTCCAATCCAAAGTTTTGGATCCCTCCCTCTGTTGCTTGTTGGATATCCTGATTCTAAAGCCGTATCCTTTGACGATGGCTGTATAATAATAGTCGGCATTGCACCACCCCTTAGACAAAGCGAAATTTTTGATTTTAGTTCGCTGAAATTTATAGATCACGCATCAATCTTCTCAGTGTTTTGGCTGCACAAAATTTTTAATATCATTAATCCTTCATCGTCGATTACATCAAAAAGTTTCATTGAACGCGTTAATTCCTCTTCCGCAAGTTTATATGCGCCATGCCGAAAATAAAGTTTGCCAAGTTTCAATAGTACATCTTTTTCATTAACCATATTAAGCATGTTCAATGATTTCTCAAACAAATCAAATTCTTGAATATCAAATAGCTTTTCAAATATTAAAAAGATTATATCTGTATAAATGCGAGTATCTTTTTCATCTAATGGAGATAGTACACCTTCTTTAACCAATAAATCAAATTTAAAACATACTCTATACGCCTCTACAAAATCCTTTTTCAATATTGTCATTGGCTTTTTGATGTTTTTACCAGTTAATAATCGGCAAATGATATTGTCAATAGCACTATCACATGAATATTCTCCACTGTCAATCATATCAAAATACTCAACTGCTTCATTATATCTGTGCAAATACATCAATGTTCTTCCTTTTATATAATATGTTATATTATTTTTTAATGAATTTAGTGCCACACCGATACATTTAAGCGACTGTTCATATCTGCCATTCAAAAAAAATACGTCACTTAAAATTACAAATGCTTCAGGTGAACCGTCAAAGTGTGACATAATCTTTTCTACCGCGGTATTTTCATCATGTTTCTTAAAATAAGCATTTGATAGTTTGTACAGTATGACTTTATTTAAAGGATTCAGTTTTAACGAATTTATATAGCTTATAATGGCATTGTCATATTCTTTCATATCCATATAAACTTCTCCCATCGCATAGTAAGCTTTAAATCCACCTACACCTGTTATAAACCTATCTATAAGCGGTGGATCCCCCATGTCTATACATTTTCTAAAACATCCTATAGCTTCTTGAAGCTGATTAAGCCTATGATGCAGCATACCTTTTAAAAATACAATATCAGTTACGTTAGGATACTCCTCTATTGACTTATTGCACAAACTTAAAGCTTCGTCAATTTTGTTTAATTGATTTAAGCACATTATCATCCTCACAATGAGTTTAGTCGTGTATCCCGTCTTAACATTTTTTAAAGCACTGTAGGATTTTTTAAAATAATTATATGCACATTCATAATTACCTAGTGCCATGTATTCTGTTCCCATATTAAAGTTGTGAAAAGGATTATCCGGATTTTTTCTAAGCTCTTTCTTTAGTATTGTCATATTTCTATTTCTCTTGTCTTTATCTTTAATATTTTTGTTGAGATAACCGTAATGATAAACCTTTATGGGTACTTCTGCTACATTGCCACCGTGCTTAAGTATCGGCATCAGAATTTGTTCGTGAATTGCTCCAACAAATCTGTACTCAGGTTTATTTTTTATAATTCTTACGTTTAGATTTGAAAGGGCATCTGTTCCCGGCTTATCACCTACATAGCTTATTGTTTCAAATAAATATGCATCTATTTTTTCATCTTCTAAAAGCTTCTTTATTTTCTTTCTATCTTCTCGATCTATCTCATCATCAGCATCCATCAATAAAATCCAATCACCTTTAGCTTTATCTAGTGAAAAATTTCTAGCCGCACTAAAATCATTTTTCCATTTATAATAAAAAACATCAGCCCCAAAGCTTTTGGCAATATCCACTGTATTGTCATTGCTTCCTGTATCAACAATGATAATCTCATCGACTATATCTTTAACACTTTCTAAACAGCGTCCAAGGTTATTTTCTTCATTTTTTACGATCATACACAGACTCAACATATAAATCCCTCCATTCGACAATATATGGGGCATAAAGCCCCATTTTTAAACCTGTGCATTGTAGTAAAATTCTGCCGTAGCTGCCGCACCACCTGTATCATAATATAACCTTGTATATTGCAGAAATTTAACTGCTGTTAAAACTGTAATAGATCCACCTGCCAAATTAATGCTTGTTGTGTCATCCACAAAATAAGTGTCAGTCGTTGTGGGACTTATCTGAAGTTTAATTGTAATAGTATTAGTCCCTGTATTCGTAATATAATATGAATACATCGATTTATCTCCCGTATTCTCCATTAAAACAACACCTGTACCAGTCACTCCTGCAATGTTAGTAGAATCTTCTAAGAATGTTCTACTTCCAAGTGTAAACGAATCAGTTGAAGCAGTAAGAGGTCTTATATCTAATGCTGATGCCGTCACAGTAACTGTACCTGCAACTGTCACAGACCCACTGCTTATGGTTACAGAATCTGTTGCACCCGTAAGAGGCCTTATATCAAAATTTGATGCATTCACCGTCAGCGTTCCTTGGGCTGTTACTGTGCCCGCCACTGTCACAGAACCATCAACAGTAGACAAAAGCTTTCCTGTTGTCGAATCCAGCAACAAAGGTGTTGGTGTCGTACCCTGCATACCGTGAATCAGTGTCTTAAGCTGTTCAGCAACCGGATTAAATACTATATTATTAGGCATATAAATCCCCCCTTCCTTTATATATTATTAATACATACAAATTTTGTTGCTTGTCTATATATCTTTTTAGCAATATTATTTTGGAGTTTATATGTAAAATACTCTGAATTTTATTTTATATTATTGACATACTACTGCTTTTTAAAGTATTATTAAATTTAGTAATGTAAATTGCTAAATCATATAGCAAAATGGGAGTGTAATAAAATGTCCGTAGAAGCAGTCAAAAAATTTTTTAAAAAAAATAACATAGATATTGATATAAAAATACTTAAAGACACAAGCACTGTCGAAAAAGCTGCAAATGCGATTGGTGTCTCACCAGGAGAAATTGCAAAATCCATGCTTTTTAAACTAAAAGACAAGTACATAATGGTTATACTGTCAGGTGAGAAGAAAATAGACAACAGGAAATTTAAAAATACTTTTCATTGCAAAGCAAGAATGGTACCACCTGAGGAAGTCCTTGAAATAACAGGGCATCCTGTTGGAGGTGTATGTCCATATGGATTAAAAACAGATATCGATATTTATTATGATATATCATTAAAAAATTATAAAATTGTATATCCAGCAGCCGGTGATATAAACGCCGCAGTAGCTGTAAAAGTAGATGATATGGATAAAATAGTCAAAGGAGAATGGGTTGATGTGTCCCAATAACGCTCCCTAAACACACTCTTGACATTTCAGTAAATATTAATTATACTACTATTGTTGAGGTTAATAATTAAATTTAATATGCGGATGTGGCGGAACTGGCAGACGCGCTAGACTTAGGATCTAGTGTCTTTGACGTGGGGGTTCAAATCCCTTCATCCGCACCAATTAAAAAAGTAGTGGAGAGATTCTCCATTTTTTATTAACTATTTAACTTAAGCGAAAATATCTGCATGTCAACAAAGGCGTTGATCAGTTTTATCTGATTGACGCTTTATTTTTATACAAATGAAGAAGAGGTGTAATATATGATATTCAAAAACAGAAAGTTATTGAAGTTGTTAAACATTATAGATACGAATAATCTGCTTAATGAGGATGAAAACTACTTTAATTTCAAAGGAATAATGAAAGACATACTTGTATCAATAACAAAGCTTAAAAAGAAACTAGTTAAATATATCTTTGAGACACAAGTTGCTTCAAGCCGTATATTCTCAGTTTCAGAAGAATTGTCTATTACCATGGAAGAAAATAATGCTTTCGCACAACAGTTATATGCTGAATCGCAAGAGATATTTTCAAATAATTCATTTTGTTATGAAAATATAAAAAATACAATTGCCGAAATAAAGAAATTGGTTGAAATGCTTGAAAATATTAAAAGCACTAGTGGAGAAATGTACAATACTGGCATTCAGTCTAGAAAGCTTGTGGATGAAAGTTTCAATGAGATTAGATTAGTTTTAGATAAAATAAATAATATTTCTATAACCACAGAAGAAACATTAAATCGAATTAATGAACTTACAAAAATATCAGTACAAATTTCCCAAATATTAAAGTCAATTGAAAAAATAGCAAAAGAAACTCATTTACTTTCATTAAACGCATCTATAGAGTCTGCAAAAGCCGACAAATACGGCAATGGCTTTGGAGTTATAGCAGATGGTATTAGAAAATTAACTTTGGATACCAATAAAGCTGTATCAGATATCGTCACACTAATTGAAAAAATAAATAATGAGATAGAAACTGTTAAAATATCAGCAAATGATAATTATACAAATGTTCAGGATAGCGTAAATAGCACAATGAATATAGAAAAAAGCTTGAACATGATAGAAGAATATAACAATACGATTATGAATATGATTAGTAAAATTGTAAATGTTTCTGAAGATGAATATAAATACGTTCACAATATTGATAAAAGGATTCAAGATGTTGAAGATTTATTAAAAGAAGTGTCAGCTAATTTTGATAGCATGAACAATTCCATATATCACCAAAAAGAAAATGCAGAAAAAATATTAAATCTAAGTGATAAATTAAAAGAAGCATCAAATGATTTGAAATTATTGTCTGAGAGCGATGAGATAAAAAATGTAATACAAACAAATTCAGATAATATAAAAAATGCAGCAGCTTCTGTGATAAAATCTATAAAGGAAGAAATAATTTCAGATAAATTCCTTTCAATGAATAAGGATTTTCACAAAAAAGTACTTGACAATTTTTTAAATAATCACAAAGAAATTGAAGCTCTATGGACAAATGATATTAAAGGAAGGTTTATTTACTCAAATCCACCTGCTGGTATCGCAAATGCAAATGTAAGGGATTGGTTTAAGGAGTGTATCACAGGCAAAGAATATATATCTGAAATTTATATATCTGCAATAACAAAGGTTCCATGTTTAACTGTATCTATTCCATTAATCGATAAAAATGGATCATGTATAGGTGTCATTGGTGCTGATTTAAATATAAATATGTAAAAAAACTTTCTCTTCAATGATAGAATTTCATATCCTTACAGCCAAATTAATACAACTGTCTATTTTTCATCCCTAAAATTGAAAGTTATCAAATTTATCAATTTACTTACACTATTTTTTATAATTGTTGCATTATTTCCTTTAGCGATTAAAAACAATTTTATTGTAAAATATTCACCCCTATATTGGTACATAAACAAGGTATCGTTAATATCCTGCATATCATCATCCATATTAGTTTTCGTTAGAGAATTTTATATTTGGTCTAAAAATAAAAAAAAATAGATACTCATAACTTTATTTTTCACTCTCGATGATCAAATAAAAAATGAGCATAACATCTTGATTTTTTGCAAATTATTATGCTCATTACTTATTTTTTAATTTATCAATTTTTTTATTTCTTCAACAGATAACTTTGTTATCTTAGAAATTTTTTCAATGCTTATACCTTCACTCAACATTTCTTTTGCTATTGCAATTTTTTCTTGTTGTGCCCCTTTTTCAATACCCTTTTCAATTATCATCTTGTATGTTTCAGATTCTTCAATTCTAAACATTCTTACCACCTCCATAAAAGCTTTTTCAATAACTTCTCTTTTATATACAATACCCGATAATATCTCTGCCTTAAATGCTATGTCCTTCTTTTTGTTTATATCTAGAGGAATACCTTTTATCGCTTCAACACATCTTTCTAGATATTTTTCCCCCTCTTCTTTCCTTCTATTTTTGTCCATCAGTGGAAGAAGTGAATATAAATCATAATAATCTGTTTTTATAACTTCAGTAAATTTTATTTCACCAACGTTTATGATCCTATATCTATAGTCTAATGTGTTTTGTTCTCCAAAGTCGTAACTTAAGCTATTTACCATGTTTACATTGTCTTTGCCTATATATACGACTATCTGATATGGTATAAGATTGTGCTTTTCCATTATCTCAAGGGAATATCTAAGCATCCTGTAGGGCATTTTTCCGTCATTTTCTGATTGAAATTCAATGTGCACAGCAACATTTCCCTTATCTGTAGTGCACTTGAATATCATATCGCTGTCTCTCCGTTCAACTCTTGCAAATTCTATATTAAGTTCATCAATTTTTGTGTATTGTAATCCGAGAAAATAACTCATTATGTCATCGGCCATATCTGAAAAAATATTTTTCATCGTTATATCGTATTTCTGCGCCATTTTTATTCCTTCCATTTCCCTTCATCTTATAAGTATTATACCACACAGTCTCACAAAAAGATATGGTTAATGTTATAAATAGTAAGTTATACTTATACAAGTTAATTAAATTAAATACCTTTTTAAAACTTAACTAACTTTTGAAAATTAAGCATCTCTGCAAAGAATGAGCAGAGGTACATCATAAATTCGGATTTTTATCTGTTCATCTATATCATTTAATTTTATTTTGCCATCCAACAATGATTTGCCTATCTTTTTGACAGCATTGACTATTTCATTTCTTCTGCCATAGTTTAAACAACTAGAAATTTTAAACCTTTTGCTTATTTCATTTCCTGCGATTCATCAGAATGATGGATGGACAGATTCACTTTTTTCTCCCAAATTTCATCCGCTACTTTACCCCAATTATCTGCTACTACTCTTAATTCATTATAAAGATTCTTAATGTGGGAGGCCTCACTAGCTTCTGTATGTTTAGCACCTGACTCCTCAACGATCTCTAAAAGCTTTTCTGGATTATCAATTAGAGGACATGGCCTTAACATGGTTTGATTAAAAGGTTGTCTCTTTCTATATGCCTTTATAATAGGAGACTGCAATGCTTCTTTTAAGCTTATTTCATTTATATTTACATTGTCCTTACAATAATAGTTAAAAAAATGATAGCTAATCCATAATTTTTAAATGCTAAAACTTCATATATAAATTTCAAAAGATAGCCTATTGGAACTGCAATAAAATCTAACATTATTTTCTCCTTTCTTAAATATCATAATGGCATATTTTGATCTTAAATGGATTATAACTGACTTAATATATTTTTAATTAACTCTCAATTATTTACTTCTTTATTGGATTACACAATAGCACAATATCTGTCTACAAAAGATAACATAGAGTTAAATTTAAATCGTACGTTCGTCTTAAACAATATTAATATAAAGTTCTTATACTGTCAATGATTAATCATCACAAATGCCATTTTTACCGCATATACAGGTCTTATTATCTACTTTAGTTCTTTACTACTTCTCTCTATAAAACATTTCCGACTTGCGTAAATCTTCGTATACTTCCTGGATAACATGTTCTGCAGCTTTTAAGCCCAAGTTTATGCATTTTTCCGCATGATCAAATCTGTACCATCGGATATCATTTACCTTTGGTTTTATTACATAAACTTTCTTCTCAAAATTTTTTTCTTTGTTATCTCCATATAAATCGTCGTTTAATAATTTCATAGTTGTTGCTGTAATAGTTATAATTTCCGGTAGTATCTTTTTTGAATTAAAGTATCTTTCAAAATATATTGTTCTATTATTGCTTTGTAGAATTCTTTTAATGTTATTAACGAAATTATAAAATGACCTGTTAAATATTCTAATATCTATATTTGAGCTTACGTCTGAAATTATAATTATATCTGCTCCTAATTTGAGAGCCAAATCTATTGCATCAAAATTGATAATTGAACCATCAACTAATTTAGTATTTTGAAATTCTACAGGTTCAAATACAACAGGAATAGATATGCTCGCTCTTACTGCCTTTATTACTGAACCTTTTGAAAATATTATTTCTCTACCTTGTTTAATGTCTGTTGCTATCGCATAAAGAGGTATTTTGAGTTCATCAAAATCTTTTTTCATATAACTGGATAAAAATTTTTCTATTTTGTCACCTTTTATAAATCCTCTTTGCGGAATATTTAAATCTAACATTTTAATAAGTTTTAAAAAATTAATATCTCTCACATCTTTAATTATCTTTTCCAAATCATTTCCTGAAGCATATATTGCACCAATCAGAGCTCCAATACTTGTGCCTATAATAAAATCAATTGGAATATTTTTTTCTTCAAGTTTTTTCAACACGCCAAGATGTGCATATCCTCTTGCAGCCCCTCCACCTAATATTAACCCGACTTTTGGTCTCATTTCACATCACCAATCATCAATTTATTTAAACTATTTACAACCAAACATGACATACTTTCAATATCATCTGCAGGATTAATAATACATCCAACATTTATTATAATTTTCCCCGTACGTGGAATAATTCTTCCTTTAGGTAAAATATTTTTAGTTCCAATTATAGCAACAGGTAATACCGGTACTTTTGCTTTTACAGAGAAAAATGATGCTCCAGACTTTATATTTACAATTTCATCTGTTTTGTACAAACCACCTTCAGGAAAAATCATTAGGATACCGTTATTCTTTAACACATCCAATGCGTCCTTTACAGTTCTTCTTGAGCTAACTGTCTTTCTATATGTGCTTACAGGAATAGCTTTTATTTTTTTCAACACAAATCCTACCCCTAAAACGTCAAATAAATATGCTGCTGAAAAAAATGTCAGTCTAAAATTAAAAGCTGCAACCATGACCAGTCCATCCAACAGACTGGAATGATTGGCAACAATGATAAGCGGTCCATTAGCTGGAATATTTTCAATCCCTATTATTTGCAGCTTCCATACATATCTAAATAATACACGCAATGTGCTTCTTGCTAAATTGTAAAAATTAAAGCCTTTCATATTTCCTCCAGTATATTTTTCTACTCAAAAATAATCTGAACAGCATTAAGCGCATCTGATATATCTCCTTCATCGGAGTCCAAAATTACTTGTATTGCCGTACCGAACATTGCTCCAAGTATCATCCGTGCTACTGATTTTGACGAATAATTTGTTACATTATCATTCAAATTGCTTTTATTTAAAATCTTTTCTTCTATCATATTTGATATTTCATTAAACAAATTTCTTAATAAAGAACTAAAAGAAGATGACCATATAGCCAGTCCAGTTAAGTCATATAATAGTCTGAATAATTCAGGATTATTATTTAGCATTTCTTTAAAAAATTTAATAAGAGATGACATTTTGTCACGAGCTGTTTCTCCTATATCCAAAGCTTCATTTATTTCATGTAAATACTTATTTATCATCATTTTTATCACTTCAGCAAAAAGACCTTCTTTATTTCCAAAATAATAATTTAATTGGCTTAATACAACACCTGCTTCATTTGCAATATCCCTTAATGATACATTAGCATATCCTTTTGTTGAAATACATTTATATGCAGCATTTAATATTTTTTGTGATTGATTTGTTTTTCCCTCCATATAAATTCTCCTTACTATTTATAGTTAATATTTAAGGCACCATGAACGAAATATAGTAATTATTAAAAATAAAAACATTCTTTAAATTAATTCAGACAACCGTCCTATTACATATTATATTATTAAAAGATTCTAAAGTCAATATAATATAAATGCTGTTAAATATTTTTCCATTGCAATACTAGGAAATTATCTTTAAATGATTAAACAGAAACTTTTCAACGCCTTAAAATATTTCGCAACATTAACTAACTACATTACCCCATTTATTCATTTTCATACATATCAGAAACAGACAGATAACATTAATAAAATCCTATTTAAATTCGCAATTAAAAAAGGTATGTATCTTACGACACATACCCTCAGATATGCTATTTTATTGGTGCGCCATCAGGGACTCGAACCCAGGGCCCGCTGATTAAGAGTCAGCTGCTCTACCAACTGAGCTAATGGCGCACGTTTTATGGAGCGGACAACGAGACTCGAACTCGCGACCCTCACCTTGGCAAGGTGATG
>JAAROH010008278.1_pt1 | contig 10758 bp, 11 predicted proteins | sample 7248631 | NCBI WGS metagenome assembly JAAROH01 (sample SAMN09772309, study PRJNA484901) | compost metagenome | isolation source: Vermicomposting unit | place: India
ATTATAATAAAAATTTGGTTTTCTAGCAATTATATTTTTCATAAATACACGTAATTTAAGCATTTTCTATTGATTTTTTTACAAAATAACTTGTCGTCGATCCCCCGGGGTTTTTACGCTATTGGAGGTCGACGACAAAAATATGTATTGTCTCTGGGTGACCAAATCCTTCTAATATCCTGTTATTAATAATTGCCCCACCCCCGATTCCGATACCAAAACACTCGTTCTAACTTTTCCATTTCCTTTTTTATATTCTCCATATGTCGCAGCATTTACATCAGTCGTCCATGCGATAGGTACACTGTATCGTTCTTTCATTACACCTAAAAAATTAAAATTATTCCACCCCTTTTTAGGTGTAGTTGTTATAAAACCATATTTCTTTGAATTTTTATTAATATCAATAGGACCAAAAGAGCCAATTCCTATAAAACTCAAATTATGCTTGTCAAAAAATTCAAATACATTGGTTAATGTTTGTTCTGGGGTTGTAGTTCGAATATTAATTTTATCAATTACATCCCCTTTATCATTTCCAACTGCACATACAAATTTAGTCCCCCCTGCTTCAATTGCTCCTAGCATTTTTATACTCCTCCTGTTGATCGAAAAATTATTTGGAATTAAATAAAATAAACAGTTTACTCCTTCAAGAAATAAAAACGTTCGTTTAGTAAATAGCCAATCATAAACCTGTATGATTGGCTATTTTGTCATATATCTAACGGAATTGTTGCGCAATATCCCATTATTAATTAAATTCACTTCTCCATGAAGGAATATTTTCTGACTTATAAATTTCAGCCTTACCAATAGATCCAAAGAGTTGCATTTTTTTACGAACTACATCTTTGGCCGCATCGATACATTCTGGATAAATAGCATTTGGATCCCAAAGTTCTGTTTCTGAAAGAATTTGCCGACATTTCTTGTAAAACGCAAATTTATAATCTGAAGAAATATTAACTTTTTGAATACCTATTTTAACTGCTTCTGCAATTTCACTATCAGGATTTGATGATCCACCATGTAAAACTAGTGGAATATCAACGACTTCTTTAATACTTTTTAGAACATCCATACGTAATTTTGGTTTTACATCTTTAGGGTAAATACCATGACATGTACCTATTGCAACAGCTAGTGTATCAACGCCTGTTTTTTCAACAAATTCTCTAGCATCCTCTGGTTTTGTATAAATAACTTCTGTAACTCCACCTTCAATTGTAGTACCTGTATTTCCAATAGTTCCTAGCTCACCTTCTACTGAAACATTCACTAAGTGACTTATATCTACAACTTGCTTAGTCAGTTTGATGTTTTCCTCAAAAGGTAACAACGAACCGTCAATCATAACAGAACTAAATCCTGCATGAATTGCACGCATTACGCTTGCTAAACTATCTCCATGGTCGAGATGTAATACAAAAGGAACCGGACTACCCTTCATTCGATTTAATACATAAGTGAAAAATTCATCTTTTACAAATTTTAATTCATCTGGATGTACTGCAATAATTGCAGGAGAATTATTTTCTTCAGCTTCTTCAACAACAACTCTTAAAAAATTACTATCAGCCACATTAAATGCGCCTACTGCAAATTTATGTTCTTTTGCTACTTTAAGTAATTGTTTCATATTTAATAACATGATTATCCCCAGCTTTCTATATATTTTTATAGTGATTTGCCAGTTGATCTTGATAATTTAATATAACGTTTAACTTCTTTTCTACCTGCATCCATCGATTGATGGATCAAGTCAAAATAATTGATTGTTGGATCACGTTTTAATCGTTCATAAATGTAATCAACGTGAGCTTTCATAAAATCAGAACCTACATTTATTTTATTAATCCCTCGTTCAACCGATTTTCTAATATTATCCTCACCACAACCAGAGCCACCGTGTAGGACTAGAGGCATGTTAGTGCCCTTTTTTATCTTATCCAAAATCTCAAAATGGAATTTTGGTACATGACCTTCAGGATAGCTTCCATGACTCGAACCATATGAAATCGCTAAAGCATCTATTCCTGTTTTTTGAGCGAAGTCTATAGCAAGATCAGGATCAGTATACATGGCGTCATTTGACATATTATTTGCTACAGACCCTATATGACCTATTTCACCCTCTACACTAGCACCAAATATTTTCGCAAATTCAACCATATTCTTTGTTATTTCGATATTTTCTTCAATAGGATATCCCGAGGCATCCATCATTACACTTGAAAATCCATCCTTCAGACATCTTTTAACAAAGCCAACATCACTTCCATGATCAAGATTAATTGCTACCTCAACACGAGCGTCATTTGCCATTCGTATAATTGGCTCTGTCAATAGATGACTTCCAAGGTGTTCTTTTAAGTGATCTTGTAATAGATTAATAATAATAGGGGCTCTTAATTCTTGCGCAGCTTCAATTACAGCTTTTGCTGTCTCTAAATTAAAGCAATTAATAGCCATTATTGCATAGTTACCACGATTTGCTCGATCTAGCATCCCTTTCATAGAAACATACATTTGTCATCCCTACTATCCTTTTATTAAGAAATCTTTATACTAGATAAATCAAATTCCTCTTCATCATCAAAATAACTATCTTCATCATCAGTTGGTTCCTTCTTCCATAAAAATAGCATTATTCCTGTTACCAACGATCCAATAGATAATGCTAATAGGAATAATAATGGATGGTTCATAGCTGGGACAATAAACATCCCGCCAGATGGAACCGGAGAACCGATATCCCACATCATTGATAGACCACCACCAACGGCAGCACCTAATGTACATGAAGTAACCACACGAACTATATCAACAGCCGCAATTGGAATTACACCTTCAGTAATCATACAGATCCCCATTGGAAAAGCAATTTTAATATTTTCCTCTTCCTTTGGTGAATATTTTCTCTTTTTGAATACCTTAGATAAAACCCATGAAATTGTAACACCAAATGGTGGAACCATTGATGCTAATATTTTTACTGCCTCAGGTTCATAAATTCCCTCTAGTAATAATCCATCAGCGAATAATGAAGCAACTTTATTTACTGGGCCACCGAAATCAAACGCTGCCATTCCACCCATAATTGCACCAAACACAAATTTCGTAGATCCCTGCATACTTGTTAGGAATGAAGTTAACCCTTCAGTTGCCCAAACTATGGGAACACCTAAAACAAAGAATATTAATAACCCAATAACTAAACTAGAAATTAGAGGTATAATCATCATAGGCAATAGTCCCTCTGCCCACTTCGGTACTTTTATATGATTTTTCAAAAATACAATAAAATACCCAACCAAATAACCACCTAGCATGCCACCTAGAAAACCAGCACCAATTGCATTCGCAATCAAGCCCATTAACAAACCTGGTGCAATACCTGGACGATCTGCTATAGAATATGCAATACCTGCAGAAATAACTGGAGCTAACAGTCCCATACCCAATACACCTAGCGAAGTAAGAGCTGAAGCAACCGTAAAGCTTTCTTTGTAGTTTTCAATGACTTGGCCACCCGCGAGATTTCCAATTGCAATAAGAAGTCCAGATGCAACAACTAACGGCAACATATATGAAATAGCAGTTAACGCATGTTTTTTTAGTTGTAATTTCTTCAACATCCTATCACCACCTATTTATTAGTATGTAATTCTGCCTCAATTTTTTTATATAATTGTTTCGGTGCTTTAATAGCAAGCTCTGTTGGTATTTCAACTACTCTCTTATCTTTAAATCTTTCTTTCCCACTAACCTTAATATCTGCAGCAATAATGACTAAATCTGCATTTTTAATTTCTTCTGCAGTTAACTCATCCTCAACCCCTATTGTCCCTTGTGTTTCAATTCGCACATTATGACCTAATTCTTGCCCCACTTTAACCAATTTTTCCTTTGCAATATAAGTGTGGGCAATACCTGACGTACATGCAGAAATTCCAACGATATTCATAATACAACCTCCTAAGTATTTTTTAACAACAAACGAATAATCTCTTGCTTGGTCTTTACCTGATGAAAACGATTTAAAATATCTTCATGAGCCAACAAGGTTGCAACTTTTTGTAATAATTTAATGTGCAAGGTATTGGAATCAGATTTTTTTACTGCAAATAGGAAGATAACTTCAATCGGTTTTCCATCCATAGATTCCCATTCTATGGGCTTTTTAGTTCTTCCGATAGCAAGTGAGGTTTTGATGACGCTTTCAGATTTCCCATGGGGAATTGCAATTCCTTTTTCAAGTCCTGTAACACCTTGATCTTCACGATACAAAACATCTCGGATAAAATTTTCCTCACTGTTAATACAGTGATTTTTATATAATAAGTGTGTCAATTCCTCAATAACGCCTAGTTTTGTAGTAGACTTTAATTCCAAATCTATTAAATCGTCATTTATAACTTTTCCAATATCTAAATCTTCAAATTTAACTTCCATTTTAATATCTCCCGTTCGTTTACTAGATTATTCCTAGTATTTACTAGTAAGTTGTTCAATTTGCTGTTTTTTCATCATATAATATTTGACTCACCACCAAGATAATTGGTTTTTCTAACACAGTACTACTTTCTTTCATTGTTTAGTACGTTCAACAATTATTTTCAATGTTAGGAAAAAGTTTCTAGCTTTTCGCTAATTAAAGTGATTATACAGAAAGTTGGTTCTCCTAATCTTATATACTGGAAACCCATGTTATTGTTAAAGGCGGACAAGGGCATAAAGCTCAGTTGCGAACAATGAGACTTACTACTGATTCTCATTTTTTTATTGGTTTAGCGCAAAATCTTGTGATAAATAGACCCTAGCAATAATATTCTTGTTTGGGTGGTATCTCTTGCCTGATTGAAAGACACTATATCTTCTAATAATAAGCCGTAAGCTTTAATGAGAACCTTTTAATAATCCCGTTATAGTGAGTTTTTATGATGTTTGTAACATCAATCATTGGTTCGAGTCGACAACGAAGTACCCATTAGATTCAATTCTTTAATACTATTGGTGTGTTTTCACGAGGATAATGATAAATTTCTTGCTTGGTTAGACGCATACGATAAGCTTTTGCTGTGTCTAAATTACAGGCTATTGACCGATCTAGCATTACCTTTTAGTTTTTTGATAAGTTTTTTCATTTTTTCAGCTAAATATATCGAGTGATTTTTAGGTTTTTACAACTTTTTTGTTCATTTCTGCGGACTTTGTAACATCTCCTCTCTAGAAAATGTCTCCAATAAGTCTTACTGCATAGGTATTGAAGTGACTGAATAATAAGTAGTTATCACCCCCTCGCAACACACATATCGTGTGTTTTTATTTATTTTAGTTTAAAAAAATAAAGCTGTCAACTCATTTTGTGTGTTTTTATGACCAAAAAACACGATTTGTGTTATTTGTTGTAGAAAAAGGGAATGTGGTGATTTTATGATTGATCCTTTTTGTTTACGTTTAGAAAATTTACGTGAAAGATCTGGATATACAAAAAAGGAGTTAAGCCAAAAACTTGGATTTTCAGCAAATGTTTATGGAGCATATGAACGAGGAGAACGTCGTCCCAGTTTAGAAACCTGTTGTAAACTAGCCAACCTTTTTAATGTCTCTTTAGATTATCTTTTATGTGGGAAAGAATATAATCAAGGAAATATTGAAACCGAAGAATCCCAATTAACAGAAGTGATAGAACTGTTTAAGGAAAAAGGTCTCAAACACCCATACATCTTACAATTAGATAAATGGGAAGAGTTATCAAAAGAGGACTTACAAGAATTAACTAACCATTTTAATTGGGTCGTTCATAAAGCAAGGCTAAGAAAGAAAGCGTAACCAACTCGCATTATGATAAAGGTATGTAGTAAAAATAAATTAAGAGGATTGCGAACAACAATAAATCTAATACAAAGCAGCTTTTGACATGGAGTGGTGAGCATAATAGTCCCTGTTGGTACTGGGGCTGTCGAAAAGTAACTCCCAATCAAACAACAACGCATATAAATAACCAGCACCTTTTAATAAGATTTAAATATCAAACAATATGCCAGATTAAAAGCTTACTACTTGTCCCCATTACATACATTGCATTCAGTAAGCAAAAAATGTGAATACAAGTCTTCCGATACCCTCATTAATTCCAACATCCATGATCAAACCGGGTAAGTTTAAAATTTCCTTCTTCAAACGGGATAGATGAGTACATCATTAAAAGGTAATGAGGGAATTAATAAATCTATGAGTTAAGATTATACAAGTATTAAAAACATTTACACCATCTGTAGAAAAGCGGACTTGAGAAGAAACTGACCGACGACATTATAAAGCTTCCCGATGCTGTCTTTACTGGGGAATACGACTAAATTACCTGGAGTGATGGTCCTGTGAAAAACTTTGAAGAAGAGTATAATGTATTCTAAGATGCGTTAAAAATACCTAAACCTTGGTATGTTTTCCATAATGAATTAGCTAAATTATCCAGTGACTTCTTCCAGCGTTGATCAGTTTCTTTACATTGTTTTTGTGATTTTTATATCTGTGATAGAGGTAAGCTTTTGCTTTCTTTTTCTGCCTGTACTTCGCATTCGAAAACAATTACGCCAAAGCCTCTGTAATCCATATTGTTCACCCCGGTCAGGTGATTTCCCCTTGCTGTTCGCTTTCACGTATCTTTTCTATTAGCCTTCCTATCTAACATACACAAAAGAAGGACAATGTTATAAACTGGCACATTATTTCGGCAAAAAATACCTACTTTTATCAAATTAGAACAGATTTTTTCACAAACTTTTTTGTATATTCTCTGTCACTTATTTATATTTATAGCAAAAATGGCTTGACATGGAGCTTCTGTAGGCATGATTCCTAAGCCAGGAAGCCAGCAGTTTCATGGGCTGGCTTCACCAAACAAGGCTATCATGCCCACCACTCCTTGTAAAGCCTTGCTTCTAACTTTATAAGATATTGGATGCCGAATTATTTTGAAAATCATAATCTGAAATAAAGTGAAAATTTACAACAATGCCAATAAATCACATCATCCTTTTTAATAATAGATTGCTTACTTCTCTTTTCTAACTCCCTTAAAAGGAGATCCACTTTTCACATCCATAAACCGGCCGCCCTCTCCTCGTTTCACATAGGTGTTGTTTTTTCGATTATAAGCTTGAGAACGATTTTTTACCGCTCCTTGCCGATATCCTTTCCTCGTATTTTTTGCCATAACCTTTCATCTCTTTTCTTGTTGTTAATAAGCCCATTCCATCGATTTATAAAATTACCCATCAACTAAACGATAGATTGCAGGCAGAACATTTTGAATGTTAATTGATTTTATTTGGTTTTTCCTAATTCGTTGTACTATTCCACTACGAAGATTCCAATATTCGTATTCATTGTATTTATCAAAATTGGCGGGACTTGAGAATTTCGTATAAAGACAACGTAATATACCAAGTTCAATCGTTATTTCTGTGGATGGTCCATATGTCAATAAAGCTAGACGATTTTCTGATAGATTATGAACATAGGTTAATTTTATAACTATTTTATTATAGGCATGACCTGGGGTTGGAATGCTGATTTTATCCTCAAATCGTAAATATTTTTTAAAGAGTTTCGTTTTGGATTCTGCTATATTTAAAAATCCATTCAAAAAACTAACGACTAATTTCTGCTTCTTATCCAAGGCAAAGTATTCATCTATTGGGGCAATTGACTTTTGTTCAAATACACTTTTAAGTTTACTTTCGGTTGTTCCAATAGCCTGGCCAAAATTTATCTTTTGCCTTTGTGTTAAACTTGATGTTATTCCAAAGTAAGATTGACAAACTTTATACAAATTTGATGATTTCGTTGCCAATAAAATTTCCCCTTTGCAAAATTTTTAAAAAAAGAAGGAATTGCACGTTTTAGTGTATAATTTACTATAAATATATATTCATTTGGACACTAAGTGAGATTTGTCTGTCCTTGTCCAATTCTAAAATCCATTGTTGCCTCAATGGATTTTTTAGTAATCTAGTTCATCTAAAAAAACTAGATTACTATGGTAACCTTTACAATAATTTTTATTAAAACTCCTTTCTTTAAGAAATTTAGGCTACCATCTTTTCCATATACTAATTATATTAGCTGCATATGTAAAATTCAATATATAGTATTCGATTTTAAATATCGTTACTATATTTTGTGTTTAAAAGCAAATTATTTTCCTTTTGTCAATAATTCGACATAATGAATTTAACGAAAGATATGTCCTTTTAATAAAAGAATAATCTAGAATGGGGCCAATTTATTGAGAGGATGGATCTTCTTTATTCTATGAAACTAACTAACCTACCAAGTGAGCTATCTAAATCCTAGACGCTCATTCGGTGGGTTGCTTTTTTCTCGTTATTTTCTTTTTTTCGCTTTCTTTTGACCTTAAATTTGCAAGAGCCTTCCTTTCAAATAAGTGTGTCCGGAAAGGAATAAGCTGTTTTTGAGGATTGAAATCATCTATTTCTTTTAAATTTATTCACGAGCCACTCGTATTCCTCACGATATTTTGTTGCCAGTTCCTATTAGTCAAAAATTCCCAATACTCGAATATAAATTAATAATGAAACATTAATAGTTTGGCAGTTAGAAAATATTCTAAAATCACCCGTAAAGGTTCACTTTTGCACATAGGTATTAGCATTACAATAAAGGAGTATCCGAGCTACCTAATGATCAAAGATTTAGCTTTTTGGAGGCCACTTATTTTTCGTTTTCCAACAAAAATAAAAAACCGCCCTTTCCAATAAAATGTAAGTATCCAAACAAACATTTTAAGAAAGGGCGATTTTTATGTTTATGGCAATATAAAAGTGCAGAGCTTTGCAAGGCAAAAATGCAAAGTACTGCACTAATTTTGTTCCAAAAATAAAAAAAGACTTGCCAGCCACCCCAAGTCCCCACTACATTAATTGTGTCAAGCAATTTTTGGTAGTGGAGGTAAGAAAGGATGCTAACAATGTCTGATATTAATTGTATCAAAAAGTTAAGAAATGAAAAAGGCCTATCGATTTCCGAAATAGCAAGAACAATGAAAATTAACTGGCGGACAGCAAAAAAGTATGCTGATGAAGATCAGCTTCCTCAAGAAAGAGAATGTAAAAAAACAGAAATGATGTATGAGGAAAAATGGGGAGAAATTGTCTCTGACTGGCTTTTTGAGGATTCAAAGCTAAAGAAAAAGTCCAGAAGAACAAAGAAACAAATCAGTTTTTGGCAATTAAAAAATGTATGAAATGGCAAATAAAGATATTCAATTTCATGTATAAATTTCACCTTTTATCGCTTTACATGGAGCCTCTGCGGGCATGATTACTTGCAAAGGGGGAAAGGTCTACAGAACTTTGCAAGTCAAACAGCCTATCATGCCCGCCACTCCATGTAAAGCGGTGAGCATGCAAATATTATGCATACTCATGTTTGCCAAATACTACAAAAATTAATTGCCATAACCAACTTGTCCTCTTTGAAAAATACGTTGGCATCCCTATACACTTACTAATGAAAACATTCCCATTTTCCCACTAGACCTTTTTTGAATCGTTTTCATTCCCATCTCTATAAATCTTTTAATGATAAACTCACCCCCTATTATGTTCTAAAAGGAAAATGTATATAGGAATTATAAAAAACCACGGTAAACTAGAAATATATGATCGTCAAAGGGGTTCTGTGTGATGGATAAAAATAAAGTTGGCAATCAATTAAAAGCGCTTAGAAAGGCAAAAAATATGACTACTCAAGAGTTAGCGGATAAGGTAAACATTTCACAATCTTACATCAGCCGGTTTGAAAATGGACGTGCAATTCCCGATATAGAAATGTTGGAAAGTATATTAACTGCTCTAGATACAGATCTTGCTACTTTTTTCTCTTCAGAACTAGAAGAAATGCCTGACGATTTAATCCAACTTTTGAATACTGTAAAAACTTTAAGTCCGGAAGCGCGAAGAAAACTAAATGAGTTCTTACTATTAGTGAAAAAAGAGTAGAAATAAATATTTTAGAACGTTGATAGACTAAAACAGCCATTAAAATGAATGATGGCTGTTTTTTAAACTCAAGTTGAGTCTGACCCTATGTTTAGTTGACCATATGTATAAGGAAAATATTGTTAGGCAGAAAGTAAATTATTAACTCCTTCAATTAGTGAGCGAATCACAGTGAATGGGGAAGCAAGCGAGAGCACGGTGGGAAAGTAAGTAAATTCATTATTTCTTGCTGTGTTTTGTATGAATTTCCTTACCCGATTCTTCTTTTTGAACGAAACAAGGGTCAATGACTGTTAAAGGATGGCGGTTGGAATGGCAATGAATTATGGAGTTAACATAATGAATCCATGAATTACGATCAGTAAATGTATAATACTAATGGATACTCCTTTTACGACTGCAAGCGAATCGACTGAAAAAAAATCAGATGACATGCTGGAATAAGTTTACCATTCATTTTCTACCAACAGAATCTGAACGTTTGCCATTCTTTATGCAAAAACCTTTGTATGATCAGAAGTCATACACACAAAACTTGTCAAATAGGAAGAATGCTGCGGTTGCATTTTTGCAAACTACCCTTGTAACGAAGCTTTACACCAAATTTAATCAAACATTTGTTTAAATATTTTGATGAACATTACCAATCATTTAGTCAATAAATACATTTTCACTAGTGTTGCATAAATAATGTCATAATTTTCAGATTAATTATTTTCCCAAC
>JAAROH010008280.1_pt1 | contig 10654 bp, 7 predicted proteins | sample 7248631 | NCBI WGS metagenome assembly JAAROH01 (sample SAMN09772309, study PRJNA484901) | compost metagenome | isolation source: Vermicomposting unit | place: India
CCTCCGCTTCATTTCCTTTTCAATCGACTCTACCATCGATGACACTTGGATTCCCCCCCCGTTAAAATGGCGAAATAATAGCTCATACTAGCCGTTCCTGCTGTTTCAAATAAAAACTTTACATCGTCCCTCCATTGAACCCTTTCTTTAAATATACTTAAGGGTTAGCGGACAAATTGTTTCATCCGTGGAACGATAATCACAAAAATCGCCGTAATCAGCCCGAAAACGAGAACTCCAAACAGCCAGAGCAAACTCGATGAATCCGCCGCTTCCTCCTCATTCAATGCGGGTCGAGACGAGGAGGTCAGCTCCTTCGCTGACGAAAACAGCTTTAGCTTTTCTGCTTTCGTCGCGATCGTATTCGTTTCCCATTCCGGCGATAAAAACAACTGCGCTTTTGTCCGCTCAAAAGCGGAAGGCGCCGGTCGCTGAAATGTCAACGGCAACTGTTCTTTCGGCAGCTCTTTTTTCTCGTTTAAAAGCGACTGCTCGCGAATATAGTCCGTACGCAATTCAATTTGTTGCTTCTCATATCGGTTCGGTTCCACCGCCGGCCATTCCTCCGCTTCCACGCCCTTTCCCTCTGTCACTAAAAACAATAGGATAAGAAGGAAAGGGAGCCATCCCCCCCTACCCTTCATGTGTCTCCGCCTCCTTTGGTTGGATGAGGCGATGTTTCAAAAACGGAATGGCCGCCATCAATAATGAAACGACTCCGATCGGTATCACGGCTGAATAAAAACTTTGTTGGTCGCCGTATTGAATCGATATATACGTTTTCGCAATCGGATGCTCGAAATGAAAGTTGGGCAGCACTAAATCGAGCAATGGGGTAATGAAGAAAAGCACAAGCCCAACTCCAAGGATCCAACCGGTAAACGGTCCGATCCAAAATGCCAATCGAACGATTGCAGAACAGAAGAATAACAAAACGATCGTCAGCACACTCCACTTGATGGCTCGAACCTCTTGCATTGGATAAATTTTCAGGCTATAGATATTGATGATTAACCCCACTACTACATTCATCATGAGCAATAGAGCAAGCTGCAACATAAAAGGACTATTAGAATAATAATGAAGGAAGAAGCCGATGAGCATGCCACATAGCAAGACGATGATCAATACTACGACCGGCGGTGTGTACGTCGCTTGTTCCTCCGGCAAATCGCCGCTTATTTGCACAGGGTTTGTTAAATAATCATAAACATAGCCGTTCGCCTGCTGGTCAACCATCGTGTTGTTTAAAAGGCGATAGACGTCGTTTCGAATTTGCTTTGTCGTATTCACATTGGCCGTCCATTTGCCGTTTAATTCGTCCGCTTTCGCCTGAACCGACCCTACTTTTTGATGCAGTTCATTCGTATAATCGGCAATGCGGTCTTGACCTTCCGCAATTGAGGCAATAAGGTTAGAAATTTGGCGCACATCTTGCATCGTGTTTTGCTGCATCGTGATGACAAATTCTCCGTCGCTTCCTCGCCAAACCAATTCAGCTTGTTCTCCCTCGTTTACCGCCTCTTGTAGTTGCGTTGTCACTTCGCTCATCACATCACTGAGTTCCTGCAGCTGACCTATGATCATCTCTTGCATGTTTTGTACGTTCTCATCGTATGCTTGTATATATCCAAGCGTTGTCTCTATAAAGGATTCCGTCCTCTCTTCAGCTGCTTCCGCCTCTTTTAATGAAGACGCTAAGTGTTGTTGCAGCTCGTAAAAATAAGGCGCTTCGCTCTGCACATCTGATAGCATTTGGAAAATGGCATCTCTTTGATTCCAATTCATCAAGAGCTGATCGACCAATTCTTCGTCAAAGTGGGTAGTTTGTTGCACGGCTTCATCAAACATCGACAACCATGCAAAGTAGTCTAGAAGATCCGCTACATTTCGAGTTTGAATCAACGCTGCAAAATGCGAAGCCAATACTTGTTTACGGCTTTCCGGCAACGCCGGCGACGCAAGAACCGTCTGTTCCTTCTCCTTGATTTGCTGCACTATATCGTCTATGGAGTTGACTTCGCCTTCGGTTGATGGCTCGTTCAGCTGCTTGGCGAGTTGCTCGTATTTTTGCTGCCATTGCTGCTGCAAAGCGAGTTGTTGTTGCCACGTTTGTTCCGCTTTTTGTATTTCCGCTTCAAGGTGGCTGATCGAACCTTCTATATTATTCCATATTTCTTGCGGACTCTGCGGTTTTGCCGCTTGCCATTGTGTTTTCAAGGTTGCAAATTGTTGCTGCAACGCTTCCAATAGCTTCGCATCGACTGGTGGCGGCGCTTCAATTGGTGCCGGGTGCTTTGCGCCTGCTTGTTCCGAAGAAGGCGATTGTAGCTTTTGCCGAAGCGCAATGAGCTGTTGCTGCAATTGATCAAGCGTCCGATTGTTGACCTCTTTTTGATACTGACGAACGAAGTCTTTTTGCCATGCCAGCAACTGCTGGAATTGTTCATAAGCTGTTGATTGTTTCAGTTGTTCATTGAAGTTCAGTAGTGATGTGTGGCTTTTGGCTACCGTGTCTCGCAAAGTTGTGATTGATTCGAGCAAATTTTGCCCTTGATATTGAAAATCCGGCTTCACTTTCCATGGCTGCCCGAGCATTGTAGCTATTCGTTCGTTAAACGTTTTTTTGTATTCATCAATTCCCTCTTGCAGAAGCACACTTTGCCGCTGCTGATATTCCTTATATTGACGAACACTGTCAATAAAAGCGGCGACTTCCGCTTCCGCCTCCTCCAACCCTTGCAAAGTGCCAGCTGAAGAATCTTTGGCGTTGTTCGATACCTCGAGCAGTTGCTGTAACATCCCTTTTTGTCTTTTGATCTCTTCAGCAAGTTTGGCTGAGCCAGGGGTATAAAAAGCGTACATTGTCTTCTGGAACGCGATTTCCTTTTCTAAGATGTCGTTGAATTTCTTCCGAATCGCCCCTATCTCTTGCGCTACGTAGCTCCAATAAAGGGTCGACATTTTCTGGTTCATCATGGTTTTGGCTGCTTCGAGTTCTCTTTGCACCCGCTCTCTGTTTTTCGCATCCAAATTCGGCTGAATTTTATACTGCACGGTTGCTTTTAACGGCTGCTTGTCAGTAAACGATAAAATGTTTTGAGAAAAATCAGAAGGCACATACACGACTGCGTCGTATTCGTTGTTTTTCAGCCCATTCTCCGCTTGGCTGCGGCTCACCACCGACCAGCGATAGCTCGAACGGTCGGCAAGGGCGGGAACGATCTCCTTGCCGAAAGAATACGTTTTTCGATCGTATTCCGCCCCGATATCTTCGTTCACGACCGCAATGTGATTGGTCGCCTTTTCTGTTGTTTTCAATGGGTTTTGGCCAATGAAAATAAAGAACAGCACGGGAAGGCTGATTATGAAGATGATCAATCCGATCAATTTCGCGGTTTTCCACTTTCCATTCATGTCCGTTCTCACCTGATCCCCTTATTCGACTTTTGGGATTTGGATCTTTTGGTCTTTTCCGCCGACGACAAAATAGCCAAATCCCGGTTCAATTTCTTGTTCGTTTCTTGTAAAAGGCAATGCAAACAAGCTTTGCTCAGATTTTTTTGTTACGAGAATAGCTTGGCGAATTTGCTTCAGCTCCCCTGTCAAGGCATCAAAACCCTTTACAAACTCACCGGCGTTTCCGGCAACAAAAACATGAAATCCAAGATGACTGTACTGTTTCATCATGTTGGCAATCCGGCTTTGCATGATGCTGTCGGTCTCTTGTTGAAGGCGCAAGAGACTGTCGGCGATCAAGGCAATCGGCGGCCATGCGTGTGCTGCCGTACGGCCTTCGTTTACCGCTTTAATATACGCACTCTCCCGTTTTTGCAGCACAGCATTCGCTTCGTTCAGCCACTGCGTTAGTTTCTCTTTTGCTTCCATATAGGTGACGCCGTCCCGGTTCGCGTAGGCAGCGAGTCCCCGATCAATTCCATCCAACAAGCCGATGCTTTCCGGCTCTTGGACAAGCAAAGCCTCTAAAATGACCTTTACAACGTTTGTTTTTCCTTTTCTTGATTGTCCGACAATCAAGCAGTGCGGATCAGTCCGGATGTTGATCGCCACTGGTCGGACCGTCTGCTCATCAAGTCCGATATGAATGAGTCCTGATGCCTGGTTTTTAACATACGTGTTTGTAAAGACGGCGAAAGGCAACCGCGGCGGAAGCATTGGAATCGGTTCTGGCTTCGGTATGTGTTGATATGCTTCTTTTAATCTTTCAATTTCTCGTTTGACATTTTCGAGCACTTCAATGTCGTCTTCGCCGTCAGCCGGAAGATACATTTGCGTTAAGGCTGCATGCTCTTTTTTCACGAGCGCCCTGCCCGGAATCGGCTCGACCTCATACGGCGTTCGCCCAATCAACGAAAATTTTTCAGAGCTGTCAATAAAGTAATGAACAATTTTCGTTTTTAAATTGTTCGTGAGCGGGGGACGAATTCCGTTCACTCTCGTCGCCGTCAATATTACGAAAATTCCGAGCGATTGTCCGTCTCGCGCATATTGAATCAACTGCGTTTCAAAGTCAGGCATTTCCTCTTTTACAACATCAAAATTGTCAAGCGCCACTATAATAACGGGGAGCTTTTCTTCCGACAGCGCATTATATAATTTAATCGAACTTACTTCTTTTTCCATAAATCGCTGTTTACGCCGCTCCATTTCCTCTTTCATAAATTTGATAAACTTTTCCATTTTCTTTTCATCGTCCAACCGGAAGTAGTCGGCTGTATGCGGCAACTGACGCAGCGGCAATAACGCGCTGTTTCCGAAATCAAAAATGTAATAATGAAGCTGCGCTGGGCTGTATGCGGCCGCAAAGCTTAGAAGCAGCGTCATCGCCGTCGTCGATTTCCCGTATCCTGCCGAACCGAAAATGCCGATATTTCCGTCTTCGATCCATTGATACAAATAATCGGATTGACTTTGCAGTTCGGGCTCGTCTTTTAAGCCGATCGGAAAAGCGGCGGCCTCCGCTGTCACTGACGCCGGGCGCGCCAAGCGAGGCGCAAGCGGCGGAAGCCACGGGCTTGGCAATTTTTCAATGTTGAATTGTTTTTGCGTTTCAATGATTTGCTCGACTACCATTTCAATTTCTGTTTTTGGCTTTTGACGGCTTCGTTTCCGATCGGCCGCCACATTCGACACCGGCACAAGACCTAAATCGGTCACGATATGAATTTCGTCCTCGGCCTCGACTCCCTCTTCCGCATACGGCGCGCCGCTCCATGCGGATTGAAACAGCTCGTATACTTCGTTATTTCCGACTTGCAAATAAGCTCTTCCTGGCACTGTGATCGCTGCGGCATCACCATTTTTCAAAATTTCTTTGCTGTCGTTTGCATCTTGCATTTTTAAGCTGATGCGGAAGCGGGCGTTGCTCCAAATTTGCTCATCGATAACGCCTCGCGGCTTTTGCGTTGCTAAAATAAGATGAACACCCAAGCTGCGGCCGATGCGGGCGGCGCTCACTAATTCGCGAATAAAGTCCGGCTCTTCGCTTTTCAATTCCGCAAACTCATCGGCGATTAAAAATAAGTGCGGCAAAGGCTGTTCCGCCTTTCCTTGTTTGTACAGTTCCATGTAGTCGTTAATATGGTTGACTTCATAGCGGTCAAAAAGGCGCTGCCGTTTTTTCAGTTCGCTGTTAATGGACGCGAGCGCCCGGGCGCTGAAGTTTTTGCTCCCATGAATGTTCGTAATCGTGCCGAGCAAATGCGGAATGTTCTTAAACGGCTGCGCCATGCCGCCTCCTTTGTAGTCGATGATTAAAAAGGCGACTTCATGCGGGTGGAAATGCACGGCTAATGATAAAATGTACGTTTGCAGCAGTTCACTTTTTCCCGATCCCGTCGTTCCGGCGACCAACCCGTGCGGCCCGTGCGCTTTTTCGTGCAAATTTAACTCAACGACATCTTTCCGCCCCTTTAATCCGATCGGCACGGCAAGCGAGCGGGACGTTTGGCGCGATAACCAGTTTTGTGCGATCTTCAGTTCGTTCACACGGCGCGCTTGCATCATTTCTAAAAATGTCACCTTTTCTGGAATCGAGTTATTCATGCCTTTTTGATGATCCAATGAGCGAAGCATTCGCGCAAATGATTCATTTCCTTCCGCTGAATGCTCATCCAGCTGAAACGGAATATGCGCCGCCTTCCGATGCTGAATGACAATCTCTCCTTCCCGCTCGTTAATGTATTGCACGAGCGTATGAACGTTTTCCGTTAAGCTCTCTTTCGTCTCTGAAGCAAAAATAACAGAAATGCCAATGTCCTCGTTTTTTTCTTCCAAATACTCTAAAATCACGTGTTCCGCGATTAACGAACGGTCAGCCACGATAAATACAAAATGAGGGGAGAACCGTTTTTTGTCTTTTTCTTCATCCAAGTCGCGCTCCCGCAGCATCTCGTATATGGACGACAACAATTGGTCGCGCGTCTGCTCGTTGTAAACAAGCCCTTTGGCGAACGAATTCGGCAATTGAAAGTGCGGAAGCCATTTCATCCATTCCCACTGCTTATAATCGTTCTCTGAAAAAATCGCCACAAACCGCACATCGTGGTAGCTGTGGAAAAAAGCGATTTGGCCCACCAACTGCTCGATTTCGCCGTTCACAATGGATCGTTTCCCGACCATTCCGATCGCTCCGCGTGATGCATCAATCGGAAGCGGCACATGTTTAACGGTTTGATATACCCGGGCCATGCGCTGGGCCTGCTCCAACAAATCATCCATTTCCCGGTTCGCCAGATCGCCCATATTCACTGACACTTCATATGCGGCCGGCACGTCGGCCGTTCCGATTCGCACATGAAGGAAATCGGCGCTCTCCGCCGTCCGCTCCCAAATGCGGCTGTTCACTTGCATGACGAACGATTTCATCTGCTCAAAGGATGGAAAATGATAATATAATACGTTTCTCTGTTTCTCGGACAACGCCTGAAGTTGTTCTCGCTTTTGTTCCAAGTAGTTCGTATAAATGCGCTGGCGCTTTTCTTTTCTCGTTTTGCGCGTCTTTTTTTCCCGCCTATATTGCGCCGTTGATGTCACGATCGTCGTCGCAAACATGACAAGTGAAATCAGAATGAAAATGCCCCGCGGCTGAATGAGCGCCACCGCCCCCATTACCAGCAGCATCATAAGCGGCGGCAATACCATCAGCCATAAGCCGCGCGGGTCGCTGTCCCCGTCTTGACTTGGAAATGAAATGCTCACTTTTTCTCTGGGCAACTCATAAATCATACGCGGCGTCCGACGGTATATCGGATATTTTTTCTTCATTTCAGAAAGAGGGGGCATCGTTTCGGTCAACGATGAAACCACCTCTTCGCTGCTCGTCACCGCCAGCAAATCATCTTCGATCAAAACAAACTGCATATATGGGCATAAGAGCACATCGCCGTTTCGCAACGGCGCCGCATCGGCTAGCTGCACCCCGTTTAAAAACAATCGGGCATTGCCGGGAAGAACGACCCATTTCCCTTGATGCTTTCGCAACGAAAAGCAAGCATTCGCTGTCTGAATGTCTGCTTGAGGATCATTGGCGACAAGCACCTCGCTTTGTTGTCCGACATAATAAATCGATTTCCTATGTTCTGTGCTCCAGGCGATTGTCATTTGCCTCTCATCGACGTTAACCGTAATGGAACACCCTAGCTTTAGCTCACCGATCTGCCGGTCCCCTTGTAGAACGGCGAGCGTCGAGCCGTCCGATTTCTTTTCGATCTGGATATATCCGTCGCGAAATGAAAATGCTGAAACAGTCACGTGATGCTCTAACTGATTGCCGATGACAATGGTCTTCTCTTCGTTTGTCAACGAAAATCGTTGACAATATGTTTCATACAAAATCCATAGTTGACTCATACAATCCTCTCCTACAATGTCCACAGCTGCGCATTTCTATTTTTTAGATTCTTGATGGTTGATAGCAGGCGATTCATGAGACGATGGCGTCGTCTCGCCAGATAAATTAGTCGCTGGCGTTGAAGCCGGCAGCTGCTCTCCCCTTGTTCGTTCTTCCTCCAGTGAAGTTTCCGTCTCTTTTCTTTCTCTCTCGTATTCTTCAATTTCTTGGTCAATGTCCTCCAATTTTCGCTGCTTTTCGGCTCCTGACAACTCTGTATCTCCTTTCATTTGCTCGCGGTATTTTAATAGAGCGTACACGATCAAATCCCGGTCCTCCATCGTCCGCGCCAATTCAAGCGCTTCCTCGTTTTGGCCGCGTCCGATGTAAATCCAATACAACATATATGGTTCATCTGTTTTAAGGGTAATATTGTTCAATACCGTTTCACGCTGCTTTTCGGTGAGAGATTCCGTCATGACATAAGAAAAGGCAAGTTCGTACTGAATGACATACGGCATATCTTCAGGCGCATAATCTTCCAAGGCGGTAATGACATCGCTATATTTATTTTGCAAAAACCATTCTGTACCTTGGATATATGCCTCTTGCTTCGGCTGCGCAAGAAAGAACGAATAAAGCACATAGATGATCGCAGGAATTAACAGTCCGATGGCAGAAAAAAATATGTATCTTTGCGCGTTCCATCTTTTTTTGGAAATGTGCACTTGTGACCGTTCTTTTTCCTCTTCTTCATCAGCCCATTTCTCCAAAAACGCTAACAACGCATCAAAATGATCGGCTTGCCATAATTCTTTCGCCATCGGCGAACATTTCAACGTTTCATGAAACTTCAAGTATTCGTCAAATCGATATTCACCTTCCGTCAGAGCGAGCACTGTCGCTTTCACTTCACGAAGAAGGCGCTCGTCATCCCACTCATCAGGTGGCAAGCTTTCCTTCACACCCACATGGAGAAAAAAAGGCTCCAACGCCCGGTTAAACACAAGATTTTCTGGACAGACGATAAGAATCAACCGGCGAGCCGAATGATGCTTCACCTTAGAGACGAGCTGAAGAGCAGCTCTGATGCGAGAGAGCAGCGACATTTTCTTCACCGCCGCAAACGGCAAAAACGATGAAGGTGGTTGAATCACCATTCTTACTTCATCTTCAGATACGTCAATGTCCCGTTTGATGCAAGGATCCGCTTCCTTGACAATCTCTAGTTCTAGCGGATGCTGCATTTTCAGCTTGGCACGCTGAAAGACGAGCACATACGGTTGATCGCCAGTCATAACGGCGTCTACCTGTATTTCCAAATACGTCCTTTTTTCGTTCATAAGCAAAAATGCCCCTTATCTCTTTGTCGATGTTACAAAACTACAATGCGGTCCCCGTTGGTAATACCGCTCGCCTGCAGTGTCGCGCAGCCAGGGAAGACTGCCTGCTTATTTTCAACACGCACCCAGCAGCCTTCTCGCGGTGGCGTCGATATATTTTTTATCTGCCAAACAATCTCTACTATCTTTTTAATTGAATACAAGTCGGATAAGCGGAGGTCTAGTGTATCTTGTGTATAATAGCGAAGGTCAACCGTAACTTGGATATACATAGCTGTCAATCCTCCGATTCTATACATGCTCACATAAAAAATGAACTTCCCTGTTGCCAACAGCCCTTCTCCTATCTGTTCAATGTTTACATAATCTTAGGAGTAATGGCCGTGACAGTTAAGGTTTCAAGATGGACAGCATGGAATGTTGTATTTAGCATGCATACAGAAAAAAGCGCCATAATCTTTTGTAAGATTTGTAGCGCTTTTTTCCGAATGTCTCTTTATCCGCGAATTTGGCTGGCAATTTGCTGATCGGTTTCTTCCAAAATCGTAGCGGAATTGTGCAATTGCTGTGCCACTTCGTTTAATAGAACCGCCATTTTTTCGAATGATGGACGCAACTCTTGATATTGTTGGATAAATGCTTCACTCGAAGCACCTTCCCAAATCCCTTGAAGCATATGGCTCATTTGATCCAATCTTGCAATTAGTTCGGTGACATTCGAACTCTCGACATTATATTGCCTAGCAACACCACGCAACTCCTCCGGTGTAAGACGAATCACACCTGCCATTTTTCAGTCCTCCTTTAACGGGATCTCTTCTCTTCAATTTTAAACAAGAAAATCATGATTGATCAACAACATAAATACATTTATATAAAAATGAGTATTTTATACCACATTTTATCAACAAAAATCTGTACTTTTTTCATATCCATGTCAACAAAACCTTCTGAAAATAAAAAAACAGCGACTATAGACCTATGTCGCTAGGCTCTAAACAGTTATCTAAAAGCACTTTTGCGTTTCTTTCATTATCCCTGAGAAGTTTTATCCCTTTATTTCTCGTACGATCACATCGTAATACAAAGTAATGTTCTGTCCCCTCATATCGTTGATCATATTCGTATAACGCAGGGCCGCTGTTTTCATGCTATATTGATACATCTCATTCTGCCATTCGTTCTGCCTTTGATATTGGTCGATCACTTTATTGGTTTTATCAGCAATTTTCCCCTGCATGTCCTTCATGGCATCACGGACTACTTGCACTAAATCCCTGTCGCACTCCTTCATTCGATCCAACAGTTGAATAAACCCTTTCGCTTTGTACACCAAATCTTGTTCGATGTCAAACTGGTAAACTATATTCAATTGTCCCATGCCTAACATCCCTCTTTACTCATATCTCAAATCAAAGATATTAGCGATCTGCTCCTCTTTTTCAACCAACTGTTCAAC
>JAAROH010008281.1_pt1 | contig 10650 bp, 7 predicted proteins | sample 7248631 | NCBI WGS metagenome assembly JAAROH01 (sample SAMN09772309, study PRJNA484901) | compost metagenome | isolation source: Vermicomposting unit | place: India
CAATGGGTTTCCATTGCACGAAGTCCGGGTTATTCACGCGAAACTTGAGCTAGGGCCGTGAGGGGAATCTCCGTTGAGAGAACGATTGTCCGTGAGAATGAACCAGCGCGGTGACAGCATGCTGTCACCGCGCTACGTTAGCTTTTTGTCAAAGCCGACCTACTCTTGACCCACCGGAACCGGTTCGAGTTTGATCCCCGATCGGGACCAGTAGCGGTACGGGAAGGGTCGTGTCCCGTCAAGTGTGTAAACGGCGGTTCCCTTCGAGAACAGGCTCGTTTGCGAGCTCAGGCGTCGAGAACCAGGGCTGCTTCAGGCTCAGACGGCGTGAGGGCCAACTTGGCCATCGACTGCATGCTCAGATACCGCCGCTGCACCCGCCACTCGTCCTCCTGCTCCTGCAGGACGGCGCCGATCAGCCGTAGGGCTGCCGCTGCGTTGGGAAAGATGCCGACCACATCGACACGCCGGCCAATCTCCCGCATCAGGCGCTCCAGCGGGTTCGTGGAGTGGATCTTCTGCCAGTGCTCCCTTGGAAACGCCATGTAGGCGAGAACATCCTCAGCCGCCTCGCTCAGCAGAGCAGCTACCTTGGGATAGCGGCGTCCCAGGCTGGCTACCACCCGGTCCAGTTGCTCCCGGGCCGCCTCGATGTCAGGCTGGGCGAAAACCGTCCGGACCAGCGCCGCCACTATGGACTGGGCCGGCTTCGGGACATAACCCAGCAGGTTGCGCATGAAGTGCACCCGACACCGCTGCCAGGCCGCCCCTTGCAACACCTCTGCGATGGCCTGTCTCAGGCCCTCGTGGGCATCGGAAATCACCAGGCGCACGCCCCCCAGCCCCCGCCGCACCAGGCTGCGGAGGAAGGTCACCCAGAACTCATACGTTTCAGCCGGCCCGAGGTCGAACCCCAGGACCTCCCGGTCCCCTGTGGTGCGGACTCCCACAGCCACGACGGCTGCCATGTTCACCACCCGGTCGTTCTCCCGGGTCTTGACCGCCTTGGCATCCAGCCACACGTAGGGGTACTCCCCGTCCAGGGGGCGGTTGCGGAACTGGGCCATCTTCTCGTCCAGCTCCTGGCAGATGCGGGAGACCTCACTCTTGCTGACGCCTTCCAGGCCCAGGGCCTGAACCAGGTCGTCCACCTTCCGGGTGCTGACGCCGTGGACGTAAGCCTCCTGGATGACGGACAGCAGGGCCCGTTCGGCCCGCCGGCGCGGCTCCAGGAAGCAGGGGAGATAGCCCCCCTGCCGCAGCCGCGGGATTCGCAGCGCAATGGTGCCGACCCGGGTGTCCCAGTTCCGGAGGCGGTACCCGTTACGGTAGTTGGTGCGCTCGGAGGTACGTTCATAGCGTCCGGCGCCGACCTTCTCCGTGACTTCGAGTTCCATCAGCGCTTCAGCCAGAAGCTGAAGCCCTTCCCGGACCATGTCCTGGTCGGGCTGGTACTTGCGCAAGAGCTCCATCAGCGCGATCTTGAGATCGGTCATCGGCGTCGTGACCCCCTTCGGGTGGTTGGTCGTACTTCTACTCGAAGGGAACGCGCCGGTGACCTTTTCTGTCAACCACCGCCCGGACTCCCCGGCATTTTACACCCTACCTGGGACACTAACTACGGGAAGGCTCAGTGAGATTGTTAATGGCGCCTGGCCATCCCAGTCTGGCGAGGGCAGTGGCTTGTCTAGGTGGACTGGATCGTTGGCGTGAGGGCCAGCCCGGCGATTCTCTTTCAACCGGTAACTCACCCTCCGATATCCACGCGCTAGAGGTCTGTGAAGCGCCGCCCGGACCAGAAGTTGTAGTTCACGCTCTTGCCCCGCACTCGACTTTCCCTTCGCTCTGCGGTCGTCTGGGCCGACACAGGCGGGTCAGGCTATTCCTCTCCAACCGGAGTTAACAAACTTAACACGTGATCCGTATGCGTGACCAGCGATTGTTCGTGAATCTCTGCCACTTGTGGACGATCCAACCAGGCAGTGGCCGGCACAACAGCCTCTTGCGTCAAGCCTTCCTGGTTAGCCTGAAGAAGCGTCGCCGCTACAGTGCCAGCACCGACCCAGTCCAGCACCGAAGCCGATGGTCCAACTCTGTCCCTAAAATCATCTGTCATGCGCTGAAATCGGACCACCCCCTGCTCCGAATACACCACAGCCACGGCTTCACGGGTAAGCCGAATCGCCTGGAAAGCGGCCGCTGTCACAGATACGCCAAACTCTGCGGCTAGAGCCTTCAGTCCCTCCAAAGTCATCGGCGTGCGCCAGACGGCCTCAGCAAACCACCTGCGGGGCATCAGCAAGAAAGCTGCAAACCGATCTGCATCGGCCTCCCACTCGGAGCCAACGCATGGCAAGAGGCCGGTCGCCGCCACTGTTTTCTCGGTATCGTCCAGCCTTCGCGGTTCTGCAGGCTCGGAGACCCTTGAGGCGTGAAGCAGATAACGCGTATGACCTGGCATAATTGCATGTCCTAGTTCGTGCGCAATCGTGAACCGCTTCCTGCTCTCGCTCTGCGCACGATTATACAGGATGATGGGGCCCGGCAATCCCGGCCGCTGGATGAACAGACCATCCAAGCCCTCGGGAAGATGAGCCGCCTGAAGGAAACATCCCAACCGAGCGCACAGGAACTCAAGATCTACAGGAAGGCTCCTCTCTCGCCCCAGTAGCTGCAATGCCTTAAACGCGTAATCTTCCGGACCCCACTTAGGATTGTGCAGGATGGTACTCATCCTTGTTACATCTTGTGCGTTAAACCACTCCTTCGCAGCCCTGACGGCCTCGGCTATGCTTTGGCTTTCCACAACGCGGACCAGCTCCGGGTCACCCCTAGCAGCAGCCTTCATGGTACTCGTGGCGCTGATTTCCCACTGCGTGAGCAACGTTGCCACATAGTTCCGAATTCGTGCGGACGGCGCGGTCTGTTCGAGGTGGCGCAGTTGTCGATCCAACTGATAGCCGAAGACCTGTCGAGCGGTTTCTAGAAATGGAGAGTACTGAAGCAAGTCCAACACAAAGAGTTGTACTAGTTCAGGTTGAGCCTCCACGCTGTTCAGCATGAACCGGACGAGCCTCTGCTGCTCAGCACTGGGCAAGCTGTCGAAGACATCCAGTAGACCGTTTCTTAAAGCAAAGTGGAGTTCGGGCCGCTCCTCGATCAGCGAGAAAACTATCTCCCCGTGAGCAGTATCAGCGTTGCGAGCAAGATCGTCCAACAGGGCGCGCCACCAGCGCATGCCCTGCTCGACATCTTTTTGCTCACGCACCAATTCGGAGAGTGCAGCAACATTCCCCAGGTCTGCAAGTGCTTTCGAGCGAGTCCGAACAGTCGCGAGGAGGTAAGCGCCCACCATGCGCGTTACCTCGGTGGAGTCGGCATGGAAGGCTAGATCAAAGAGTAGTTTATCATCGAAGCCCGAAGTGTGTTCTGCCAAAGCAAGCAGAATAAGCGTGGCACCGCGAGCCGCCTCGGGCGATGGATCTTTGGCGCTGATGTCCCACAGGCACTCGGCGAGAACCCGGTAAACCGCTTCTGATTGAGTTTTCAGCCAGGCCAGAATGCCCTCAGTCCAGGGGAGTCGCCCGAGGTCTCTGTCAACGCGGCACGCCAGCTCGCGAATTAGATGGGGAAAGTTTGGAGCGGAGGCGTCCAAAGTTCGCTGCAGAAGCTCAAGCACCATGCCGTCAGATTCTGGACCCATCGGAATCTGGGCGTGCTCAATCTGCACTACTCTCACCCTTCCGGCTGAGGCACTCGCCGCCAGGCCCCATCGGTAAAGGCCTCAATCCACAGTAGCCTCGCCTCTCCAGTAGCATCTCCTATTTTGACTAACTGGCCCTTCGTTAGGTACTCTTCCCGCGGGATGCTCCGCATAACCCCACCGGTTGATTGAAACTTGCGAAACCGTTCTGGCTGGTCAATGACGAGCACTGCACGGTACTGACAGCGATTAGGGTCTAGACCGTGTGCGTGCTGCACAGCTGTACAAGCTCTTGAGAAGTCGCGATGCAGCGTACAGTACGCCCCGTCGCCGTAATGCGGTTTGTGCTGGGCTGAGGCATTCCGCACACTTTGCAAAATCTCAGTTTCCGTCATACAGCGGACACGGGAGCCGACTGCCTTCTCAATGTATATGATCTTCCATAAGGGCAAACCGTCCTTGTTGTCCGCAGGAAAGTAATGATACACCACAGTGCCGGTCCGCGGTTCGGTCAATTCAGCCTCGGCGGCCAAGTTGTCTGTGGCGAGGTCGTCTGGCCCCACGTTGCCACGTAGATCGGATATGACCGGGCCCTCCTGAGGACGGCAGCGAATACAGTCACCCAACCAGAGTCCCTCCGATTCACTATTGAATTGAGTCTTCGCTCTTGGCTGTGAATATTCCTGTATAAACCCTCTTGCAGTAAGTTTCACGTTGGAAACCCGACGAACGTTGATGTGCGAGTCAGGCACTTGCGACTAGGCTCGAACACTGGTGTGCTCACCCGCCGGTACCCACCGGCACCAGCGGAGATGGCACCCGACCCGGAGTTGTCGATGAGGAGAATGCGCCCTGGGACCGGCGGGGCCGTGGGAAATGTTGAGGGATGATCCCCCAGGACGATCCGCGCGAGGGCCTCGCAGTGCCGCAGGAGCGCTTCCCGCAGCCGTCACCATCAACCGGCACGTCGAACCCGCAGCCGCCGCGCCGGCTCACAAGGCCAGGAAGTATAACGCCGCCCTGCGACCCGCTAGCAGCGGTACACCCCCAGGGCCCGCATAATGCCGTTGCTGCAGCTGAACGGAAGATGTTTCCGTCAAGGGAACAGCTCCAACTTCTACCGACGATCTCCGCACGAGCAGAGAAGGGAAGCCAGTGAAAAATCGGGGCACCCCGCCTTGGGGGTGCCCCGCAATAAACCGGTCGCGATCAAGCCGCCGGACCGGTAGAGGCGGCTTCCTCCTTCTGTTCCTCCTCCTGCTCCTCCTCGCCGACCGTAATGCAGGAGACCACGACGGTGTCGGGATCCTCCAGCACCTCCACGCCGGGCGGGACCGAGAGGTCGGCGACGGTCAACGCCCCAGGCTCCGTCACCCCGGAGATGTCCAGGGTGATCGCGTCCGGAATGTCCGTGGGCCGGCACTCGATCTCCACCTCGTCCAGCTCGTGGGTGACGACCAGGCCCCGGCGCTTCACCAGATCCTCCCCCACGACGACGATCGGCACCGTGAGGGTGATGGTCCGGTGGATGTCGACCTGCAGGAAGTCGACGTGAATCACCTTACGGCTCAGGATGTCCCGCTGCAGATCCTTGATCACCACCTGCCGGGGATTGGCCTCCCCTTCCACCTGGACGTTGATCAGATGGCCGCGGCCGTGCCGGTCGAGCAGCCGCTCCAGATGGGTAGAGCGCACGCTGACTGCCCGCGGCTCCACACCGGGACCGTAGATGATGCCAGGCACGAACCCGGCCCGCCGCAGCCGCCGGCTCGCCCGGGTGCCCGTGTCCCGGGGTTTGGCCTCCAACTGCAACACTGCACTCATCGACGATCCCTCCTATCCCGATGGTCTGGCAGGCGCTCCGGCTCGCCCGGAACACCCCTACATAAAAGAATAAAATACCGCTTCCCGCAGCGGTTTGGGAAGCCCCTGTCCCCGGCCCTCCCTCCACCCTGGACCCCCGACCCTACCCCCCGGTCTCCATCGCCCAGGGGGGTCACTCTGTGCCGCCCCTTCACGTCCGGCCCCAAGTTCGGCCTGACGTTGGACTTATCTCTTTCGCACGGAAATGGTACAGTGTCCCCAGTACCACCTCGGGAGGTCGAGGCCGATGCCCCACTCGCCCGAAGAACAGCGGGCCCTGGAGCTGAACGACCAGGGCCTCCGGCTGATGCAACAGAGGCGATTCGACGAAGCGATCCCTTACTTCCGGCAGGCCTGGGAAACGGCCGGCATCGTGGCCGCGCTCAACAACTGGGCCACCGCGCTCTACCACCAGGGCAAGCCGGCCGAGGCCCTGCAGGTGCTCGGCCAGGTGCTGGACACCTCGCTGCTCCATCCCTACTCCCGCGCCCTGGCCAGCCGATGCTGCGCCGCCCTGGGCGACGTGGAGGAGGCGCGCAAGCACCTCCGCCAGGCCATCCGCGACTTCGACGCCGGCCGGTTCAGCCTCCACACCCATCCGGACGGGGGCCGGGCATGGATCGAGTACACCATTCTCATTAAGGAGGCCGCCGCGGACCTGCGCGACTGGCGGCTGGTCCTGGACCTGCACAGCCGCTGGCCGGGGAGGGAGCTGGCGCGGGGCGCCTTCATCGCCGGCGTGGCCGCCTTCAACCTCGGCAAGTACGCCCAGGCCGTCCGCATCTGGGAGCGGGTCCGCGACCCCAACTGGACCGGCCCCCTGAGGGCGTACATCGACGTGACCCACTGGGTGGAGCGGGGCGTGGTCCCGCCGTTTCCCCTGGACACCCGGCTGCCCGAGACCGGGCGGCTCCGGAGCCTTACGCCCGAGGAGGCTGACCAGCTGCCGGTGGAGGGCTCGCTCCGGCTCCTCGTGCTCGCGGGGATCTTCGGCATGGCGGGGGAGAAACCGGATGAGGACGTCCCGCTGGTGGCCGAGCTCATCCGCCGCACGGGTGAGTGGGGCATCGAGTTTGGCCGGCGGATCCTGGACAGCGCGTCCCTGCCCCTGGGTTTGAAGTTCGGCGCCGCCCGCGCCCTGACGGAGGCAGGGGTGTTCCAACCGGGAGAGCCGATCCCGGTCGTGCACCAGGGCCGGCGGACGGAAATCTTCGTTCACGCCAAGCAGCTCGCCGACGGGCCGGACCCGGAGCTGGAGGAGATGCTGGCCCGGGCCCGGGAGCTGTGGCACCAGGGCAAGCGGGCCGAGGCGCGCAAGCTCCTTGACCGGATCCAGGAGGGGCCTGTCCTCTACCCCCCTGCCCTGCTGCTTGCGGCGGACTTCCTGCGGGACGAGGGAAAGCTGGATGAGGCGCTCATCCAACTCGATGCCCTGGACCGGCTGATGCCGAACCAGCCCGGCGTCCTGTTCCTGATGGCACTCTGTCACTTCGAAATGGGCGACCTCGAAGCGGCCTGGGAGCTGGCCCAGTCGATTGACGCCAGCCGCATGTCGCCCGCCTTCCAGCAGGAGGTGGAGCGGCTGAAGGCGGCCATCGCGGCGGAGCTCCACTCGTGGGACACGCACGAGGCCTACGTGGCGGCCTTCATGGACGCCCTGCGGGAAGAGGTCGACGAGCGGCCCATCCGCCTGGACCTGAAACTCGCTACAGCGCTCCGGCGCATTCCGGTCCCGTGGCTCAACGCCGCGGCCGGGCGGTTCGCCATCGAGCCGCACCGCCGCCGGGCCGAACGGGAGAAGGCGCTGGCGGCGGCGATGATGGACCCCGGCCGGCTGCAGACGGTGCTGGCGGAGGAGCCGCCCGAGGTGCGGAAGGCGCTGGACTTCCTCCTGGCCGAAGGCGGCTGGGTCAAGCTGCACCGGCTCACCCGGCGCTTCGGCGACCAGACGGGCGACGGCTTCTACTGGGACGGGCGGCCGCCCACCTCCCCCCTCGGCCGGCTGCGTGCCCTGTGTCTGGTGCACGTGGGCCGCGCGCAGATTGAAGGACGTAAATACAAGGTCGCGGTGGTGCCGGTCGAGCTGCGGCCCCTGCTCTCGTCCTGAACGCCCGGCGTTGAACGAAAATCGCCTCCTGTGGCAACCCAAGGCCACAGGAGGCGCCTATTTTGCGCACCAGCCCCCACCCCTCACGGGTTCAGCCGCTCGGCCAGGCTCCGCAGGAACGAGTGCAGCACCAGCTTGTCCTCAGGCGACATGGTGGAGACGTCCATCCCGCCGAACGGCCGGCTCAGCGCGGCGATGCAGTCCACCTCCCAGATGACCCGCACGTCCCGGGCGAGGAGGTCGACGTAGCGCAGGTCGTACATCTCCAGCCCCAGCGCCTTCACCACCTGCCGGCTGCGGTTCCCCACCGTGGCCGCCGACACCCCGAACTCGCGAGCGACGTCCCCCTGCGTCACCGTGGGGTCGCCCACCACATAGCGCCGGAAGGCGTAGGCCACGCCGGCGGTCCAGCCGTCCGGGCTGGCGTACTTCGGCCGGAGCGTCAGGGCCGCGTCCCACCACAGCCGCTCGGCGCCATCACCGTGCTCCTCGGGGATGCGGGCGTGACACTCCGCGTACCCCCGCACCTGCTCGGCGGTCTCCTGCCACCACGCGGGCGCGTCCGCCACCGGCCGGCCATCCCACACCGCCGAGGGCCCGGGCGGCGGCTGGATGCGGAACACGTCCGCCCCGCTGCCCACCAGCCCCAGGAACCAGACGATCCGCGGCCAGGAATCCCGGTAAAGGTCGTCCCAGGTGGCGAGGGGCCGCTGCCGCCGGAGGATCTCCATCTCGACGTGCAGGACGTGGTCGAGGCCCGCCGCCAGATCCGGATCCACCAGCATGGGCTCCAGCCCGAGGTAGTACACCGGCCCGGCGGGCAGGAGCCAGGTGGCCAGCAGGTCGCCCGGGCGGAGGGGGTCCTGCAGCCCCCGGGCCGTGAACCGCCTGCCGTCGGGGATGCGGATGAGCTCGGCCTGCCGGGCGGAGGCCGACTCCACGCGGAACAAGCCCGGCCGCGCGCCGTCGGCCCAGGCAAGCAGCATCTCCTGCTCGGCCGGCGTCAGCCCGGGGTCGCTCTCGACCAGCTCCCGGGCGAGCGGCATCCGCCACTCGTTCGGGAAGACAAAGGCAATCCAGTCCAGCGCGAGGGCCTCGACCTCGGGGTCCACCTCCTGGAACAGGTCCCGCGGGAAGAAGCGGGCCAGCCCCCACCCCACGGCATCTTCCGCCGCACTCCCCCGCAGGAACTCTTCGAGCTTCTCCCTGAGATCGCGCACGAGGTGGTCCGTCCGCACCTCCGCCAGGGACCGGACCTGCCCCCGGCGTGCATCGGGCGGCTTATTCTCCATCGGCTTACACTCCCTAACCAACGAGATCGTCGTTCCGGCACCGGAGCCAGCGGCCTCCGGGTCGGTTACCCAAGCAAGTCCTGCACCAGAACCTCCACCAGCCGCTCTTGGTACGCGGCTACCCCACCTCTAACGACGGCTCGGGCCGTTGCCGCCAGCGGCCCCTCCACGGCCAGCAGGGCCTCCCGGTCGGCGTCCGAGAGCGGCGGCCCCATGACGCCTTCCGCCGCGGCCTGGTAGTCCTCAGGCCCGAACCGCCACAGACGGAAGCGGTCGCCGTACCGGGCCGCCAAGCCGGCGGCGATCACGATACCGTTGCGATCGAAGTCCCCGCCGTACCAGATCTCCGTCCCGTCCGCAACGAGAAGATCCAGGAGGCGTAGCCCGGCGGCACTGAGGAAGCCTCCCGTGCAAATGAGCGTTGCCCGGTGCTCCGGGGGAGCCTGGGCCAGCCGCTGAAGCAGCCACTCGAAGACGGGCGGGTTCTCCACCACAAACGCCTGTCCGCCGTGGGCCCTGGCGGCTGACCAACGGCGCAGCTCTCCCAGCGTCACCGCCCAGGCACCGCTGCAGGCGGTCATTGCCGCAACCATCGGGTGAGGGGTGCCGTCCGCCCGACACGCCTCGGCCAAGTGGGCAACCAGTACGGTGGACGACACCTGGTCGACGCCGAGCCCCGCCTGGTCCAGCAGAAAGGCACGGGCAGCGCCGGGTCGCAGCCCCTCTGGCGGTGGACGGAACCGCTCCCGCAGCGCGTGTTCCAACAACGCCCCTGCGGGCTCCTTCGCGTCGAAGGCGTGCGGGTCTCCAGTGAGCCGGGCTGCGAACACAGCCAACAGTTCGTGCTCGCTCCTGTCGGCCGGCAGGTCGGCCAGGGCGGCGCCGACGGCGGCCACTGCCCGGGCGGCCAGCTCCGGATCCGACCTGTACGCCCGCCGGACCCACCGGGCGCTGGGGCTTTCGCCGGCGGTCAACCGCTTGAACCACGCTCGAACCGCGCCCGCCGGGGGCAGGCGGTCGCCCACCGCCGCCGAGGATGCGCCAGTGCCCGGCGCCCGTGTTCCCGGTTGCCGCATCGTCGTGGTCGGCACGTCCGGATCCGGCAAGACGACCCTGGCCCGCACCCTGGCCTCACGCCTCCGCATTCCCCACATCGAGGCCGACGCGCTCTACTGGGGGCGTGACTGGACGCCGGCCCTACCGGAGGAGTTTCGCAGCCGCATCGGCCAGGCCACCGCAGGGGAGAGTTGGGTGTTCGACGGCAATTACAGCAAGGTGCAGGACCTCACCTGGAGCCGGGCCGACACCCTGATCTGGCTCGACTACCCGTTCCTGGTGATCCTCTGGCGCCTCTTCCGGAGAACCCTCCGGCGCACCATCGGCGGCGAGGTGCTCTGGAACGGCAACCGGGAGAGCCTGTGGAAGCAGCTCTTCACCCGGGAATCCCTGCTCTACTGGGTCCTGACCACGCACCACCGGCGGCGCCAGCGGTACGAGGCGCTGCTGCAGCGGCCGGAGTACGCGCACCTCCGGGTCATCCGCCTGCGCTCGCCTCAGGAGACCGCGGCCTGGCTCGCCTCGCTCTCCCGCCACTCCGCATCCGCCCGAGCTGACAACCAAACCGGTGCCAAATCGAGTAGGAGGGGGCGGCTAGCCCCCGTCCTCTCACACCACCGGACATGCGG
>JAAROH010008284.1_pt1 | contig 10588 bp, 6 predicted proteins | sample 7248631 | NCBI WGS metagenome assembly JAAROH01 (sample SAMN09772309, study PRJNA484901) | compost metagenome | isolation source: Vermicomposting unit | place: India
GACATTTTATCAGAATAAATTCAATATGACATTATCATAGAATAACTACACAAATTTATAAAAAACTATTGCATAAATTGTATTACTATGTTATACTTTATAAAAATTGAAGTTAAATCTTTAAATCAGTCCTGTGAGGCTGGCAAGATTGTAATAAATGGTGATAATCAGATAGAGCAATTATGCCTATTACTTCTTGCTGCCAGCAAGAAGTTTTTTTATGACCATATTACAATCTTACAGTCCTTTAAATCAGTCCTGAGAGGCTGAAAAGGAGAGACGCAAAAACTCTCCTTAAAAACTAAAATTAAGGAGGTTTTTTTATGACTGAAAATGTAATTGTAAAAGAACAGACTCAAGCAAGATTACTTGAACAATCTAAAAAGGTGATATTAGCTTTACAGCATCTTATTGCTATGTTTGGTGCTACTGTACTAGTGCCAATTTTAACAGGTTTGGATATATCCGTTGCACTGTTCAGTGCAGGACTTGGAACTCTGATATTCCATCTCTGCACTAAAGGTAAAGTTCCGGTGTTTTTAGGGTCTTCATTCGCCTTTATTCCAGTGGTGTTGGCAGTGAAGGAAATGTATAATGGAGATTTAGCCTATGCTCAAGGGGGCATGTTGGTAGCAGGTCTGCTATATGTTGTAATAGCCTTTTTCATCAAGAAGTTCGGAGTGGAAAGGATTGGGAAATATCTTCCTGCACAAGTAGTTGGCCCCATGATTATGGTTATTGGTTTGAACCTTATACCTACAGCCATAAATATGGCAAGCAATAACTTTGTGATAGCAGCTATAACCTTAGGGATAGCTTTATTGATAAACTTTAAAGGCAAAGGGTTTATGAAGCAATTAGGAATACTAATAGGTGTTGCAGTAGGGTATGCCATTTCCCTAGCAGCAGGATATGTAGATACCAGCGCTATAAGCAGTGCTCAAATTATAGCAGTGCCAAATTTTAGCCTTCCTAAATTTGATATAGGGGCTATAGCAATAATCTCTCCTGTAGTATTAGCAGTGTTTATGGAACACTTAGGAGATATAACTACTAATGGACAGGTGGTAGGTAAGAACTTTATTAAAGATCCAGGCTTGCATAGAACTTTAATAGGTGATGGCTTAGCTACAGCAGTTGCTGCATTAATTGGAGGACCTGCAAATACCACATATGGAGAGAATACAGGAGTTCTTGCTATAACTAAAAATTACGATCCATCAATACTAAGGCTTGCAGCAGTATTTGCCATAGCACTAGGGTTTGTATCAAAAGTAGGGGCAGTAATGGCCTCAATTCCTCAAGCGGTAATGGGAGGAATTAGCATCATGCTATTTAGCATGATAGCCCTAATAGGAGTTAAAACCATAAAAGCAGAACAGGTTAAGTTCAACTGGAAAAACCTACTGATCATGGGAACTATTCTAGCAATAGGACTTGGAAGTGGAATTATACAAGATAAATTTGGAATTACTATAGGAATTCCTATAAACGATACAGTAACTATATCTGGATTAAGTTTAGCAGCAATAGTTGGAATAGTATTAAACGTAATTTTAAATAGAAAAGAAAAATAAATAAAGTAAAAGAACAAGCTCCCCATTAAAAGGGGAGCTTTATTATATTAATTTCTTTACTGCTTCTAAGGCTTTGTCATAATCAGGATGAGTAGTTACTTCTTTTACATATTCTACATACCTTATTGTGTTATCCCTGTCTAGTATTACAATTCCTCTTGCTAACAATCTGTGTTCTTCCATTACAAAACCATAATTTAGTCCAAAGGATAGATCCTTATGGTCAGATAAGGTTATAACCCTATCTATACCTTTTGCACCACAGAATCTCTTTTGGGCAAAAGGTAAGTCTACAGATATGGTTAAAATAATTACATCGTCACCTAGTTCTGATGCAGTTTGATTAAAGTTTATAGTTTGCAATTCGCAAATCCCTGTGTCTAGGGATGGTACTACGCTTATGATCTTGATTTTATCCCCTGCATCTTTCAATGTAAATGGAGTCAGATCGGTTTTTAACACAGTAAAATCTGGTGCTTTATCTCCTACCTTTGCTTCTTTTCCTAAAAGTGTAACAGGATTTCCTCCCATAGTAACTACGCCTTTTCTTCTTTCCATTTGTCATTACCCCTTTACTAAAATTGTTATATACTTATCTAGCTATTACTTACCCAATAAGGGGATATATATTCACTTAAAGGTATTAGACAAAAGGAGAAAATAAGTATAAAATAAGAAAGTAAACATTTTATAATCTTTATTGGAAGAGAAATCAAGATACTAAATAAGGTTTCAGAATATAAAGAAGAAAATGCTGAATTGAATTAGAATAAATACGAAAGGATGAATTTCATGCTTACTATGAACAAAAAATTACAGGAACTATATGAATTAGGCAAGGATATAAAAGTTTCAATAGTTGGTGCTGGAAAAATGGGAAAAGGGTTAATAGATCAGCTGACTAGAATAAAGGGTATGATTCCAGCATTAGTTGTAAACAGACGTATTGAAAAAGCAGTAGATGCATTGGTTTCCGCAGGAATTTCTAAAGAAGACATAATAGAAACCAACTCCCTTAAGGATGTAAACTTCTATTTGGAAAAGGGCAAATTCGTTGTTAGTGAAAATATAGAGTTGGCTACAAAGGCTAATCTTGTTGATGCTGTAGTAGATGCTACAGGAGTTCCAGAAGTGGGAGCAAATGTGGCATTGAACGCTATTGATAATGGGAAACACATAATCATGCTTACCGTTGAAACGGATGCAGTGGTAGGACCAATTCTCTACAAAAAGGCAAAGGAAAATGGAGTAGTATATACTGGCACAGCAGGGGACGAGCCTGGTGCTACAATGGAGCTATATAACTTTGCTGTAGGCTTGGGTTTTGATGTATTGGTTATTGGTAAGGGAAAGAATAATCCTTTAAACGTATACGCAACTCCTGATATGGTTTCTGAAGAAGCCAGAAAGAAGGAATTGAAACCAAATATGTTAGCTGAGTTCGTTGATGGCACAAATACCATGATAGAATTAACCTCCCTTGCAAATGCTACTGGTTTCGTACCTGATGTGAGAGGATGTCATGGTGTGGAGAGCGATTTGAAAAGTTTAACTAATATATTGAGCTTAAAGGAAGAAGGGGGAGTATTGAATAGCTATAAAGCAGTGGAATTCGTAAAGGGTATCGCTCCAGGGGTATTCGCCATCATCACTACCAATTCAGAAGAAGTTCATAAGCAGTTACAATATTTAAGTATGGGACCTGGTCCTAATTATGTACTATATAGGCCTTATCATCTAACCTGTTTGGAAACCCCCTTAACTATATTTGAGGCCTGCTTCTATAAGGAAGCTACCATTGCTCCTACTAAAGGGCAGGTAGCTGATACTGTAGCTGTAGCTAAGAAAGATTTAAAGGCAGGAGATAGATTAGATTACATAGGCGGATATACAGTCTATGGAACCATTGAAAAACATGATATAGCTATGAAGGAAAACTTCCTCCCAATTGGGCTTATCGATGAAAATACTATAGTGAAGAGGGATATCAAAAAAGGAGAGTTAATCACCTATGATATGGTAGAGCTAAATAAGGATAAAACCATATACAAATTGAGAAGATTGCAAGATGAAACTATAGGTTAAAAAATAAACAATATTTTACAATAGTCATAATTTTATGTACAATAAAGTTAATTATCACGTGTATTGGGGGGATAATATGATATATATAAGGAATGATGACCATAGACCGCAGTTTAATCTGGCCTTAGAGCAATATGTATTTGATAATTTGGATCAGTTTGATGAGATATTCATATTATGGATAAATGAACCTACTATAGTAGTTGGAAAAAATCAGAATACCATTGAGGAGATCAATTTAGATTTCGTTAGAAAAAACAATATAAATGTTGTTAGGAGATTATCTGGTGGTGGCGCCGTATATCATGACTTCGGCAATTTAAACTATACTATAATATCCAAGTCTCAAAAGTCCACTGCCTTTAACTTTGAGGCCTTTACTAAACCTATAATAGAAGTGCTTGCAAAGCTTGGAGTGAAAGCGGAATTTACAGGACGTAATGATTTAACCATAGATGGTAAGAAGTTCTGTGGCAATGCCCAATATGTGAAAAAAGGCAAAGTATTACACCATGGAGCTATACTGTTTAATACTGATTTAGAGGTGTTAAGCAAAGCTTTGAAAGTTCCAAAGGATAAAATTGAATCTAAGGGAGTAAAGTCTGTTAGGAGCCGAGTTACAAATATTAAAGATCATCTAAAAGAAGATATTACCATAGAGGATTTTAAACAGCTTCTATTAGAACACATGAAGGAAAACAGTGAGGATTTCCAAGAATACAAGTTGACAGAAGAGGATTATGAAAAGATAAATAAGCTTATGGAGGAGAGATATGCAACATGGGAATGGAATTTTGGCATATCTCCAGAGTTTAACATAGAAAAGGCTGAAAGGTTTAAAACAGGAAAGGTTCAGACTAAAATACATGTGGACAATGGAATTATAAAAGGAATCAAGATCTATGGGGATTTCTTTGGCAGTGGAGAAATAGCTGATGTGGAGAACAAGCTTATTGGAATTAAGTATAAAGAGGATGAGATAGAGAAAGTGCTTGATTCCATAGATATAGGATATTATTTTACAGGAATATCAAAAGAAGAAATAATGCGCTGTTTAATTTAACAGCTTGACAAATTAAATGGTTTTAATGTATATTAGTATTCAAAATACATAATTGAGATGCGATGAAGAAGAGAGTAGTAAAAGAATTTATTCCCAGAGAGATAATCGCTTGGTGAGAGATTATCAATAAATTCTTTTACGAAGATCACTTCGGAGCATAACATCTGAAATAGCAGTAGGGTGTTACGCAGGGTGCGTTATGCCAAAATGAGGTGGTAAAGCATGTATTTTTTGCTTTACAACATGGGTGGTACCGCGGAAGCAATCCGTCCCTAAGTATTTTACTTAGGGACTTTTTTTATACTTAACTTCAAAAAATAACTAGAAAGGATGGATAAGATGAAGAGGTTTCCAGAATTGTCTAATGAACCGGTAAGTCAAAGAGAAATGAAAATCTCAAAGTACTGGGAAGAGATAGATTTACTTCGTAAGTCTGTTGAAACTAGAGATGAAAATAAGCCTTACATATTCTATGAAGGGCCTCCAACAGCTAACGGTAAGCCTGGAATTCACCATGTTATGGCTAGAACCCTAAAGGATTTAGTATGCAGATACAAGACTATGGAAGGGTATCAGGTGAAGAGGAAAGCAGGATGGGATACCCATGGCCTACCTGTGGAAATTGAAGTAGAAAAGATGTTAGGTATTAATAACAAGTATGAAATAGAAGAATATGGCATAGAGAAGTTCAATGAAAAGTGTAGGGAGTCTGTATTTAAATATGAAAAGCTTTGGAGAGAAATGACCACTAGAATGGCCTACGAGATAGATTTAGACAATCCATATATAACCTTGGATAACGATTATATTGAATCCGTATGGTGGATATTGGATAAATTCTTTAAAGAAGGCTTCATATACGAAGGCCATAAGATACTCCCCTATTGTCCTAGATGTGGAACAGGGCTTGCTTCCCACGAAGTGGCTCAAGGCTATGAGGAAGTAAAAACCGAAACAGTGGTAGCTAAGTTTAAATTAAAGGATAAGGTTAATGAATACTTCTTAGCATGGACTACAACCCCATGGACTTTACCAAGCAATGTTTGTTTGACTGTAAATCCTGATGTTACCTATTTGAGAGTTAAACAAGGGGAAGAAGTATACTATGTAGCAGAAGCTTTGGCAGATCAGGTATTAGGGGAAGATTATGAGGTATTGGAAAAGCTAAAAGGAAAAGATTTAGAATACATGGAATATGAGCAGTTAATTCCTTTCATAAAAGTTGATGAAGACAAAAAAGCCTTCTTTGTAACAGTAGCTGACTATGTAACTACAGAGGACGGTACTGGAATTGTTCATACTGCCCCAGCTTTTGGAGAGGATGACTACAATACAGGGCTTAGATATAATTTACCTATGCTAAAACCTGTGGACGATGAAGGCAAATTTACAGAGACCATTTGGAAGGGCCAATTTGTAATGGATGCGGATCCAGCAATTATCCAATGGCTAAAGGAAAATGGAAAGCTATACAAAAAGCAAAAAGTAGTTCATAACTATCCTCACTGCTGGAGATGCCATACTCCTTTAATCTACTACGCAAAGCCAAGCTGGTATATAGAGATAACTAGGCTTAAGGATAAGCTGATAGAGAACAACAATAGCGTCAACTGGTATCCTGCCTTTGTAGGGGAAAAGAGATTTGGTAACTGGCTAGAAAATCTAAACGACTGGGCTATATCAAGAAGCAGATACTGGGGAACTCCACTACCAATATGGAGATGTAAAGATTGCGGTCATGTTGATAGTGTAGGCTCAAGAAAAGAATTGATAGAAAGAGCTATTGAAGATATTGATGAGTCCATTGAACTCCACAGACCTTATGTAGATGAGATCCATTTCAAGTGTGAAAAATGTGGCGGCATAATGGAGAGAGAAAAGGATGTAATTGACGTATGGTTTGACAGCGGGGCAATGCCTTTTGCACAACATCATTATCCTTTTGAAAACAAGGAAAACTTTGATAAATTGTTCCCAGCAGACTTCATATGTGAAGGTATAGATCAGACTAGAGGATGGTTCTATTCCTTGATTGCTATATCAACCTTTGTAACAGGAAAATCACCTTACAAGAATGTACTGGTAAACGACTTGATACTTGATAAAGATGGCAAAAAGATGTCAAAATCAAGGGGTAATACAGTAGATCCCTTTGAACTGTTCGATAAGTATGGTGCAGACGTTTTAAGATGGTATTTAATCTATGTATCACCACCATGGACACCAACAAGATTTGATGAAGAAGGCTTAAAGGAAGTTGAAAGCAAGTTCTTCAGAAGCTTAAGAAATGTATATAATTTCTTCTCACTATATGCTAATACAGATGATATTGATCCAAGGGAGTTTTTCATAGAATATGAAGATAGGGAAGAGATAGATAAATGGATCCTTTCTAAATACAATAACCTTGTAAAACAGGTAAGAAAGGATATGGCTGTATTTGAGTTGACAAAAGTAGTTAGAGCTATTCAAGAGTTTGTAGTTGAAGACCTATCCAACTGGTATATAAGGCGTACTAGAAGGCGTTTCTGGTCAACAGAATTAGATAACAGCAAGAAGGCTGTTTACAATACTACCTATGAAATACTTGTAGGCATCTGTAAGATGATAGCACCATTTGTGCCCTTTATATCAGAGGAAATATACAGGAATTTAACAGGCAATGAATCAGTACACATAGATTATTATCCAGAACCAAATGAAGATTTAATCGACCTAGAACTAGAAGAGAGAATGGACCTTGTAAGAGAATTGGTTAGATTAGGTAGGGCTTCAAGGGAAGCAGTAAAGATAAAGGTTCGTCAACCATTGAGAGAAGTATTGATAGATGGAAAATATGAAGATAAGATTAAAGAGCTAGTTCCCCTTATAAAAGAGGAATTGAATGTTAAAGAAGTAGTATTTGAAAAAGACCTTGGTCAATTTATGAACTATTCCTTGAAACCAAACTTTAAAGTAGTAGGACCTATATTAGGTTCAAAAGTAAAATCCTTTGCTAAGGCGTTGAACGAACTAGATTCTCATGAAGTTGTTAAGAAGCTAGAAGAAGATGGAAAGATAATCATGAATTTAGATGGGGAAGATGTAGAGATTGTAAAGGATTATATAACAGTTACAATCTCTGCAAAAGAAGGCTTCGATGTAGCTATGGCAAACAATCTATTTGTGATCCTAGATACCACTTTAACCAAAGACCTATTAAATGAAGGATATGCAAGGGAATTCATCTCAAAGGTACAGCAGATGAGAAAAGCTAATGGATATGACGTATTAGACAATATAAATATCTATTATGATGGAGATGAGGAGATAAAAGAAGCAGTAGAACTATTTGAAGATTACATTAAAGCAGAAACTCTAGCTGTATCCATAACCAGAGTAAAAGATGATTCCTTTGAAAAACAGGATCTAAATGGCCATATGACTGGCATAAAATTAGAGAAGATAGAAGAATAAAACCCTTATTTAAGGGTTTTATTCTTAAAATTATCACTTTGTAGATAAATTAAGTATATTTATGATATAATATAAAATGTCAGAAAACATTAATTATTTCCACTTTACTGATGAAAAGCACTATGATAAACACCTTTTTCATGATATAATCACATTATAGGTGGCTACTTAAAATTGGTCTTAAAAGATTTTGTTAAAAAATCTTTTAACTAATACAAAATGTTGGCTAAGGGGGAAAATTAATGAAAGTATATCAGACTGAACAAATAAGGAACATAGCTTTAATTGGGCATGGTAGTAGTGGAAAGACAACTTTAACTGAAGCCTTATTGTTTTCCACTGGAGTTACTAATCGACCAGGTAGAGTTGATGATGGAAATACCATGTCAGATTTTGATAAAGAGGAAATTGCAAGAAAAGTATCAATAGCTACATCTGTAATTCCCATAGAATGGCAGGATGTTAAATTCAATTTATTGGATACTCCTGGTTACTTTGATTTCGTTGGCGATGTCTACAGTGCTCTTAGGGCAAGTGAAAGTGCTCTAATATTGGTAGATGCATCAGCAGGTGTAGAAGTAGGTACAGAAAAGTCTTGGAAATACGCCCAAGAATATAACCTTCCAAGGGCTATATTTGTAAACAAGATGGATAAGGAAAATGTTAACTTTAATAAAGTTTTAGATAATATTAAAAATAATTTTGGAGATAAGGTATTGCCATTTACTCTACCTATAGGAGAAGCTGAAAATTTCAAGGGAATAGTAGATGTAATTGAAGAAGTAGCTTATGAATATGATGGAAAGAATTCAAAAAAGGTCGATATACCAGCAGATATACATAGCCAAATTGAAGAGATTAAAGACCAATTGATGGAAAAGGTAGCAGAAACAGATGAAGCATTAATGGAAAAATATTTTGAAGGTGAAGCCTTTACTGAAGAGGAAATTACAAAAGGAATTAAACTAGCTATTAAAAACGGAGATCTTGTGCCATTGCTAGTTGGTTCCGCTGAAAAGATAATAGCTGTTGATACTATTTTGAAGCTATTTAAAAACTTCATGCCAAGTCCTTTAGATAGAGATGTAAACGTAGGATATAAAGGCGATGAGAAAGTTGAAAGAAAACTAGATATTAACCAACCATTCTCTGCAATAGTATTCAAGACAATTGTTGACCCATTCGTAGGAAAGCTCTCTATATTCAAAGTACTATCCGGCAAACTTACCAAGGAACAAGACCTCTACAATTCATCCAAGGGTAAAAGTGAAAAACTAGGTGGTTTATTCGTATTAAGAGGAAAGAACCAGATAGAAGTACCAGAGATAGTAGCTGGTGACATTGGGGCTACAGCAAAGCTTCAATTGACTCAAACCTGTGATACCCTATGTGATAAAGCCAATCCAATAGTCTATGAAAGAATCCAATATCCAGAACCAACCTTATTCTTTGCAGTAGAGCCAAAGGCTAAAGGTGACGATGAAAAGATAAGTGCTTCCTTGCATAGGCTCACAGAAGAGGATCCAACCTTTGTTGTAAATAGAAATTCAGAGACTAAACAGCTGCTAATAGGCGGTCAAGGTAATATGCAGCTTGCTGTAGTTGTAAATAAATTGAAGAATAACTTTGGTGTAGATGTGAACTTGAAGAAACCAAAAGTTGCATATAGAGAAACCATTAGAGGAACTGCCAGCGTACAAGGTAAGCATAAGAAGCAAACAGGTGGAGCTGGACAATATGGAGATGTTCATATTAGGTTCGAACCTTGTGAAGAGGACTTCATATTTGCAGAAGAGGTATTTGGCGGAGCAGTACCTAAGAACTTCTTCCCAGCTGTAGAAAAAGGATTGAGAGAGTCATTAGAGCATGGAGTTTTAGCGGGATATCCTGTTGTAAACGTTAAAGCTACTTTATTTGATGGTTCTTACCATCCAGTAGATTCAAATGAAATGGCATTTAAGATTGCTGCTTCATTAGCATTTAAGAAAGGAATGGAGCAAGCTAATCCAGTACTTCTAGAGCCTATAATGAGATTAGAAATAATGGTTCCAGAAGACTATACAGGAGATATAATGGGGGATATGAACAAGCGCAGAGGTAGAATACTTGGAATGGAACCAAAAGAAGACGGATATCAGTTGGTTATTGCAGAAGCTCCACAAGCTGAATTGTTTGAATATGCTATAGATCTAAGAAGTATGACTCAAGCTAGAGGAAGCTTCAAAATGGAATTCGTTAGATACGAAGAAGTGCCAGCACATATAGCTGAAAAGATAATAGAAGAAGCTAAAGCAGAAAAGGCAGTTTAATGGATTAAAAAGGCCTTCATATACAGATGAAGGCCTTTTTTTATTTGGTTCTATAATAAATGTTGGGGTGGAAAATAATTTACCCTAACATTTATTTT
>JAAROH010008286.1_pt1 | contig 10548 bp, 10 predicted proteins | sample 7248631 | NCBI WGS metagenome assembly JAAROH01 (sample SAMN09772309, study PRJNA484901) | compost metagenome | isolation source: Vermicomposting unit | place: India
ATTTGGCAAAGTTTAGGTGGAATTATCTCGAAGAATTTTTACTCTTCAGGGCTGTTTAGCTCTTCAAATGTATCGTACTTATGTAAATAATATTTTTCACATTTACTGTTCCCCAAAAGGATGCCATTGGACCATTATTCTATACATCGTCCAACACGAGACATATTATGTGTTAACCCTACTTGATCAATTCTTCCTTTAAATCCATGTGAAGTAAATTGAAATCCTCGATCACTATATAGTAAATATGCTTACCATGAATAGAAGGAATTTCTTTGACTAACGTGTAAAACACTAGCTTATTATTATTAGATTGCTAAATACATAGCTAACAATAGAACCATCAAAGGTCTAAAATAACACTTAAATAAGCTTTCTTTGAAGAACCATATTTTAGTTCTATCACATTCGTTATCCATTTTTCATTCGGTTTACTTACTGTAAATTCACGATTTAAAATGTTATCTGCGCATGTTGGGGTTAGATGGATACAATCTGTCATTCGTAAAGAGAAAAAGCGTTATTTTAAAAACGTTGATGAGAGTTCTGTTCATGTTAACTCTGATTTTGAGTAGAAGTAGAAGCAGAAGCAAAGTGAGGTAATACAGTTCCGAGAAGTAAAAAAGTAAATGGTTAGTAAAGAGATTACTTTGAACTTCATTTCATCTTCCTCCTCTTATATTTTTAAATACAATAGTATAATATCAAAAAAATACATATTTAACATTTTTTGTCTCAAAATAGTATAATAATGGTATATTTTAATATGAAAAGAGGATAATTCTAATGAATAGTAACAAATCCGTATTATTAGCAGTGTTTAGTATTCCGATTTTTATGTTAATCACATCTTTTGATTTATCTATACAGACTGATAGAATAAATGCCCTAATTTTCCTTGGATACACATATCCGATATTTTTCCTTTTGTATTATTTAGTTAAGATTAAAAATTTTAAACCAATGTTAGTTCTATCAATAGGAATATTATTATGGACTGCATTCACTAGTTTTTTATTCAAAGATACCTTTATTACAATTGGTTTATTTATAATTTCCATCTTAGTTTTAGTGACAATAACAGTTATAACTAAAGAACCTAATTAATCCGCATTTAATGTCATGGTATTAAATGGAATGTTTTGGATGGCATAGTATCAAATTGCATTTTTAAACCTTACCTTTTTCATTCAAAGCACATAAATTGATGGGTTTGTCTAAAAAGTCAGGATAACTTACTCTTTTTTTTAAAAAACACACAAAAAAACGTCCTATCTAGTAAAATGTGAGGTGACAAGCCCAATTTTGCAGAAAGAACGTTTTTTATGAACTGGGCAGCTGACTTTTGGGGGCGCTTCTTTTTTTGCACAAATCGCTATCCCGTTGAACGGCCATGTGCGATCCGGTTTAGCTATTCGCTAGACCTGTTCGCATTCAAAAGCATTTCCAGCTGCTTATACCGTTCTTCATTTGAAGCTTCTAAAAAGCTCTTGTCTAATAATTGATGTAAAACCATCCTTTTTTGCTCTGGGTCGTTGATTTCTTCTAAGACACGTTTTCGACCTTCCTTTAAAAATTCAACATAGTCAGCAAAATGTTCATCAAACTGCTCTGCCAAATTATTTTTTAATTTTCTGGCGAGCCCCGGAACTTTCCCGCTCGTTGATACACTGATGATTAAATCGCCCCTTTTAAATGTTGCCGGCATAATGATATTGCTTTTTTCAGGTGCATCCACTACATTGATCAGCTGATGTGCTTCACATGACTGGTAGACCTGCTCATTAACTTCCCTTTCATTCGTTGCCGCAATGACTAGAAACGCACCGTTTACATCGTCTTTTTCAAACGTTTTTTGTTTCCACGATATTTTTTTTTCTTGATGCATTCGAAGAAGATGATCTGATAGATCGGGACTGACAACCGTTATATCAGCACATGCATCGAGCAAAGCTTTTATTTTTCTTTCCGCTACCTTCCCTCCGCCGACAACGACTGTCTTTTTTCCTTTTATATTCAACATCGCACTGTAGTACATATGATCACCCTTTTTTGTCTTAGCGCTTACAATTTCTGGTTGATGCGAAGCGTTTTTTCCTTTCAAAAGGTTCTAGGATAACTTCAAAAAAATTGGCCATCCTTTTTTTCGTGCGGTCGCTTCGGAACGGCATTGAAATCTTTTTTCCAATAAAAAAAAGACCTAGATTCCCCATAAACAAGGATTTTCAAGCGGATCCCCAAAGCTTGCTTTAAAAAGCTTTTTCATGAGTTAGTCCGTCTTCCATCCTGCAAAACGATGGCGATCATTTCAGTTTTATTCGACTTTCTCTCATCAGGTACAATTTATAAAGTGTTTCCTATCTGGATCAGTGCTTATAAGCTTTCAAGATCCTCTGGGCATAGCAACTGCTTGGAGCGCATGCGAACATTGATGCATTGACGAAGATTCTCTAAAATTACAATCAACCAACGCTTCACGTTTAATTCTGTTTACATTCTTACTAAATATAATAGACTTTTCATTATTAATGTGAAAGTCTTCTTATTCTTTGTAAATAATCATCGCTGAAAAACAGTAAATTTGTTCACCTTTTTGATCGCATGTTACCGCTACATGATATTTTATGTCGATATATTTTTGACTTGGAAGCGCAGTTAAAAAAGCGTTCACTTCCTCTTCTAAATCTTTTTCATGCTCTTCGTCAAAAATGGCGACTTTATAGCTCAATTTCTTCACACTCCCTTTATTTATCTCGTTGCTTCCAATATACTTTTATGCTTGTACAAATATGACACTTTTAATAAAGGGAAAAGATTTGCTCATGTCGGCAGTTTTTATGGGGATTTTGAGGGTATTACATGCGGTATGGTTTACTGTTTTGCCACGCTAATCTTCCTTTATAAGGAAAAAACCGCGCCTACATAAGCGCGGTTTTTCCACTTATTTTTTTATCTCGCTCTTCGGTTTAGTTTCCCCTGTCCATTCGAGCATTCCGCCAACCATATTGATGACATTAAAACCAAGATCCTGTAAATATAAACAAACATTTTCACTTCTTCTTCCTGAGCGGCAGACGAAAATATATTCCTTTTCTTTATCAAATTCTTCAATGCGGTCCGGGATTTCTCCCATCGGAATATGTTTTGCTTGTGGAATCATGCCTTCTTCTACTTCTTCTTCCTCGCGGACATCAATAATGTCTAATGTTTCGCCGTTTTCAAGCTTCGTTTTGAGATCATTTGGTGTGATTTCTTTTACCATGAATGGCCATCCTTTCATTGATATTCAAGCTTAATTGGCTACGATGTTGACAAGCTTGCCAGGAACAGCAATCACTTTACGAACGGTTTTGCCTTCAAGCTGTTCTTTTATTTTTTCATCATCCATCGCGATTTTTTCCATTTCCTCTTTAGAAGCATCGTTTGGTACAAGCAGCTTTGCCCGCACTTTTCCGTTGATTTGAATGACAATTTCCACTTCATCTTCGACAAGCTTTGATTCATCCCATGCCGGCCACGATTCATAAGCAATCGTTTCAGAATGGCCGAGTTTTTCCCAAAGCTCTTCGCAAATATGCGGAGCAACCGGCGATAAAAGCTTTACAAAGCCTTCCATATATTCTTTCGGAAGAATTGTCGCTTTATAAGCTTCATTAATAAATACCATCAGTTGCGAAATAGCTGTGTTAAAATGCAGATTTTCATAATCCTCCGTTACCTTTTTCACTGTTTGGTGATAAATGCGTTCAAGCTCTTGAGACGGTTCATCGACGATTTTCGGATTCAACTCGCCATTTTCCATTACAAACAGCCGCCATACACGATCTAAAAATCTTCTTGCACCGTCGAGTCCTTTTGTTGACCATGCAATGGATGCATCAAGCGGACCCATGAACATTTCATATAAACGGAGAGTATCCGCTCCGTGGCTTTCAACAATTTCATCAGGATTGACGACATTTCCTTTTGATTTGCTCATCTTTTCATTGTTTTCGCCGAGGATCATTCCTTGGTTAAACAATTTTTGGAACGGTTCTTTCGTCGGAACTACTCCGATATCGTATAAAAATTTATGCCAGAAACGGGCATACAGCAAGTGTAAAACAGCATGCTCAGCCCCGCCGATATAAATGTCCACAGGCAGCCATTTTTTCAATTTTTCAGGATCAGCTAATTGTTCTGAATTGTGCGGGTCAATATAGCGCAAATAGTACCAGCAGCTTCCCGCCCATTGAGGCATTGTGTTTGTTTCGCGCCGCCCTTTTTTGCCTGTTTTCGGGTCAACGACATTCACCCAATCCTCAATATTCGCTAAAGGTGACTCACCGGTTCCCGAAGGTCTAATTTCATCTGTTTCCGGAAGCACTAACGGCAGCTCCTCTTCAGGAACAGCTGTGATCGTGCCGTCTTCCCAATGGATGATCGGAATCGGTTCACCCCAATAACGTTGACGGCTGAACAACCAGTCTCGGAGACGGTATGTCACTTTTCTTTGTCCTTTTTTGTTTTCCTCCAGCCATTTGATCATCGCTTCAATTGCTTCTTCTTTATTCAATCCGTTCAAAAAGTCGGAATTTACATGCTCGCCGTCTCCTGTATAAGCTTCTTGTTCGATGTTTCCTCCAGCGACAACCTCTTTAATCGGCAGGTCAAATTTTTTCGCAAATTCATAGTCCCGTTCATCGTGGGCAGGCACGGCCATGATCGCACCTGTACCATAGCTCATTAAAACATAATCGGCAATCCAAATCGGCAATCTTTCTCCATTGGCAGGATTTACAGCATAGGCTCCGGTAAACACGCCTGTTTTTTCCTTCGCCAAGTCCGTTCTTTCGAGATCGCTTTTACTTTTAATTTGATCTAAATAGGCTTCCACCGCTTCTTTTTGTTCCTCGGTTGTAATTTCTTTCACAAGCGGATGTTCAGGCGCAAGCACTGTATACGTAGCACCGAAAAGCGTATCAGGACGAGTAGTAAAAACAGTAAAGGTTTTATCAGTTCCATCGACTGTAAAATGAACTTCCGCACCTTCCGACCGGCCGATCCAATTTCGCTGCATTTCCTTTATGCTTTCCGGCCAATCAAGCTCTTCTAAATCTTCCAGCAGCCTGTCAGCATATTCGGTGATTTTTAACACCCATTGTTTCATCGGACGGCGTTCAACAGGATGTCCTCCCCGTTCGCTTTTTCCGTCGATGACCTCTTCATTTGCAAGAACAGTTCCGAGTGCCGGGCACCAGTTGACGGGCACTTCATCAATGTAAGCAAGTCCTTTTTCATAAAGTTTTAAGAAGATCCATTGCGTCCATTTGTAATATTCCGGATCAGTTGTATTTACTTCCCGATCCCAATCATAGGAAAATCCTAGTGATTGAATTTGTCTGCGAAAATTATCAATATTTTTTTTCGTAAATTCCGCAGGATCGTTGCCGGTATCTAAAGCATATTGCTCAGCCGGAAGTCCAAATGCATCCCATCCCATTGGATGGAGAACATTGTATCCTTGCATCCGTTTCATTCGCGCCAAAATGTCGGTTGCCGTATAACCTTCAGGATGGCCTACATGAAGACCAGCTCCCGAAGGATACGGAAACATATCCAATGCATAAAACTTCGGTTTATCGGAATCATCCTCTGTTTTAAATGTTTTGTTTTTTAGCCAATAATCTTGCCATTTTTTCTCAATCTCACGATGGTTGTAAGACATGTAAAAATCCTCCTTTGCTATATATATGTATAAGCGTCAAATAATAAAAAAACTCCCATCCCCACGACGAAGGGACGAGAGACAATTTCCCGCGGTACCACCCAAATTAGCGCAAATGCACTCACTCTGTTCCGTAACGTGGAAACACGTCGGGCATTAGTCTGTACCGGAATACATTTCACACCCGCAACTCAAAGGGGAGTTCGTGAATAAACAACGATTGACTTTCACCTTCCGTCAACTCTCTAGACGCCTTTATCCACTACTGATCCTTTTCACCGTTCTTGCTTTTTCATCCACTTATCATATTGTTATTTTAATGAATTTTATGAGTTCATGCAAGTCAATGTCGAAAAATTTGGATTTCAGTCTAATAATTAATAATTGACAGACCCTTTCAAGCTTGAATCAAGCAGCATTTCTGCTTCATTTAAAATGTCCTGCAAGATCGTGTCAGCAGCGTTTGGTCTATATAATTCAGCAATGCTCATTTTCATTTTTTCCATTTTTTCAGGGTGGTTAAATAAATCATTGACCGTCTCTTGAACTTTTTCAAGCTTATTGATGACAACCGCCGCCCCTTTTGCTGCAAACAAATCGGCATTCTCCCTTTCCTGCCCCGGAACAGGTTTATAGAGAATAAGCGGAACTTTTAATGCGGCCGCCTCGCTGAGAGTAATCCCTCCAGGCTTTGTTATCATGCAGGAACAAATGCGAAAGAGCTCATCGATTCTTTCGACATAGCCAAAAACTTTTATTCGATCCGGGTGAATATACTGAAGCGGTTCAAGCTCATCTTTCAGCGATTGGTTATTTCCGCATACAACGACTATTTGCATGTCATCTCGTGTAAAAAATGATTCACACAAATCTTTTACATTTTTTAAAACTCCATGAGCGCCTGTAGCAATTAACAAAGTTTTCTTGTTCGGATCCAAATTGTATTTTTTATATAAATCGATCGTTTCCATTTTTTCTTCAAACTGCGGCCGAATAGGAATTCCGGTTACTTTGACAAGCGCTGGATGGATGTTGAGCATTGTCAGTTTTTCCTTCACATCGTCGCACGAAACATAATATTTATCAATGTTTTTATGAACCCATACTCGGTGAAGACAAAAATCGGTCAGCACATTAAATGTCGGGATGAACACGCCTGTCCGCGTGCGATATTCAGGCACAACGGAAATAGGAAATGTATTAATGATGATGTCAGGATTTATCTCCCTTACTAGCTGATTCAATTTGCGGTGTCCAAGCTTCAAATACAAATTCATAATGCGTTTGTTAGACATTTTGTCCACACTATAATAAAATAACCGATAAAATTGCTTACCGATGGAAAAACTTTTCAAATATAAATATCTTGTAATTTCCGCCATAATTGGATGAGACTCGCTAATTAAATCAGAAACTTTTACGTTGTTGATTCCCATCTTATGCAAAGACTGCTCCAATGTTTTAGCAACTTGGATATGACCGTTTCCGTAATTTGCCGTTAATATTAATATCTTTGGGTCTTTTAACATTTTATTCACCTCAACTTAAAGCAGCTCAACAATTAGAACGAACTAAAATCAAAATAGTTTCACTTTAAATGTATATTTCCTTTTATAATTTTAGGAGAAAAAAATTAAGAATCCTTTATTATTTTATTACATTTACATTTCACTGGAAATTTTCGTTTTTTTGTTGGTTGCAATAGCTAAAATGACAAATATATGGATTGGGATTTTTTAATGTCCAACAAAAAATAATTCTGCCCGTTTACTCGCATGGTTCATACAAGAATCTTACCGATACGCATTGGTTTAATTGAATTTATGCCGTTTTTCCGGGGATTTTTTAGCTAGCTAATGGGCAGCCAAAGCTGCATGAATAACACCGAGAAGAATAAGATATGCCCTCCGAACAAAGTTTTTCCTTTATCTTTTCTGAACCGTTTTAGCCAAACAAGCTGAAACTCGCTGCAGAGATTCAAATACTTTTTCTTTGCTAAACTTTATTTATGAAAAGCATTGGCAAATTCGTTATTCATGTCTTTCATCCATTGGTATATTTGTTCAAAGCTGATTCCTGCATAAAATGCGTCGATCATAATTTGCCGCAGCTCCTCTTTAATTATTTCAATTTTCTCTTCATCCAGCTTTTTCTGCACCATTTTCGATACAAATGTCCCCCGTCCTCTCAGCGTTTCAATCAAGCCTTCTCTTTCCAGCTCTTTATAAGCCTTTGAAACCGTGTTAGGATTAGCGATAATCATGGAAGACATCTCTCTTACAGAGGGCAGTTTATCGCCAGGCTTTAACACACCTTTGATACATAGTTCTTTCATTTTTTTATGATCTGCTCATATATCGGAGTGGCACTTCTCGGGTCAATTTCAAACATCAAATACCCTTCTTTCTTACAAAAAGGACTCTTTTGTATTATGTGTACTACATTATATAGTACACATAATACAGAAAAGATGCAATCAACATTTTCTGATTCCGCATATAAAAAACGCTGAATGATTTCACTCGTTCGGGGGCTCTTGATCTTAGGGAAATTATGATGTACATAGTCGTATAGCAGCTTTTGCTAGAAGTTTGGCTGATTTCAACAAACTGATCCCGATTTTGTTTTAAAATGTAATCGTTCATTCGCATTGAGCCGAGCTTTTATATCGGTAATAGCGCAATCTGTTGAAAGATATTTTTATTCTATATTTTCGTTTTTATTCCAAAAACCATTCTTTCCTTATGCAAATTTATATATAAGATCAAATCGGCTAAAGAATAAATGAAAAATAATAACTGCAATTAAAGGGCAAGCCTACAATCAGGCTTTGCCCTGGAATTTTAATGATCGAGCAAAATCATCTCATTTTGAAGATGCTGCAGTTGAAGGCGCATGCGGTGAAGCTGCTCCCGCTGCTGGTCATTTGCGCTTAAACTGAGTTTTTCCACTTCTGCAAGCGCATCTTGAAGCTTTTGCTGTGCATTTGTATATTCTTCATCATTGTAATGCTCCTGTTTCAGTCCTTCAATATATTGCTCATTTGCATATTCCAATGCTTGCTGGCAATGTTGAATGCACTCTTCCACGGATTGTCTAGTAGCCAAACAAATCCCCTCCTTGATGAAGAATTTTCTTCATCAACTGTATTTTTCGCTATTTCTGCAAGCTCCATCATGAAAAAAGCTGGTAAATTCTTATTTGAGATTGGTTTGGCAATCATGGTAAAATGTCTTGATAGTATATCGAAACAGGAGGAGTAGGAATTGGCGAACCACAATCCATTTCCGTATACGAATGACAACAAACGGTATCATACATGGAATTACCATTTACGAAATACATTTGGAGATAAAGTGTTTAAAGTTGCTTTAGACGGAGGATTTGACTGTCCAAACCGCGACGGTACGGTAGCACATGGCGGGTGTACGTTTTGCAGTGCCGCAGGGTCGGGCGATTTTGCCGGAAACAGAGCTGATGATCTTGTTACGCAATTTCACGACATTAAAAGCAAAATGCATGAGAAATGGAAAAACGGAAAGTATATTGCTTACTTTCAGGCATTTACAAACACTCATGCACCCGTGGAAGTTCTTCGTGAGAAATATGAAACGGTATTAGGTCTCGAAGGAGTTGTCGGTTTGTCCATTGCTACTAGGCCTGACTGTTTGCCTGACGATGTTGTTGATTATTTGGCGGAATTAAATGAGAGGACATATCTTTGGGTTGAATTAGGATTGCAAACCGTTCACCAGCGGACCGCTGATTTAATTAACCGTGCGCACGATTATGAATGTTATGTGGAAGGAGTTAACAAGCTCAGAAAGCACGGAATCCGAGTTTGCACACACATCATAAACGGTCTTCCGCTTGAAACGTACGATATGATGATGGAAACTGCAAAAGAAGTTGCTAAGCTGGATGTTCAAGGAATTAAAATTCATCTGCTCCATTTGTTAAAAGGTACACCGATGGTTAAGCAATATGAAAAAGGGATGGTGCGCTTTTTATCCTTTGATGAATATGTACAATTAGTTTGCGATCAGCTAGAGGTACTACCTCCCGAAATGATCGTTCATCGCATTACAGGCGACGGTCCGATCGATTTAATGATAGGGCCGATGTGGAGCGTTAACAAATGGGAAGTGCTGAATGCCATTGATGCCGAACTCGAAAAACGAAACAGCTACCAAGGGAAGTATTATACAAAAGATCGAGTGATGTCAAAATGAACCTCATTCGCATTCTTCCATTTGCAAAAAAATTGATGGCTTCCGCTGTCCAAAACGGCGATATCGTTATTGATGCAACAGTCGGGAACGGACATGATACCGTCTTTTTAGCACAACTCGTTGGCGAACAAGGTCATGTGTTTGGATATGATATTCAAAAACAAGCGCTTGAAGAGACAAAAAAACGGTTGAAGGAATCCGGTTTAATCGACCGTGTTACTTTGTTTCATTCCAGCCATGATGACATTTTCAATACGATTCCGAAAAAACATCACAATCATATCGCCGGTGCGATGTTTAATCTCGGTTATTTGCCCGGTGGCCAAAAAAACATTGTGACAAAACCAGAATCAACTATTGAAGCAGTAAAGCAGCTTTTATCCATACTAAGACCCGGTGGAATGATCGTGCTGGTCGTTTATCACGGCCATCCGGAAGGAAAACGTGAGAGAGATGAGCTTCTTAAATTTGTCGAACAAATCGATCAACATACTGCTCATGTACTTGAATACCGGTTTTTAAACCAAAAAAATTCCCCTCCGTTTATTGTAGCAATCGAAAATCGAGTAGGAGGGAGCGATTAACTCCCGTCCTCTCACACCACCGTAC
>JAAROH010008287.1_pt1 | contig 10533 bp, 8 predicted proteins | sample 7248631 | NCBI WGS metagenome assembly JAAROH01 (sample SAMN09772309, study PRJNA484901) | compost metagenome | isolation source: Vermicomposting unit | place: India
AGACTTATCGATTAACATTGAAAAGGAGGCTAAACATATGCTGTATTCTGAAAAACTTAAAGAGGCACCTACATTTGCAGAATATCTGAAAACAGTGCGGGAAGAAGGATTCGAAAAAGGAAAAATGGAAGAAAAAAGGAATTTAGCTGCTGAGCTATTGCGGGAAGGTTTTTCAGTTGAAAAAGTGGCAAAAATCGTGAAGCTGAGTCTCGATGAAGTGAAAGAAATTGAGGGAAGATTATAAAAACAGATGCAAATTCTCCTGACACTCTTTCAATTATATCCATTTGAATGATGTGAAAGAGATTATTTCGTAGTTTCTTTTACCACTGTGTCTGGCTCTGAATATTCTACTTTGGGAGCCAGACACGATTAATTTTTTTACTTAACACGATTCGATTTCTGCAGCAAACCCTCCCCTTTTGGAAAAAATACCTGACTCATCCATACTTCTTAATCACTGTTTTACTATTACAATTTTTCAAAAGACTATTATAAAATAATTCTAATCAACCCGGATTCGATTTGCATTCGATTTGAAAAATTAGTATAAACGACACCCAAACGGAAAAAATTCACAAAAACTAGTGTTAGCTATATTTATTAAGACATAGTATATTGTAAATCGGGCGTCTTTTTGGGTGTTAACATAGTATTGTTAGCATCTTGAAAAACTACTACATTAAATAAACCTTCCCACCATAAACCTATTCATATTCATTTAAACAAGTCCGGATACATTTCTTTTGCTAAGATTTCAATTCCATCAATCGTATTGTAGCCATACCCAAACATATAATTATAATCCACTGCATATATTTGTTTGTTCTTTATAGCCTTCATACTTGATAGTTTTGGATTAGCATAAAGTGCTTCTTTTATGTCATTCGGATTGGAATTATTGTATGTAGTCCAATCCGGAATGATTAATACATCCGGGTCTGCCTCGATAAGCATTTCAACACTAACCTCGCCCTTTTCGTTCTTAAATACATTATCCAATTTCACCATACGAAAGGCATCATGAAAAAATGTTTCACCGTGAGCTGCAAAAACAGAAACTTCTTTCGGATCAGTCATAAATAACAGTGCAAAAGTTTTTTCCTCTTCAATATTGGCTAACTTTGAAGTAATCGAATTTTGTTTTTCCTTCAATTGTTTTATAAAGCTCTTTGCTTTATCTTGGACGTCAAAAATTTTTCCTAAGTTTTCGATATCCTTGTAGACAGAATCATATGTTCCTCCGGTAATGGAAGATTCAAGCACATATGTATGAATCCCCATTTCGTTAAGCGTATCCACTGTTCCTACGCCCCAGTCAGCATTATCAAATAAACCACCTCTACCGATAACGATATCAGGGTCTGTTCCTAACGTAGCCTCTTTGCCAACATATCCGTCACCTAGTATAGGTAACTTAGAATATTCTTCTTCTACAGCTTTATCCGGTGCTCCAAAGTTGGCGCCAACACCGACAATTTTGTCACCTAATCCTAAATGTAACAATAATTCGGCTGCCGGTCTCGTATTTGCCATAATTCTTTCCGGCGCTTTTTCAAAAATTTGTTCTTTCTTTTCCCACGTAGTTCCGCCTTCCGCTTTCTTGTAATTTTTAATCGTCAGTGGGTAATGCTTGTTGGTTTGTGTATCCTCGGTCGAGCTACTTTTTATTGAGCCTCCACAACCCGCTAATGTAAGAATAACTGCCAATCCTACCCCAAGTAATAATTTTCTTTTCATTTTCCTATCCTCCAATATTACATCTGTTAAGCAAAACCTAATCAATTTGGAACACTTTGGTAATATAGTCGCGTAATGGTTATTGATGACTTACATTTGAATGGCAAAACCTAATCTCTTTGTAACCGGATTAATATATGTTTGACATTTGATTTGATAGAGAGCTTCAATCGTTGTTGGTGTTAATACCTCTTCCGGTGTCCCATGAGCATAAACTTCTCCATCTTTTATCGCATATAAATAATCACAGTAATTTGCAGCCATTTCTAAATCATGGAGGGCTGCCAGTACACCAATATGTAAATTTTTTACACATGATAAAATTTCAATTTGATAGCGAATATCTAAATGATTAGTCGGTTCATCTAAAATCATGAACTTCGGCTGTTGGGCAATCGCCCTTGCCAAAATTACCCTTTGCTTTTCCCCGCCCGATAGCGATAAAAAACTGCGATCCTTGTAATCAAGTAAATTTGTTCGTGCTAAAGCTTCCTCCACAATGGCAAAATCCTCCTGCTTATCTGACTCGAGCATTTTTTTATGTGGGGTTCTACCTAACAAAACCATCTGGTATACAGTCAAATCAAAATTCATCTCATTAAATTGACCGACAACCCCTAGTCGTCGTGAAACCTTTTTAGGTGAAGATTTTAATACATCCAGATCACCTAAAAAAACGGTTCCTTTATGGGGGATCAAACTTTTATAAATACTCTTTAAAAACGTTGACTTCCCACATCCATTTGGTCCAATAAGGCCGACAAATTGTTGTTTTGTAACTTGTACGGAAATATTTTTAATAATTTCTTTTTTACCAACCCTGGTTTCTATTTCCTTTACAATCAAATCCATTTTCTACCCTCCAAAGTTGTAGCCTTTTTTTACAATCATATAGATGAATAACGGCGAACCAATAACCGATGTAATGACGCCAATTGGTAATTCAACATTATGTATTAATGTCCTGGACAAGATATCAGCCCAAATCAAAAATAGACCACCTAAGAGAAGTGTTCCAGGCATTAATCGTTTATGATCCGTACCAAAAATTCCTCTACCAATATGAGGGATAATAAGCCCGACAAATCCAATCATGCCCGCATATGCAACCATCGTTCCTGTAATAAGTGCAGCAATCATCATATACAATTTTCGGTAGACACTTAAGTTAATTCCTAATGTAATGGCGGATTCATCTCCTAACAGTAGTGTATTAAGCACCCGATGCTGAAAAAGAAACAAAATGCATCCGAATAAAACGACAACTGCCATAATCGGCGTCTTTTCCCAACTGGAAGAGGCCAGGCTTCCCATCGACCAGAATGTTACGTTCTTAATCCCTTCAGCATTATTGGCAAAATAAATAATTAGACTGGAAAAGGAACTACATAATGCACCGGTTACAACACCTGATAAAACAAGTTTCACCGATGTAACTTTCCCACCTATGCTGGACAAAACTAGCACTCCAATGGTCGTAATCATCGCCCCGACAAAAGCTCCAAATGCTACACCAAACTGGGAAAAAATCGTACCACTTCCAAATCCAATCAGAATAGCAAATGTCGCCCCCAGTGAAGCTCCAGATGAGATACCGAGAATATACGGATCTGCAAGTGGATTCTGTACCACTGCTTGCATGACAACTCCACACAACGAAAGCCCCACCCCAATAAGCAAAGCGAAAATAACCCGTGGCATTCTGACTTGTAAAATAATATTCACGTAAGACTCACTTTCTATATTACTAAGGGAACCAATTTTTCCATTTGTTATAGCATGCAATAAAATCTCCATTGATTGCTTAAATGGGATATTGACCTGTCCGATTGAAACAGAATAAACCGCAGAAAATATAATTGCACATATGAAAAAAATAATTAACGGATAATAAATGGTTCTCATGCTTATTGCATACTTATTACCCAAGAAACCACCCCCCAATACAATATTAGTAGTTGTTATCTTTATGATAATGATAATCATTATCATTTATAATACAATATTAAAAAATAAAATTCAACAAATTATTTGAAAAAGGATCTGAATTTATTTAGAAACATGAAACATATTGCAAATGTCTAATAAAGAAATTCGGCGACCACTCGTAGTTGCACTTATACTTAATTCTTAAAACTAATTGGCTTCTTTGCTGGAAATTTATACTTTCTTAACATATAAAAAAGAGGTTTTCAAAAAGTTCAAAGAATTTTTCGGAAGCCTCTACTGTACCACTGCTTAATAAAACGGACTTTGTTGAATTTTTATAAGCAAAATAGTCTATCCCTTCCCGAAAATGTACCTAACTGATTAGCATAAAATGTTCATGTTAACAGACTTTTATACTTTCTTTGGAAAATAAAAATTGTGTAAATTTTTATGGTGTAGCCAATATGAAATAAATACCGGAATCATGCGAATAAACCTTTTTCATGGTAGTTGGTGGCAGCATGACTTTGGTCGCCATGTTGATTACCTGTCATTCTTCTCAGTTTTAGAAACCAACTTAGTTGCAATAGGATATAAAAAGAAAGTTACGTAAGAATCAAAAAAATTTAAGGAGATAATTGATTTTTATCAATAGAAGATACTATTATTTGAAATTGAAGTAACTAGAAGGTATTTCCCCACAAATAAAAAGATACCAATTTTTTGAACAGGTATCTTTCAAGGTTTGTATTCTTGCTCACTTCGTATGTAATATGCTACAAATTCAAATGCTTCAGCTAATGTCCACACAGTCCAATTTGCTTGCCTTCGGTGCCAATCTCCCGGTACATGATGATGGTGATGTGGTTCTGATTCCACTATTAATTCAGATGGTGTTTTCGGGTCATTATGTGGTTCATTACCCCATGCAGAAATATGATATCCTTGGACTCCCATTTTAGGAATAATAATTTTCCACAAATAATGATAACTTAGCACATAGCCGTTTTCGTCGTACTTTTCCATTACATATAAACCTGTTTTACCGTGTACTGGATGTTCTTTTAAGGGAAATAATACAGATAAATTCTTTTTGGTTCTCCTGTAGGAAGGGTACAAATGTTTTTCACCGGGAACCACTTCATAGTTCGTTAAAATGTCTCTATACTTATCCAATATTTCAGCTAGATTAGCGGGAAGAAGAAGTTCATTTATATTTTTATGCACATTAGTAGTCATTCTTCCGCTTCCCATAAATTTCCTTTTTTAAATCTTGAAGTTCCTCTTCTAAACCTTCCCACTCATAGAAATCCTGAAGATCCATCGTATTTCCATCCAAAACAGGAAATGCTTCTTTTGAAGTTTCAGCACGATATTTCATTTGAAATTCAACAATTTCTTTCATCACTTCGATCAATCGTTCTTCTGGTTCTTGATTACGCAATTTCTTTTCTTGAAATAGCATTTGGACTTTTAGACAATACACCGGATCTTTCCATAAATAAATCATATGTTTTGGTATCCGATTTTGTGAACTGTTTGGAATATACTCAAATCCACGTTTCACATATTTATTAAGGGTAACGGCAGATACACCGAGTAGTTCCGCAGCCTCCTTTGGTTTAAGTAGATAGGAGTCCTGGTATTCAAAGATAATATCCCGTCCACCAATCTGATAAAACCATTCTTCTATGTCTACTTTTAATTTTCCAAACTCATAATCACCAATTGAATAATCCATACCAACGATTCGCTTCAACCAGTTTAACAAGGCGTTACGGTTCTCTTCAGATGTAATAAAAACGTCATCAAAATAAAGATCATGGGAATCGAAAGTGATGCTTTTGAGTCGATCTTTGAACGTATTCATCATAATCACAATTAGTTGGTTGAGGATATAGCTGGTCTCTTTTTCTATTTTCGGCCTATTCTGTAGTTTATAGGCTAAGTCAATTTCTTTTTCTGTTTCTTCATAAACAGCTAAGCTCATATTTCTCACCCCTTTTCACCTCCATTATATCCTCTAGGTTAATGAAAGGTCAATTTCATTAACTTTATAATTTTTAAATTTTATTAAACCATTTTGCCCGTTTGATTTTGTTTTATACTTAATCTTGACGACTTTAATTCAAACCTTACAATGAAATAATTTTTGATTATCTTCCTCAACAAATATATGCAGCTATTCCGATGATTAGAAATCGGATACGATTGGGTAATAATCTCCTATGCCCCCTTGATACATAATCATATCCTGCTCGTTTCTTCTGCGATTTTTGCCGATCCAAAAACCAACCGCATTTACCTGGAAACAGATTTTTTGGACAGGGTGCCGGAAGTTAATTGTAGAAAACATGAAAATAACGAGCAATTGCTTGAAGACTTAAGCGAGAGAATAGAGAGAATCATTTTACATGATTTAAACAATGAAGAACGAAAGTCAATTTTAACTGGTTATAACAAAGTTGAAAAGATAAATGAACAATTTGGATTGTAGTTAAATAAAAATGGGGCTGAATCACGATTGGATCCAGCCCGAATTTGTATTCTGCAACCTGTCAATACTAGCTCCTATGTTTAGGTGTAATAATCATTTTTTAATTTTTTTAAACGCTTCTGTCTGTTCTTTAATTCCCTTTTCAGCCGCAAATCTTTCAATACTTGATGCCCCAAAGAACCCAACAATTCCATTGACTCTATTTATCACATATTTAGCATCCTCTGGTTCAGCAATTGGACCTCCATGACAAATAACCAATATATCAGGATTAACCGCACGTCCTGCATCAACAATTGCTTGAATACGTTCAACACAGTCATCCAAAGTCAATGCCGTTTTAGCTCCAATGGTTCCTTTTGTAGTAAGACCCATATGTGCAACGAGGACATCCGCACCCGCTTTAGCCATCTTTGTTGCTTGTTCTTCATCAAATACGTATGGTGTTGTTAATAAGTCTATTTCATGTGCTTTACGAATCATTTCTACTTCTAAATCGTATCCCATGCCGGTTTCCTCTAAATTTTGACGAAAAACGCCATCAATTAAACCAACAGTCGGGAAGTTTTGAACACCACTAAATCCTTGGTCTTTCAATTGTTTTAAAAATACATCCATCACTCTAAATGGGTCTGTGCCATTTACCCCTGCCAGAACCGGGGTATTTTGAACAACCGGCAATACTTCATTACCCATGTCTTGAACGATTTGGTTCGCATCCCCATAAGCTAATAAACCTGCCAAAGAACCACGCCCTGCCATTCTATATCGGCCTGAGTTATAAATGATTAACATGTCAGCTCCGCCAGCTTCACTGCTTTTAGCGGTAATACCGGTTCCTGCACCAACTCCTAATAAAATTTCACCATTGTTAATTTTTTCTCTAAAACCTTTTAAAATTTCCTCTCTTGTCAATGATAACATTTATTTTTCTCCTTTCTTTTCCTTTATTAATTCAATTAGTTTTTCAGCCGCTAATTCCGCAAATTCCTTATCATTCACATGAAAATCCGCTTCAATAATTTCTACTTTGCTTTTATCAACTTTTTCTTTTAATGTATTGATTAATGCTTGATCTTCTTCCGGACCATAAAATTGTTGGCCTTCAATATCCAATCCTGAAAAACCTTTCAGTGGAAACATTAACGCTGTGTAGCCATTCGATTGATTCAATCTCTCGGCCATATTTTTACCAATTTTTTGATTTTCCTCAACTGTAGTTCTCATCAATGTTACTGTTGGATTATGTTGATAAAAATTTCTTCCATCAAATTGTTTAGGTACAGTTTCTCTCGGTCCAAAGTTTACCATATCCATTGCACCAACAGAAACTACTTGAGGTACCCCATGCTTTCCTGCCGCTTCTAAACGATGAGGACCTGCCGCCAGTATGCCCCCGACCGTTTCATCAGCCCATTCTGTTGTGGTAATATCAAGAACACCTTCAAAAAAACCATTTTCAATTAAGTGTTCCATCGTTTTTCCGCCTATACCCGTTGCATGAAAAATTAGAACCTCATATCCCCTATTCTCTAAATAATCCTTTGCATAATTTATACAAGGAGTAGTTAAACCAAACATGGTTGCTGCAATTAAAGGTTTATGTGTCAATTCAGTCTTATGTTCAAACTGCAGCATCCCACAAATCGCAAAAACAGCATTCGTAAAAATTTTTGTCGAGATAGTATTTAGTCCTGCTACATCAACGATAGATGGAATCATGATAATGTCACTTGTTCCCACATATGGTTGGGTATTTCCAGAAGCAACTGTTGATACCATAACTTTAGGAACACCGATTGGAAGTGCTCTCATTCCCGGTGTGGCAATTGAAGTACCACCAGTTCCACCAAATGATAGAACACCATGAAACTTACCCTCTTTATATAATTTAGGTAATAAGATTTCCATCCCTTTAGACAGTACTTCCGTGGCACGTGCACGATCCTTCTGCTCTGCGATTTTTTCCATATCTACTCCAGCCGCTGATGCAACATCCGCATTGGATACATCCGGAGTAAACTGTGGGTCAAAGACTCCTGAATGGATAGTGAATGTGTTAAAACCTAAGGATTCAATTAACTCTTTTACAAATAGAAATTCTTTCCCTTTGGAATCAAATGTTCCTATTAGTGCTACTGTCTTAGTCAAACATATCACTTCCTTTTTCAAATTTGGGTAACACTATTATTCCCTAACAATTAAAATGTTAACGCTCCCAAATCAAAAAATATATGATGTAATATTTGTTTAACTTGTCGTTATGTTTGATTTAATAAATTCTCTTGGGGACATACCCTTTCGTTTTTTAAAAATTTTACTGAATTGGGAGTAGTTTTGATACCCTACTAATTCTGCGACGATTGTCAGTGGCAACTTTTTTTCTTGGTAAATTTCCAATGCACGATTAAGTCGAAAATCTATTAAGTAATCTGTAAACGAAACCCCAACATTCTTTTTGAATAGTGTGCTTAAATATGACCTTGACACATGAAGGATTTCTGAAATCTCATTTAAAGATATTTCATCTTTATAGTGAAGACTGATATATCTTTTTATAAAATCAATATAATCATCCGTTGTTGTAAATCCACTAATAATTTTTTCAATAAGTTCATCATACTTTACTTCATTCGTTTTTTTGAATGATTCCGTTACCTGCAAAACTACTTGCTCAGCAGGTATTCTCTCAAAAACTGAGCCGCCTATGTACCCATCAATATTCGTACCATCATAGATAAATTGAACATCGACCGGTTTATTCACCGGTCCTCCATAGACCATTTTTATAATGTCCGGATTTCTTTCTGTAACGACATCAAAGATTTGCTGTGCTAAAGTTTTTGCCGTTTGTAATGATTGAATATGTTTTGAACCAAGTTTTCCTCCAGTTGTTAACCCTAAATGAACACAGATTACATCTGCTCCTGCATCAACCATTTGGATCGCTTGTTCTTTGTTAAAAACAAAAGCAACTGTTAATAATCCAAACTTATTAGCAAGGTAAATACTTTCTACTTCCTGCTTATATGAAATTCCCTGCTCTTCCAATGCTTCCCTGTATTTACCATCAATCAAGCCAACTGTAGGATAATTATTTATACCAGCAAAACCTTTTTCTTTAACTTGTTGAACAAATTTTTCTAAATGGATAGAAGGATCAGTAGCCATTAAACCAAAAATCACAGGAATTTTATTAATTCTAGGCAATAATTCCTTTAATCCAAATTCCATAACTGTATCATTGCTATTTACAAATGGTAAATAGGCGGCAAGGGAACTTAAACCTTTTTGGCGGAAAAGGCCAGAGCTTAGTGCTAAAATTAAATCAGCCCCACCCTCTTCAGCGTATTTTGCAGTTAATCCAGACCCTGCTGCAACTCCAATAATATGCCTATTTATTTTAATTTGTTTCTTTAGTTGCTTGATGACCTGATCTTTTTCAAAATGCAGCACACTCATCACACCATTTCAATCTTGGTTTTTTCACCTATTTCGTCCCAAAAACATAACAGTCAGTCCTCTTTTACAATTATCGTACTCTTTTGGCCTGTTATACACCAGGCCCAACTTGAATTTTTTACATACCACTGGTCATTCACCACAAAATAGGATAACCCATTACGATTTCACCTGCTTTTGTTCTGATAAAAGCTACTATTAGTCAACTTTATTTTTATCAAGTTAATTGATAAAGGGAAAATACAGGTAAGTGTGTTTGGTAATCTGCTAATGGATAGTATGATAGGGATGTCTTTAGTAGCATATAGTTAAGCATAGCGATTTCTACTCTGACTGCTATTAATCGTTTGCATCTTGGAAGTAAAAATACAATCACAAATCAGCAATACCAAAACATTTTGAATATTCATAAATAAGGACATATAATCTTTGGTAGACATGATTGGGGAAAAAGAAAAGTAGGTATTAAAAATGGACTAAAACAAGTAACTTATACAGCTATTTTGCAGCAAACACTTCTAATCATTACATTTGGGTTATAAAAAAATGTGAAGTCATTGCAAAGTCTATAAAAGAAGAGGAAAAGAACAAGTTTACGAAAAAATTGACTTAACTATCAGGTATGATTAGTTGGATAAGAAAAAACATAACATATTAGTCAGATATGTTATGTCCTTTAATTTATCTAACTTTTTTTAGGTCTTGATAATAGCTATCCAAGTGTTTTTTCATTATCAAGGATATCTTTTGGGAAAATTGGGAGAGTCTTAACTGGTTTCCGATAAAAATTGATATAATTTTGATCCAAGTTTTTTACTTTTTGTCACTAATGAAACCGTCCTCTTTCTACCAAAGAGCCTTTGCCAAAATGCTGTATCTCCTGAAGCAGTAGGCAGTCAGACAAT
>JAAROH010008288.1_pt1 | contig 10528 bp, 11 predicted proteins | sample 7248631 | NCBI WGS metagenome assembly JAAROH01 (sample SAMN09772309, study PRJNA484901) | compost metagenome | isolation source: Vermicomposting unit | place: India
ACAACTTTGTTTTGATGTTGGCAGGAGTTTATTTTGGTTGTAGATGAGCAAATTTGCTAACATAAATTGACAACTAAACAAAAAAAGGAGACATGAACCTGATTCCTTGGTTAGAATCGATGTACAACCAACTACCCACAAGGAGGTTCATGTCTCAGGAATCGATGAGCACATCATCAAGGAATCCATCCATTTTTCATGACGCTGGGGGTGGCGCTTGATTTCTTGAAGCCGGTCATCAAGCCTCTCGTTCATCTTATCGATGCCCTGTACCAAGGGATGTTCGGGAACATTGCCCGATGTCCATCACTGGAATTTTCATCCCAACCATCGAACCATGCTCAGCCATTTTTTCACGAAAAGCCCTTGGAACGAGGAAAAACTGCTGGAGAAGTTTCAAGAAATGAAAAATGTCATCTACAGTTTTCAAGAAAATCCCCTGCGCATGCGCAGGGGATTTTCTTGTCCTAGTTTTCCTGTGTTATACATGTAGATTTAGTTTATCCTTTTTTCCAGACAAGAACAAGCCCTTGCCCAAATATGTTCACAAAACCGTCACAATTCGCCTTCAAGCCCTTTTTTCAGCTCATCGCTCGAACGGTTCCACATGTCGATGTCGTGGCCTTTCAAAAAGTCGGCAAGCACCCGTTTGGATTTCGCATCCATATGATCGACAATGATGTGCCGCTTCAGCGATTTATCGAGACGGTTCACATGTTCCGGCAATAGCTTATAGCCGCGGCGCGCCTCGCGGTCAACGGTCATTTCACACGCCGTCACCCCGGCGTAATACGGGCCGTCCTCACGGCGTTCAATCGTCACCCAGACGATCCAATACGGCTTGCCGTTTGGCACAGCCGAACGGTCGGGCAAAAACTTAATGCCGCGCTCGACGGCGCTGCGCGCATGCATCGCCCCCATATCGACGAACGCTTCGCCCGCCTCAACGTCAATGATGACCGGCGAGACGTTTTCTAAGCTCAACGCCCCGGCGCCAAAACCGCGGTGCCCGTCGGTCGGATCGTCTTTGATGATGTTAAAGCCGATCGTTTTTTTCTTTTTTTGCTCCATGCGCGGTTTCCTCCTTCCTTACATAAACAAACGAGCAACAACCGATTGCAGACTCTCAAGCACAAACGGCAGCGCCAGCTGAAACACCGGCTCAATCGTATAGCGGTCAAGCGGCGTCAGCACAAGGACTAGAAAAATCAACGCCCCGTAGCTCTCCCATTGCGTCATCTTCGCCCGCAAACCGTCGGGAGCCAAATCTTCGATGATCCGATACCCATCGAGCGGGGGAAATGGCAACAAATTAAACAAAAACAACACCGCATTCAGGCCGATAAAAATTTGAAAAAACTGGTCAAACCCCGCAGCAAACCAATCCGGCAGCGCCCGCATGATGCCGAAATCAACCATCGCATACCAAATGACAAACCCAAGCCCGGCGAGCACAAGATTGCTGAGCGGCCCGGCAACCGAAACGAGAATGCCGGCTAGGCGCGGGTTTTTAAAATGGAAGCGGTTGACCGGCACCGGCCGCGCCCAGCCAAATCCAGCGAGAAAAATAAGCAAGGTGCCAAGCAAATCCAAATGGGCCAACGGCGATAACGTCAACCGCCCTTGGTTTTTCGCGGTCGGGTCGCCGAATTTGTAGGCGACGTACGCATGGGCGAACTCGTGCACGGAAAATGCTAACGCCAGCGTCAAGAGCACGTACGGAATTTCACTTAATGAATATGGAAAAAAATGTTCCACTTGATTAACTCCCTTTCCCCTATATTCACCACTTTTAGTATACATGATTTGCCGCGAAAAGTGGACTGAACTTCATCATTCCATGGTATAATAAGCGCGACAGCACTCGACAAGGAAATGGGGGAACCATGATGCCGTATGTCACGATCAAAATGCTCGCCGGTCGCACGGACGAGCAAAAGAAAGCGCTTGTTGAAAAAGTGACGGACGCCGTTGTGGAAACGACGGGAGCGAAAAAAGAAAGCGTTGTCGTTTTCATTGAAGAAATGACGAAAGATCATTACGCCGTCGCCGGAAAACGGCTGAGCGACGCGGAGTGAAGAAGCGATGGGGGCGCCTGAAACGCCCCCGTTGCATTTTTTATAAAAAACGAATATTATTATAATGGTTTCTAACATTGTTCGTTTTTAGGAGGTCGCCCATGATTCGTTTCGCTGAAAAACAGACTGACCGCAAGACGGAAATGCTCGCCGGGTTGACCACGTTTCTCACGATGGTGTACATCATCGTCGTCAACCCGGTCATCTTATCGGACGCCGGCGTCCCGTTTGAGCAGGCGTTTACAGCCACCGTCATCGCCACGATCATCGGGACGTTGTGGATGGCGGTTTTCGCCAACTATCCGATCGCCATCGCCCCTGGCATGGGACTGAACGCCTATTTCGCCTATTCAGTGGTTGGCTCGCACGACAACATTTCGTACGGAACGGCGTTTTCCGCCGTGTTTGTCGCCGGGGTGCTGTTTTTGTTGCTGTCGCTCACCCCGCTCCGCAGCAAGCTGATTGAAGTGATCCCCGACAGCTTAAAACACGGCATCACCGCCGGCATCGGGCTGTTTATCGCCTTCATCGGCCTGCGGCTGACCGGGATCATCAAAGCTCACCCGCAAAATTTGGTGGCGCTTGGCGACTTGCATGCCCCATCGGCCGTGTTGACGCTTGTCGGCCTCGCCGTCACGCTTGTTCTTATGATGCGCGGCGTCAAAGGAGCGCTCTTTTACGGCATGGTCATCACCGGGATCATCGCCTATGCGACCGGGCAACTGCACTTTGACAAAGGCATCGTGTCGCTGCCGGCGCTGCCGGACGGGGTGATCGTTGCCAATCCGTTTGCGGCCGTTGGGGATGTGATCAGCCATCATTTGTACGCCGTCGTCTTCTCCTTTTTGCTTGTGACGCTGTTTGACACGACCGGCACGATGATCGGCGTCGCCCAGCAAGCGGGATTGATGAAAGGGAACACGCTGCCGCGCGCCCGTGAAGCGCTCTTGGCTGACTCGGTCGCGACTACGGTCGGGGCCATGCTTGGCACAAGCCCAACGTCAGCGTACATCGAGTCGTCCACTGGCGTCGCTGCCGGTGGGCGGACCGGATGGACGGCGCTCACCGTCGCTGTCCTATTTGTCATCGCCGCCTTTTTCAGCCCGCTGGTCAGCGCGGTCGCCGGGTTATCGGCCATCACCGCCCCGGCGCTCATCATCGTCGGCAGCCTGATGATCAGCCATATTGCCCATATTTCGTGGCATCAGCTCGACGAGGCGTTTCCGGCCTTTCTCATTCTCTTAAGCATGCCGCTCACCTCGAGCATCGCGACCGGCATCGCGCTCGGCTTCGTCTCGTACCCGCTCTTAAAAATCGCTCGCGGCCGCTGGCGCGATGTGCATCCGCTCCTGTACGTGCTGGCGGTGCTGTTCTTTTTGCAGCTGGCGTTTTTGCCGCACTGATGGAATCAACCCGCTGATCGGTTTTCAATGACTAAAAAGCCCGCTTATACGCGGGCTTTTGGATTGCATCGGCTGCGCAGCGCTTCAATATACGCATACGCCTCTTCGATTTCTTCCGCCGTATAGCGCTGCTTGCTTTTGACGACGGCGATTTTCTCTTTTACTTCCTCTTTCGACAAATGTTCAAAATAGAGCACTGTGGAAACCAGTTCCAAGAAACGCGCGTTTTGTCCGTTCATCGTCTGCATGCATTCGTCAAGACCCGGCATGTCCCAGTCGTAATGGCGCAAAAACTGTTCGCCCGCCTCGGTCAGCGTATAGCGATATTGCACATAGCCGCTCTTTTTCTCTTTCTCCTCCTGCAAAAAGCCGAGCGCGCACAGCTCTTCAATGCGGCATGTGAGCTCTTCGGAATACGGGCCGTAAAAATGGAAGTCGAACTTCTCGTAAAACGGAAAGTCGAGCTTTTTCGCGATGTAAATCATTTTTTGCAGCTTTTTGCGGCCGACAATTTCCCCGGCGGCCGCCAACGCCTTCATCACTTTCGCATGCTCCGTAAGCACCCTCCGTCATCTCCTAACCCTTTAAAATTTCGAGAATCGCTTTCTTCACCGTTCGCTTCGCCGACAAGTCTTCTAGGAAGTCGGCCGGGAAATACAGCTTATGGTCGGTGCGCCGCTTGCCGGAAATGGCGTCAACGAGCACCGATTCGCGCGACAGCTCGCGCAGTTCCCCGTTCGGCATCAGCAAATAAATCGGCAAGCGTTCGCCTTCTTCTCCCGGTCGATAGAAGTCGTACGGCAAATCTGACGAGGAATCGACAACCAAATAATAGTCCGGGTCAATCCCCGCTTTGCGAAACAAACCGGTCAGTTCGATCAACTTCGCCATTTGATCGTTCGTCGGATGGAATTCGGTATATTTGAACAGGCGACGGCGCACAAAACGGCGGCATAAATCGCGCAAAATCGGATCTTGTTCTTCTTGCCATTGTTGAAAATAAAACAAAATGATCGACTCATCGAGCGCCAAGTAATCGTCAAGCGCTACGTTCCCGGCGAAAAACGACAAAAAGTGAACCGGCTTCGTTTGAAACGAGTAGCCGTCTTCGTACAATTTTTTCGCCCGATGCAAAATTTTCGTCAAAATGACTTCCGCGCTGCGTGTGACCGGGTGGAAATACACTTGCCAGTACATTTGGTAGCGGCTCATGATGTAATCTTCAACCGCATGCATGCCGCTCCGCTTAATGACGACTTGGTCTTCGCGCGGGCGCATGACGCGCAAAATGCGCTCCATGTCAAAATAGCCGTAGCTGACGCCGGTGTAGTAAGCATCGCGCAACAAGTAATCCATCCGGTCAGCATCAATTTGGCTCGAAATGAGGCTGACGACAAGTTTGTTCGGATACGTTTTGGCAATCACTTCAGCGACCCTTCGCGGAAAATCGTCATCCACTTGGCGAAGTGCGGCGTTCACTTCCGTATCGCCTAAAATGATAGCCCGTGTAAAATCTTCGTGATCAAGGCGAAACACCTTCTCAAACGAATGGGAAAACGGACCGTGCCCTAAATCGTGCAAAAGCGCCGCACATAGGCAAAGAAGTCGCTCGCTATGGTCCCAATGGTCGCGGCCGACGAACACATCGTCAATGATGCGGCGAATGATTTCGTACACGCCGAGCGAATGGTTGAATCGGCTGTGCTCGGCGCCGTGAAACGTCAAATACGTGGTGCCGAGCTGCTTGATGCGGCGGAGGCGCTGAAATTCCTTTGTGCCGATCAAATCCCAAATCATTTTGTCGCGAACATGTATGTATCGGTGCACCGGATCTTTAAACACTTTTTCTTCGTCAAGCTGCCCGCCGAAATACATCGCATCCTCCTCTTCCGTCTCGAACATACATTTATTATACGCCGTTTCGAGCCGTAAAGAAATAGTTGACTTTTTTCTCCGTCTTTCTCCAGTATTGACGAAAAACACGTTCATCACCACAACGTGTACTTGACAGACGGTGCACTTCTCTGAACAAGTATAGGCTGATTGGTTTCCTGTTCTTTCGTGGGTGCATAAGCTAAGATGTGTGGTGAAAAAATCAAGTACAACTTTTGGTGAAGAGCCGAAAAACATAAAAATCACCTTCTTTCGGCAAAGAAGGTGATTGAGTCAACGGTTTTTCAGCCGTTCGGCAATTTTATCGATCAATTCGTCCTCGGTCAGCGCCGCCACCGGGCGGTTGTTGACGAAGGCGAACGTTTTTTTTCGCCCTGGACCGCAATACGACTGGCAACCGATTTTAATGACCGCGTCCGGGTCCAGCTTTTTCAAGCGCGGCAGCAGCGTCTTCAAATTCGGCGCCTTGCAGTCGTCGCAAACGCGGAACTCATTCGCCATCATTCGTCATTCCTTTCTGTGGCGTTTGCCTTGTGTATTCTACCCCTTTTGCAGGAAAATTGCAAGTTTACCGCTTTTATTCTCATAACTTGTCAATCCTGTAAACTGGAAATGTATAAATAGTGACGCTGTTGCCTATCCTTTTTACTAGTATCGAAAAAGGAGTGGGGAACAATGAAACAACGGCAAGATGCTTGGACAGAGGAAGACGATTTATTGTTGGCTGAAACGGTGCTTCGCCATGTGCGCGAGGGGAGCACCCAGCTCAACGCGTTTGAAGAAGTCGGCGACAAGCTAAATCGGACAGCGGCGGCGTGCGGCTTCCGCTGGAATGCGGTCGTCCGCCATCGCTATGAGGAAGCGCTGCAGCTGGCAAAACAGCAGCGCAAAGAACTTATGCGGCTGCTCGCCAAACAAGGGGGCGCAAAAAAACGGCGCCTCTATGAACCACCAATGCCATCGCTTGAGGAGCTCGGCGAGGTGATACAGCTGCCGGCCGTCATCCCGCCTGCCGCTTCGCAACAAGTGACGCTCGACCAAGTGATCGCCTTCCTAAAAACGTTTCAGTCCCATGAGCGGAAGCGGGAGGCGCTCGTTAAAGAAAATGAGCGGCTGCGCCGCGAAATCGAAGAATTGAAGAAAACGAATCAAGAACTGGAAGAAAAAGTGGCACAGTTGCAAGCAAACTCGTCCACCGTTCAGGAAGATTTCGAGACGTTGGTCAACATTATCAATCGGGCGCGCAAAATGGTGTTAAAAGAGGAAGAAGAGCGGGGACTGACGTTCCGCATGGACCCGAACGGAAACTTAGAAAAAATCGCCGAGTAATGAAACAGGATGCCGCACTGTTTGCGGCATCCTATGTTTGTCGGCCAGTCCCACTCTTCTCCTGCCGCCCCTAAGAGGCTGGTGATTTAATGGCGTATACGGCTTTACCATGTCATTTCTCCATTAGAAAAACCCTTGTTGTATCGGGCCTGCGTTTCAATCATTCTCCCATTGATGAAGGGAATCAGCGGTTTTTCACCAGCCTTCTAAACGTCGGCGGCCACGTCTCCCGTTCCGCTCGGTTTTTCGAAAGACACGACGGCATTCCGTTCCACCATGCGGGCCCAATAATATTCGTACCACTCCCATTCTTCTCCCTCAAGAGCAGAGGAATACAGCTGACCGCCAAACGATTGCAGCGTGCGCCAGAGGGCAACCAACAGCTCAGCGACGGACAACGGGCGGCCGGTAAGTTCGGACAGCGAGGCCATGACTGCCGGGTCGACAAGGGGATAGGCGAAAGTCGTTTGTTTTCCTTGCCGCCCGAGCTCATAAAAGCGGCGAATCAGCTCAGCGCGCGCCGAGCCGCTTCCCGTAACGCAAAGATAGATCTGCACAGCAACACCGCCGCGCACGCGCCGTTGGGAAATGCCAGCGAACTTTTGGCCGCCGATGCTCAAGTCATAGCGGCCCGGGCAATACGAACCGACGACCTCCCCCGCTTCGATGGTGACGCCGTATGGGGCGAGCATGGCAGCCATGAGCGCACACATGGCTTCATACCCTTGCTCAACGGCAATGGAACGGCCTGTTTCCGGGAAAACAAGAGAAATGTTCAGCACCCCGCTATCCAACACGACAGCGAGGCCGCCGGAGTTGCGGACGACGACGCGGTAACCTTGTCGGCGCAAAAACGACACCGCCTCGGCGATGTGGGGAAGCTTCGTATCCGCCGCCCCTAAAACGACGGTATGCTCGTGCACCCAAGTGCGCACGACCGGATCCGACCGCCCGGACCCGACCGCGGTGCATAGCGCGTCGTCCGTCGCAAACGACTGTTTCGCATCAAACAGCGGGCCGAAATGAGACTGGTCGATCACTCGCCACTTCGGCTGCCGCAACAATTCATGGCTCATCACGGTTAGCTCCTTACGTTGATCATTCCGCCCCCATTATAGCACAATCGATGGAGATGTTGCGCAACCGGATCGCCGAACAACAGCCGGCCTTTACACGAGTTGCGCTTCGCCCAATCGTTACTAATGCATCAGCAATGGAAGACACCAACGTTTCCCCCACCTGCGGCCGCGCTGAGAAAAGCGTTCATCCCGGTCAGTATGAAAGAGGGTGTCCCGAACACGCAGGGCACCCTCTTCTGTCACTATATCCAAAAATATCTTCTCTTCGCATCAAGAAATGGCGAGCTTTTCAACCCTTTCCTGCCGTCATTCGGTCGGTCTCGGTGACCTTTTGAGCGAATCCGTTTTTCCCTTCACCGGCGTACTCGAGCCGCACGATGGCCTTTTCTTTTTCCCCTCACTCTCCAAGCGACTGAGCGGCGGTAATGAGGGCAAGCTTATACGCATCTTCCGCACTGCAGCCGCGTGAAAGGTCGTTAACCGGTTTGTTCAACCCTTGCAAAATCGGTCCGACCGCTTCAAAGCCGCCAAGGCGCTGGGCGATCTTGTAGCCGATGTTGCCCGCCTCAAGGCTCGGGAAGATGAACACATTCGCATCGCCTTGAATCGGGGAATCGGGGGCTTTCTTTTTCGCCACTTCCGGGACAAAAGCGGCGTCAAACTGGAACTCGCCGTCAATGACGAGCCCCGGCGCCATCTCACGCGCCAGCCGCACCGCCTCCGCGACTTTTTCCGTCTCTGGCGAGGAAGCCGATCCTTTCGTGGAAAAGCTAAGCATCGCCACCCGCGGCTCAAGGCCGAACATTTTCGCCGTCTGAGCGCTCTCGACCGCGATTTCCGCCAAATCCCGGCTGTCGGGGGCAATGTTGATGGCGCAATCGGCGAACACATACTTCTCCTCCCCGCGCACCATGATGAACACGCCCGATGTTTTGCGGATGCCCGGTTTCGTCTTAATGATTTGCAACGCCGGTCGGACGGTGTCGGCCGTTGAGTGGGCCGCCCCACTCACCAAACCGTCAGCGGCTCCCGTGTAAACGAGCATCGTACCGAAATAGTTTTCATCAAGCAGCAGTTCGCGCGCCGCTTCCTCGGTCACTTTTCCTTGACGCCGTTCGACAAAGGCCGCAACCAATTCATCAAACCTAGCATAACGGCGCGGATTGACAATCTGTAGACCTTCCAGTGACAAGCCAAGCGCCGCTGCCTTCACCCGAACCGCTTGTTCGTCGCCAAGAACGATCGGCTGAAGCACTTGCTCTGTCGCCAAACGGCTGGCCGCCGCCAAGATGCGGTCATCCATGCCCTCTGGAAACACGATTTTCCGTCCCGTTCCAGCCACCTTTGCTTGTAACGCCGCAAACAAATCATTCGCCACCAGTTACGCCTCCTTCATGTTCGCGGTTGGCGTGCGGCCGCCCGACCGCTCCCTTCCTCCGGTCTCCTAGAAGGCCGGTGATTTAGTGCAAAATACTACTGCTTCCACCCATTTCTCAATTAGAGAAACCTTGTAGAAACAGCCTTCTTTTCTGAATGAAAATGCGATGATTGGTGTGTGATAGCGGTTTTTTCACCAGCCTCCTAGAGCGACGGTCATCACGCCATCCTGTCCTTCTACTTATAAGCATACCTCTTTTCAGCGGAAACGCAACGAAGGAAAGCCCTTCCAACCAATAATTCATCTTTTGGAACAATTCCGTACATTTGCTTTCATGCGCCATGCGCCGCGTTTTTGGCCAGACTATGGTATAGTAGTGATGGACATACTCGATGATAAGGAGTGACCGATGATGAGCGAAGCGGCCCAAACGTTGGACGGCTGGTATTGTTTGCATGATTTCCGCACAATCGACTGGAGCGCGTGGAAAACGCTGCCGAGCGAGGAGCGCGAAGCGGCGATCGCTGAGTTTTTGGCGCTCGTCGACCAATGGGAGACGACCGAAAACGAGAAGCAAGGAAGCCATGCCATCTACACGATCGTCGGGCAAAAAGCGGACATTCTGTTCATGATTTTGCGCCCGACGCTTGATGAGCTTCATGAGGTGGAAACGGCGCTCAACAAGACGAAACTGGCCGAATATTGGCTGCCGGCGTATTCCTACGTCTCGGTTGTGGAACTGAGCAATTATTTGGCATCCGGCAGCGAAGATCCGTATCAAATTCCGGAAGTGCGCCGTCGCCTGTACCCGATATTGCCGAAAACGAACTACATTTGTTTCTACCCGATGGACAAGCGGCGCCAAGGCGAGGACAACTGGTATATGTTGTCCATGGAACAGCGGCGCGAACTGATGCGCGCCCACGGCATGACAGGGCGAAAGTACGCTGGCAAAGTAACGCAAATCATCACCGGCTCCGTCGGTTTGGATGATTTTGAGTGGGGCGTCACCTTGTTTTCCGATGATGCGCTCCAGTTCAAAAAGCTCGTTTATGAGATGCGCTTTGACGAAGTCAGCGCCCGTTTTGCTGAGTTTGGCTCTTTCTTTGTCGGCACTCGCTTGCCTGCGGAACAAGTTTCTTCGTTCTTCCATGTATAACGAGAAAGGGGCCTTACCTGCAGGCCCCTTTGCTTATTTCCCCCGACTTCAAGCCGCGCGAACGCCGACCGGCAAGCATTCGCGGTCCTTTCTAGGAGGACGGTGAAAAACCGCCAGTTCCCCTCATCAATCGGGAACGCTCGAAAAACAGGATCGATGCAACAAGGTTTTTCTAGTTGAGAAATGAGATGGCAAAGAGGGATCTAGGA
>JAAROH010008289.1_pt1 | contig 10483 bp, 6 predicted proteins | sample 7248631 | NCBI WGS metagenome assembly JAAROH01 (sample SAMN09772309, study PRJNA484901) | compost metagenome | isolation source: Vermicomposting unit | place: India
ACGGTCTATGAAGTAGGAAGCTTCATCCTCTATAGGATGGAGTAGGTTCACTAAGTTGACACTTGATCAAAAAAGGCAGAAACTTATAACTGATTATACTGCCGCTGTAAATAAGAAAGTGCAAAATGGGAAGATAACACAGGATAAAGCGAATGAGCTTATTAAAAATTACACAGATAAGGTAAATAAATGGGATGGAACAGGTTTCCCACCGGGAATGAAAGGCATGTTCATGGGCTTTAAAAATTTCAATGGAGGTGCTTACAAGAGATTTGAAAATGCTCTTGATAAAGCAGTGAAAGACCATAAGATAACGGAAAGCCAAAAGCAAGATATATTGAATTATTTTAAAGGCAATAAAGACAAATCGGGAAGTACATCAAGCACTACAACTCAGTCGAATTCATAAAAATAAAGGGCAGTTTAATCTGCCCTTTATCCTAAAAACAACTCACTTGTTATGTACATGTAAAGTGGGACTACAAATAAGCTTAATAGATTTGTTGCGGCTATCATAATCGATGGATACTTTTGATCGCTATTGTAGGCATGTGCTACAATTGCAATTTGTGTCATTACAGGAAGCGCACTTTGAATTACAAATACTTTTTCCATCAATACGTTAAGTTTAAAAAAGTGAAGTACCAGTATGGTGATTAACGGTGTTATTATAGACCTTCCTAAAAGCAAGAATACAACAGTGTTGTCGAATTTAAAATCTTTTAAGTCTGTAAGGTATATTGATATGCCGATGAAGATCATTGAAAGGGGTGTCGTCAGTTGTCCGATGTATTTAGCTGTATCTGCAATGAATTGTGGTGTCTTGAATCCTATTAGAATGAAAAATATCCCCATCAGGTAACCTAAAAGGGGAGGAGAGAAGATTTTCTTAAAAGCCTGATATAGAGAGAAATTTCCTTGAGAACTTTCTACATCCTTTCTTATGTTGTAAAGCCCCATCGTCCAAAATAGTGTGGTGTTTGCAACGTAGTATAGAAGCACATATGGTACTGCTTTATTTCCAAAGAGAGCCTGATTTATAGGAAGTCCAACGAATATCGTATTAGAAAAAGCAAATATTGCAGAAAATAAACCGATTTTTTTTCTGTCTAATTTAAGAAATATGACTAAGAAATACGCAATGGTATATGATGCAAAAATGCTTACAAAGGCAGCAATTAAACCTAATATCATATGGGATAGTTGATTTTTTTGAAGGTTTTCAATAACTGTATAAAACATTAGAGCGGGAAGCGAAACTTTTACTACAATTTTTGAAAATAATTCAGATGCGTCTTCGTCAAACCATTTTTTCATAGCGAGCACGTACCCGATTATAATTATAAAGACGATCGGCAAAATACTTTCAATTCCTTTTAAGAAAACCAATGTTATTCCCCCAGAGAAAATTATACATTTATAATAATACATGTAGAAATAAAAGTCAAAAATGCTCTTTAAGTACTAAAGAGCATTTTTCCGGTGATTTATATTAGTTTTTCCAGATGGTTTTTAATTTCGTTTAAAAATTCTTTTGTGTTTACCGATTTTTTATTTGGTAGCTCAGAAATTGCAGCTAGATCTTTTGTCATTATGCCGCTTTCTATAGTTTTTAATGACGCCTCTTCTAACTTTTCGGCGAATTTCACAAGGGATTTATTATTGTCTAGCTGTCCGCGCTTTTTCAAGGCGCCTGTCCAAGCAAATATAGTAGCAATCGGATTAGTGGATGTTTCCTCGCCTTTTAAATATTTGTAATAATGGCGTGTTACTGTCCCATGGGCAGCTTCATATTCAAAATCACCTTCTGGAGATACCAGCACAGATGTCATCATGGCTAGACTTCCAAAGGCTGTTGCCACCATATCTGACATCACATCTCCATCGTAGTTCTTCAAAGCCCATATCATTCCGCCTTCAGATCTTATTACGCGTGCAACTGCGTCATCTATAAGTGTGTAAAAATATTCAATACCTGCTTCATTAAATTTATCTTTATATTCATTTTCATACATATCATTGAATATGTCCTTAAATGTATGGTCGTATATCTTTGATATGGTATCTTTAGTTGCAAACCATAAGTCCTGTTTTTGGCTTAATGCATAGTTAAAACATGCTTTTGCAAAACTTTTTATTGATTTATCTAGGTTGTGCATTCCAATTAGAATGCCCGGACCATCGAATTCGTGAATAGTCTGCCTTTCTACGTCACCATCTTTGTAAGTTACAACGAGTTCAGCTTTTGCAGCCTTTTCAAGCCTGTATTCTACGTCTTTGTATACATCTCCGTAAGCATGACGGGCAATTGTTATAGGCTTTGTCCAACTTTTAACCAGGGGTTTTATTCCTTTTACAAGTATAGGAGTTCTAAAAACAGTTCCGTCTAGTATGGCTCTTATAGTTCCATTTGGACTTTTCCACATCTTTTTTAAACTATATTCTTCTACTCGCTGAGCATTTGGTGTTATTGTTGCGCATTTAACGCCGACTTTATGCTTTTTTATTGCATATGCAGCATCAATAGTTACCTGATCATCTGTTAGATCTCTATTTTTTAGACCAAGGTCGTAGTATTCTGTATTCAGATCTACAAAAGGTTCTATAAGCATTTCTTTAATCATCTGCCAGATGATTCTAGTCATTTCGTCACCATCTAGCTCCACAATGGGATTTGTCATTTTGATTTTTTCACTCATATCATCCGCTCCTTAAATTGTAGTTTATAACATTAATTATATAAAACATTAAATAGATAAACAAGAGAAAAAATTTATTAGATGGTGATGCTTACTTACGTATAAAAATTAATGAGCGAAAGAAATTTCGCTCATTAATAAATGTAAATTAATTTTGTTCGGCAAGCTTCTTGTACGTTTCGTATTTTTCTTTTGCAAGTTCTTCAGCTTTTTCAAATAAAGCCTCTGCTCTGTCAGGGAACGTCTTGGCAAGGGATGAATAACGAACTTCACCCATGATAAATTCTTTGTATGAAGCTGTTGGAGCTTTTGAATCAAGGATAAACGGATTCTTACCTTCAGCTTTAAGCATTGGGTTGTATCTATATAGATGCCAGTAACCAGCTTCAACTGCTTTCTTTTCTTCTATCTGGCTGCAGCCCATACCTAATCTGATGCCATGGTTAATGCAAGGTGCGTACGCTATTATAAGCGATGGACCAGGATAGCTTTCTGCTTCTTTTAGTGCTTTAATTGTTTGAGCTTGATTTGCACCCATAGCGATTTGTGCCACATAAACATATCCATAGCTCATAGCTATACGTCCTAAATCTTTCTTGCCGATTGCTTTACCTGCTGCAGCAAATTGGGCAACAGCACCAACTGGTGTTGCTTTTGATGATTGTCCACCTGTATTTGAATATACTTCTGTATCAAATACAAGCACATTTACATCTTCACCAGATGCAAGTACATGGTCAAGCCCACCGAAACCTATATCATATGCCCAACCGTCACCGCCAAATATCCATTGTGACTTCTTAACCAAGTATTCTTTTCTATCAAGTATTTCATTTAATACTTCTTTAATCTTTGTATCATTTGTGCTGTAGTCCTGTATTAAAGAAACTATTATATTTGCTGTTTTCTTTGTTATTTCTGAGCTATTGAAATTGTCGAGCCATAACTTAAGGGCATTCTTTAAGTCTTGTGTTAAATCTAATTCTAATGCTTCTTTTACTATATCAGCAAGTTTTTCTCTTTGCTGCTTTACAGCTAACGCCATACCAAAACCGAATTCGGCATTATCTTCAAAGAGAGAGTTTGCCCATGCCGGACCATGACCGTCTTTGTTTACGGTGTATGGTGTAGATGGAGCACTGCCACCCCATATTGATGAGCAACCTGTAGCATTTGCAATGAGCATCCTATCGCCAAATAGCTGTGTTACAAGTCTTGCATATGGCGTTTCACCGCATCCTGCACAAGCACCTGAGAACTCCAGTAATGGCTGTTCAAACTGGCTTCCTTTTACGGTGTCTGTACCCAGTGGATTTTCTTTATGTGAGAGAGACATAGCGTATTCCCAATTCTTTGCTTGATCTAATTGTGTCTCAAGTGGCTTCATAACAAGTGCCTTTTCTTTTGAAGGACATGTATTTGCGCAGACGCCGCACCCTGTACAGTCAAGCACACTTACCTGAATTCTGAAGTTCAGACCTTCTAACCCTTTTCCTATTGCTTTCTTTGAAGTAAATCCTTCAGGTGCATTTTTTACTTCTTCTTCATTTAGAAGGAATGGTCTTATTGCTGCGTGTGGACATACATATGCACATTGATTGCACTGTATGCAGTTGTCTATCTGCCATTCAGGTACATCTACTGCGATGCCGCGTTTTTCATAAGCTGCTGTACCCATCGGGAATGTACCATCTTCCATGCCGACGAATGCACTTACAGGCAGTTTATCTCCTTCTTGTCTATTCATTACATCTGCTATATTTTTGATAAAGTCTGGTACATTTCTTGTTTCTTTGACTTCATCTTGAGCATCCGCCCATGACGCTGGAACATCAACTTTTACAAGTGCATCTATTCCACGATCAACAGCCGCATAGTTCATGTTTACTATCTTTTCGCCTTTATGACCGTATGATTTAACAATAGCCTCTTTTAAGTGTTTTACTGCGTCTTCTATAGGGATGATATTTGCAAGCTTGAAGAATGCGGATTGCATTATCATGTTTATTCTAGCTCCAAGACCTAATTCTTTAGCTATGTCAACAGCATTTATGATGTAGAATTTGATGTTATTTTTAGCGATGTATCTCTTCATGGACGCAGGTAATTTTTCATCAAGTTCTTCTGGCTTCCATGTGCAGTTTAATAAGAAAGTACCGCCTTTCTTAAGTCCAGCAAGAACATCATAATTATATACATATGCTTGTTTATGGCATGCTACAAAGTCAGCATTGTTTATAAGGTATGTTGATCTTATTGGCTTCTTACCAAAACGCAGGTGTGATATTGTTACACCGCCTGATTTCTTTGAGTCATATGCAAAATAAGCTTGCGCATACATATCAGTGTTGTCGCCGATAATCTGTATAGCGCTCTTGTTTGCACCGACTGTTCCGTCTGAGCCAAATCCCCAGAATTTGCAGCTTATCGTACCTTCTGGTGTTGTTTCAATTTCTTCACCGACAGGAAGTGATGTATGTGTAACATCGTCAACTATACCTATTGTGAAGTTGTTTTTCGGTGCGTCAGATTTTAAGTTGTCAAATACAGCCAATATCTGAGCTGGTGTCGTGTCTTTTGAACCAAGTCCATAACGTCCGCCTACAATTACAGGTCTTAACTCACTATCGTAGAAAGCTGCTCTTACGTCTTCGTAAAGAGGTTCGCCAAAAGCACCTGCTTCTTTTGTCCTATCCAATACAGCAATTTTCTTTACTGTCTTTGGTATTGCATTTAAGAAATGCTTGAATGAGAATGGCCTGTACAGATGTACTTTTACAACACCTACTTTTTCGCCCTTCTTCATCAAATAATCGATTGTCTCTTCAATTGTCTCTGTTACGGATCCCATCGCTACTATAATGCGTTCAGCATCTGGTGCGCCATAGTAGTTGAACAATTTGTACTCTCTGCCAGTTATCTTGCTTATTTCATTCATGTAGTATTCTACTATTTCAGGAATAGCATTATAGTACCTATTTGATGCTTCTCTTTCTTGGAAGTAGATATCAGGGTTTTGAGCTGTTCCTCTCGTTACGGGATGCTCTGGATTTAATGCTCTTTTTTTGAATGCTCTTACAGCATCCATATCTAAAAGCTTTCTTAAATCCTCATAATCCATTACTTCAATTTTCTGATACTCATGGGATGTCCTAAATCCGTCAAAGAAATGTAAAAATGGCACTCTACCTTTTATAGCTGATAAATGTGCAATGGAGCCTAAATCCATTACTTCTTGAACACTGCCAGATGCAAGTAGAGCAAATCCTGTTTGCCTACAAGCCATAACATCCTGATGGTCTCCAAAAATAGACAGTGCGTGTGATGCAAGTGCACGAGCACTAACATGGAATACGCCTGGCAAAAGCTCACCAGCAATTTTATACATATTAGGAATCATTAATAATAAGCCTTGCGATGCTGTGAATGTTGTTGTTAATGCACCAGCAGCAAGAGATCCATGAACTGCACCAGCAGCACCTGCTTCTGACTGCATCTCTATAACTTTTACTTCTTGCCCAAATAAATTCTTTCTACCATGGGCACTCCACTCATCAACATGTTCTGCCATAGGTGATGATGGAGTTATCGGATAGATGGCAGCTACTTCTGTGAAAGCATATGCCACATGTGCAGCGGCTGTATTGCCATCCATGGTTTTCATAACCTTCGACATCGTATTTCCCCTCTCTTTTATAATTTATATTAAATCTAAGGATATATAAGCAAACTATTATAATACAGCGTGAACAAACATGTACTGTTATACAACAGCAGTTAAGCGATTATATAACAGTTTTTTGAAAATGCTTATATATATACCTTTAGACTTTATATAACAGTTCCATGATAATTATATCACAGATAATCAAAATATAAAAATATTTTTTGTCAAAAATTTATTCATTTTCAGCAAAAAAATTATAAAAAGCATTATGATCAGGTCATATTATGTGCTATAATATTATTAAAATAATATTTATTATCACCAAAAATATCGGCTGATTGTGTATTTTGTTAAATTAGGATTGACTTTAATGCTTGAAAATGATAGAATAAATTACATGAATTTTTTCTATATTGAAGGAAATCAAATAGGGGGTTTCTATGAATATCTACTAAATATCATCGTTGTTTAGCCAGTATTTATCTAGAGCAATAGATAGATAGTGGCTTTTATAAAATATTAAAAATATTAAATTTTGCATTATATCATATCTAATATTTCAAAAAATTCTGCGGGATGCATAGTGAAAGGAATGAGAATATAAGAGATGGAAAATGATATTTTAGATTATTTCATATTGCCTGATGATGTCCTAGAAATTTTAAAAAGTGGGAAAGAGATAATTATTCCTGAAAGCAGAGAAGAGCTACTTAAGTTAACTATGGGTGGCGGCGACAATGACACATTTGAGGTATCATACGATGTGCCTGGTCGCGGTAAAATCGTTGAAGCAACTGTAGTAAAATGTAAAAATGGTTATGCTGTAAATTACCCAGAACCGTACATGAGGCGGCGTGAACCAAACTGTATGGTTATAGCTGATGATAAAGACACTGATAAGGTTAGATATAAAGACAGATTTGGTGAAGATTTTGAGCCTTTAAGGGTAAAGACATTTCAATGGCTGAAAGAGCAAGACTTAATTGTGATGCCATTTATGGCTGGCGATGAAAGCTTGGGATATGCTTCATTGGTTATTGCACCAAAAAATGCTGGTTTTTTTGTCCTTGCGCTTGCGGATATACAGGGATTTATACCGAAGGACAAAATAAATAAAGAATTTAAACCTCTTTCTATAATATTTGTGGCACCTCCTTTTAGACATACACACTTTGGTGGCAAGCAGGTTGTTGTTCACAACAGACTTGAAAATATGCAAGAACTTTTCTCATATAATTTGTACCCAGGTCCAAGTGCAAAAAAAGGTGTTTACAGTGTTCTCTTAGATATAGGCGAAAGGGAAGGATGGATAACAGCACATGCTTCTACGGTAAGAGTAATAACACCATATGACAATATAATGACTATTATGCATGAAGGTGCCAGTGGCGGTGGAAAGAGTGAGATGACTGAGCAACTTCCAAGGGAATTAGATGGAAGGATTCATTTTGGTACTAATATCGTAACGAAAGAGAAATTTTACATGGAGCTAAAGGAGAACAGCGAATTACAGCCTGTTACAGACGATATGGCCCTTTGCCATCCAATTTATCAAGATACAAACAAGAAATTGGTGGTTAAAGATGCAGAAAATGGTTGGTTTATACGACTGGATCATGTTACAGAGTACGGGTCAAGCCCAGATCTTGAGAAATTATGTATACATCCTAAAGAGCCATTGCTATTTTTAAATATCGATGGTGTTCCTAACTCTACATGCCTTATTTGGGAGCACATAGAAGATAGTCCGGGAAAGCCATGTACAAATCCGAGAGTTATAATGCCAAGAGGATTCATATCAAATACTGTTGATGAAGCTGTTGAAGTTGATATAAGGAGTTTTGGGGTGAGAACACCGCCATGTACTAAGGAAAATCCATCATATGGCATATTGGGATTACTGCACGTACTTCCACCATCTATTGCTTGGCTTTGGAGACTTGTAGCGCCAAGAGGGTATGCAAATCCAAGCATAATAGATACAGAAGGCTTAAGCAGTGAAGGTGTTGGCTCATATTGGCCATTTGCTACTGGAAAGATGGTTCGGCATGCCAATCTAATATTAGATCAGATTCAAAATACACCTGCTACAAGATATGTGTTAATACCAAATCAGCATATTGGAGCGTATAAAGTTGGATTTATGCCACAGTGGATTGCTAGAGAATATTTATCGAGGCGCGGCGGTGCGAAATTCAGACCGGATCAATTGACAAAGTCTAAATGCCCTCTTTTGGGATATTCATTAGAATCATTGAAGATAGATGGAGAATTTATGCCAAAGCACTTCCTGCAGGTTTATTTACAGCCTGAGGTAGGTGAAGAGGCATTCCAGAGAGGTGCAAAGATATTAACTGATTTCTTCAAACAGGAGCTTAAAAAATATCTTACACCAGATCTGTCACAGCTTGGAAAGAAGATAATAGAGTGCTGCCTTGATGACGGAACGCTTGACGATTATATAAATCTCTTATAAATACGGATCTTAAAGGTCCGTATTTTTATTATAAATCGCTGATGAAACTAAAGTGGAGGGATACTTATGAATAAGATAATAGAATGTGTACCGAATTTTAGTGAAGGTAAAGACGCAAATAAAATAGCTGAGCTTGTATCTGAGGTAGTATCAGTAAAAGGTGTAAAGCTTTTGGATTACTCTATGGATAGTGACCATAACAGGTCTGTAATAACATTTTGCGGTGACGTGGAGGGAATAAAAGAGGCTGCCTTTAATATTGCTAGAAAGGCTTCAGAAATTATCGACATGCGCTATCATAAAGGTCAGCATCCAAGGATTGGAGCTTTGGATGTTATGCCTTTTGTGCCTGTTAAAAACGCTACTATGGAGGAATGTATAGAAATAGCAAGAGAAGTAGGAAAGCGAATCGGAGATGAACTTAATATACCGGTGTATCTATACGAGGAAGCTCAACCAAATCCAAAGAGAAAGAATCTTGAAGACATAAGGAGGGGTGAGTATGAACATTTTTTTGAAAAGATTAAAATGCCTGAATGGGTTCCTGACTTTGGACCTCATGAGATGAATGAAAAAAGTGGCGTTACTGTTATTGGAGCAAGACACTATCTTATTGCTTATAACGTGAATTTAGGGACAAACAATATAGACATTGCAAACAAGATAGCGAAGGCTGTGAGATTTTCCAGTGGTGGGTTTAGATATTTAAAAGCAATGGGAGTAAATTTAAAAGAGAGAAATATTGTACAAGTTTCAATGAATTTTACAAATTACGAAAAAACGCCTGTATTCAGGGTATTCGAGGTGATTAAAAGAGAAGCAGCTAGATATGGTGTAAATGTTGTTGGCAGTGAGCTTATAGGATTGATTCCTGCTAAAGCATTGTATGATACAGCAGAGTATTATCTTATGATGGAAAATTTCAGTTACGATAAAGTTATAGAATATAGATTGTACGAGTAATTGCTCAATAAAGTGGAAATAAGATATAATTAAATAAATAGTAATAAAAGGAGATGATTTCATGCTTATAAACCGTACATTGAATGATTATGTAAATGAAGTTGCATCGTCAAAGCCTGCTCCGGGCGGTGGCAGCGTTTCTTCTTTGGTAGCAAGTCTTGGTATAGCTTTATCATCAATGGTGTACAATCTTACAATTGGCAGGCAATTTTACAATGAGTATGATGATGACATCAAAGACGAGATAGAAAGTGGACTCAAAATTTGCAGAAGGCTTCTTTCTGAGTTTATGGAATTGGTGGATGAGGATAAAAACGCATATGAAGAAGTCATAAGTGCAATTAAAATGCCTAAAGATACTGATGAAAATAAAGCCATAAGAAGTCTAAAACTTGAGAAAGCCTATATGAAAGCTATAAATGTACCGCTTAAGTTAGCTCGTCTGTGCAGTGAGGGATTTGCTCCGACTTTGCTTATAGCACAGTACGGAAACCCTAATGCAGTATCTGATGCTGCAGTCGGCGCTTTGCTTCTCTTTGCTGGACTTCAAAGTGCTATGATAAATGTGAAAGTAAATGCGAAATACATAAAAGATAAATCTTTTGTTGATAGTGTCCTTAGCGAATGTGATGATTTAATAAAAAGATATGAGCCTATAAGAGATGAGATTTTGAATAT
>JAAROH010008290.1_pt1 | contig 10429 bp, 12 predicted proteins | sample 7248631 | NCBI WGS metagenome assembly JAAROH01 (sample SAMN09772309, study PRJNA484901) | compost metagenome | isolation source: Vermicomposting unit | place: India
CCACTACTATCTAGATAATACCATTTGCCTCCACTCTTTATCCAGCCGGTTTGCATTGCGCCACTACTACTTAAATAATACCATTTACCTTTATCTTTTATCCAACCAGTTTGCATTACACCATCTGAATCTAGGTAGTACCATTTGCCGTCAACTTTTAACCATCCTATAGCTTTTTGACCATTATATATATAGTACCATTTACCTCCATATTTAAACCATCCACCCTCTAGTATAGGAGTACCTTTTTTTGAGGATAATAATCTACATAAACATCATTAGATATTAATTTATTAATAATCTGCATAAATTTTGAGCCTTCACTCAAATCTAAGTAATTGTTATAAAGCCATAAATATCCTAATTGAGTATGATTTTCAAGTACATCAATATTTATAATATTGTTATTAGACAAGTCCAAGCTCCATAGATTTCTTAGATTTTTAAGGACACTTATATCTAATACTTGATTATTACCTAAATATAAATATTCAAGATTAACCAAATTCCCAAGGGCACTTATATCTGTGATATTATTAGATTCTAATGTTAACCATACAAGGTTTTTTAAATCGTTTAGTACGCTTATTTTTGTAATTTGATTATTGGATAAATATAAATATTTTAGATTATATAAGTTTTTTAATGGACTTATATCTGAAATGTTATTATAATCTAAATCTAAAGCAACTAAATTTGTTAAATTGGCAAGGCTATTTACATCTGTAATTTGGTTATCATATAAGTATAAATATTCAAGATTTACTAAATTGTTAAGAGTATCTATATTTGAAATATTATTATCACTCAAATTTAGGGTTTTAAGATTAATTAACTTCTCAAGTGCGCCTATATCAGAAATATTGTTATAACCTAAATCTAAATACTCTAGGTTTGTTAGATTCTTAAGTGGAGTAATATCTGAAATATTGTTTTCACATAGATCTAGAAATTCTAAATTTATTGCATATTCGAGCCCTGTTAAATCCTTAATTCCAGACCAACCTCCATACAACACATGGAGTTGTTCCATGTCCTCTTTTGTTATTTCTCCATACGGTTTGCCTAGCTCTTCCCTTACTAATTGTTCTAAATTAGCGTCATTAAAACTCACAGCTTCACTTGCATATGCCTGCTTAGGAACAATCATTAATAATGTTGACATCAATATCAACAGCACTTTTAAAGTCATTGATTTTGATAACATTATAAAACTTTTGTTCCTCATAAAATTTCCCCCTTTTGTATATTCTCTAAATTAAAATTATTATAGCTCCCTCCTTTCTTTTCACCTGTACCTACCTACAGCTATATAAAATTTTCATAGAACTATTGCTATTTAGAATCTTTGCGTCATCGTTTCCTAGTTTACAACATCTAACATCTATAGTTGTATTATAGGTTATTGTAATTTTTTGTCAATATTGCTGCTTGTAAATTCTCAATTATCAGTAAATTGTTGTGAATAAAATAAAAGCCCTTATTGGGCTTTTATAGATATATCTTCACCTCATATTTTTCCTTTAACTCATGGGTTGCCTCATCAAATTTTTCCCTTTGTTTTAAGTCAATTAAATGGTTTTGTATCTGCTCTTTTACTTCCTCTAATGGACTTATTGCAGCTTCTTTTCTACTTACTAACTTTATTATATGATAGCCAAATTGTGTTTTTATAGGCTCACTTATCTGGCCTTCATCCATTGAAAAAGCTGCATCTTCAAATTCTTGTACCATCTGTCCTCTTGTGAACTCTCCTAAATCCCCACCATTTTCTTTTGATGGGCATTTGGAATACTTTCTTGCTGCTTCTTCAAAGGACATTCCACTATTCAACTGATTAAGTATTTCATTTGCTTCATCTTCACTGTCCACAAGTATGTGGCTTGCCCTAACTCTTTCAGGAATTATAAAGCTTTCTTGATTGCTCATGTAGTAGTTATTGATTTCTTCGTCCTCTACTTCTATACCTGAAAACAGCTTTTCAACTGCATATTGGATAAGCACTTGTTTTTTGATCTTTTCCAATTGTTCGATGAACTCTTCTTCCCTATCCAATTCTTCTTCAATTGCTTGTAAGTAGAAAAGTTCCTGGTTAATAAGCTCTTTTACTAGATTTTTTATCCCCTCTGGCGTTCTATATTGAATAGCTACCTGTGGAGATAGTTGATTCAAAAAATGGTATGCATCCTCTTCTGTAATGTCTTTGCCATTTACTGTGGCTAATACCTTGTTATCTTCCATAATCTTATTCTCCTTTATTTTTTAGTCTCTTTGAAGTTATCATATTGTTCTTAACTTGTCAAACAATAATTGCTACTTCGTATCAATTACCTTTCTAAAGTATTCTTTTTCCATCAAAGGGGATGCCAATAGAAAATCTGCTGTTGAGTAGTTAGTAGCCATAGGTATGTCATATAGGGATCCTATGCGCAAAAGAGCTTTCACATCAGGGTCATGAGGTTGAGCTTCTAATGGGTCCCAAAAGAATATCATAAAATCTATTTTACCCTCGGCTATCCGAGCACCAATTTGCTGATCTCCACCTAAAGGGCCAGATTTAAAAGCTTTTACTGGCAGTCCTACTTTTTCACTTATCAAGGAAGCAGTTGTCCCTGTGCCATATAAGAAATGCCTGCTTAGCTTATCTTTATTTTCCTTTACCCACTCTATTAGAGAATCCTTTTTATTATCATGGGCAATCAGGGCAATGTGCTTTTTGCTTTCCATTTTAATCCTTACAAAATGATATTTTCGTTGCATAATTAACAACTCCCCACATATTATTTACATTTAATTTACACAAAATAAAACTAAAATACAAGCAATATAAAATAAAGGCCTATAATAATTATAACTTATTAATTGTGTAAAATTATAAAAAGATACCAAATAGACTTAATAAAGTTCAAGCATTATGATATAATTTGTGGTATAATTTTATGGAATAACTATTAGGAAGGTGATTAAATAGTGGCACTAAAATCAAATAAACGAATTGTTGCAATAATTATTGCTATAGTAGTTATTGCTACAACTTTAATTTCAATTTTAGCCAATAACAGATCAGGCGGAAATACAGTTGCAGTGGTCGGAGATGAAAAAATAACAAAAGATCAGCTATATAAGGCTTTGGTAGAAGTAAATGGTGAGCAAGTATTGAATTCTCTTATAATCAAGAAGATAATTCAATTGGAAGCAAAAAAACAAAACGTTAAAGTAACAAAAGATGAAATACAAAACGAGCTAAATAAAACTATTGAAAACTTTGGTGGCGAAGAAGCTTTTAAGAATGCCCTAGAATACTATGGCATCACTGAAGAAAGCTTTAAAGAAGATATTGAATTGAACTTATATGTCAGCAAATTGTTAGAATCTAAAGTAGAAATTACTGAAAATGAGATGAAAGATTACTTTGAAGAAAACAAGGATGATTTTAAACAAGAGGAACAGGTAAAAGCTCGTCATATATTGGTAGAAGATGAAGAAACCGCTAAAGAAATTAAACAAAAATTAGATAATGGTGAAGACTTCGAAAAATTAGTTAAAGAATATTCTACTGATACTGGTACTAAAGAAAAAGGTGGAGATCTTGGCTTCTTCTCAAAAGGGGAAATGGTAGAAGAATTTGAAGAGGTTGCATTCTCTCTAAAAGTAGGCGAAATAAGCAATCCTGTTAAAACTAAATATGGATACCATATAATCAAAGTTGAAGACAGGAAAGAAGCTAAAGAAGCAAATTATGAAGAAAACAAAGAAATAATACGTGAAAAGCTATTTGAAGAAAAACTTCCAGATGTATACCAAAGTTGGATTCAAGAAAAAATGAAAGAGTATAATGTACAAACATTTCTAAACATATAAGTAGATTACAATAGATAAAAGTGGCTATGCCACTTTTATCTATAAATAAGCCTTTCATCCTCTTTTAGCATCACCCTATTATTTGCCACATTAAGTATCTGTTTAGTCCTATCTCCATCACCTAGAGAATCTAAGTATACAATCTCCTCTGGCTCTATCTTGATGATCTTAAGTTCCCTTTGTTCATGTTCAAGTTGATATGGATCAGGATGGTATTTTTTTGCCTCATCAAATAGTTGTGGATTATCCATACTTGTAGTAGCCTTTCCAAAAATCTGTACCCCTTTTATCTGCCTATAGTTAATATAGTTTGTATTTACTAAAAGGCATACATTTGGATTTTGACTAATAGCTTTGAACTTCTCCCCACCAGCTGATAGAATATATACTGTCAAATCATCTCCCACTACATATTGAACGGGACTGCTTCTAGGAACATTATTTAAACAGGTTGCCAAGGCGCCTTCTTTATGCTCTTTCAAAAACTCCCAAATTTTTTGTTTTAATTCTTCTGCTGTCATCCTTGCGTTCATGTATTTCACCTCTCGTATTGATATATTTTATTCCTATTATTTTACAATTGAAAATAAACTATTCACTCAATAAGAAAGCCATTCCAGCATTAACATTGGAATGGCTTTTTTATTAACCTCTATATAGCTTTGCAAGCTCTATAGCTAACTGGCTAGCAACTTTTGCATTATTATAAACCAGCTGAATGTTTGCCTTTAAGCTTTTTCCTTTAGTTATATCTTTTACTTTAGATAATAAAAATGGTGTAATCTCTTTACCCTTTACTCCTATAGCTTCCGCTTCTTCCAAAGCTTCTTCTATTGCTTCATTGATAACCTCATAATCAATTTCATATTCTTTTGGTATTGGATTGCCAATTACCAATCCTCCCTCTAGTCCTAAATCCCATTTAGCCTTTATAGCTCTAGCCAACTCTTCAGCTGAATCCACTCTATAATCTACTTTAAAGCCTGATCTTCGGCTGTAAAACGCTGGCAATTCATCAGTTTTAAATCCTATGACAGGAACTCCATTGGTTTCTAAATACTCTAAGGTAAGTCCAATATCCAATATGGACTTAGGACCTGCACATACTACAGCCACATTGGTAGAGGCCAATTCCTGTAAGTCGGCAGAAATATCGAAAGTTTTTTGAGCATTTCTATGGACTCCACCAATGCCACCGGTAGCAAAGACCTTTATACCAGCTAAAGATGCTATTATCATAGTGGCAGCAACAGTTGTGCCCCCATCCAATTTTTGAGATATTACAAAAGGTATATCCCTTCTTGATGTCTTGACTACATTTTTAGATTTAGCCAAGTACTCCAATTCTTCTTCATTCAATCCTACTTTTATTCTTCCACCTAAAATTGCAATAGTAGCTGGAGTTGCACCTTCTCCTCTGATGATCTTCTCTACATTTAGAGCTGTTTCAATATTTTCTGGGTAAGGCATTCCATGGGATATTATGGTTGATTCTAATGCTACTACAGCTTCTCCATTATTTAATGCCTCTAATACCTCAGGTTTAATATCTATATATTCCTTTTTCATAGGTTTCTCACTTCCTTCATCAACAAATATCTTTAATAGACATGTTGTGACTTATTTCACAAAACAAATAATATCCGGAAATTCTATTCTCGAGTATGAGCAATTCTGCTTGCAGCAGCTGCTGCAAGAGCTGCAACTAAGTCATCTAAAAAGGTATTTACCACTTGGCCTTTTTGAGTATCCAATTTCTTTATTATTCCTTTTTTCTCCTTATCCAAATATCCATAATTAGTAAGACCAATGGTCCCATATACATTTACTATGGATAGGGGGATTATTTCGTCTATTCCATATAAGCCTTCATCCGATTCAACAATACTCTGCAAGGGTTCAGGTAGAAGCTTTTTTTCTGCTAATTCATCTAATGCTATCCCCGTTAAGATTGCATGGATTATTTCTCTTTTAGTAAGAACTGATTCTACGTTTTTAATGCAAATTTCCAATGTCAAGTCTTCATAATAGTCCTTTTGTAACCTATATACCAACTCTCCAATATCCTTGATTGTTACCCCTCTTCTTTCCAACATCTCAACAGCAACACTCTTTAGATCCTTCATATTATATCCTTTCATGAAATTCTCCTTTCCTGAAAAAATAACTAATAATATTTATATGTACCCTATAGACTTATTTCAATTCATTTTCAATTTTTCATATAAATATTTTTTTAATTGAAGATATATCAAATTCATGGTATAATGATATAGCAACAAGGGCGATTAGCTCAGGTGGTTAGAGTGCCACGTTGACATCGTGGAGGTCATTGGTTCGAGTCCAATATCGCCCACCATATTAAAGCATCTACTCTTAAGTAGATGCTTTTATTATTTAAAGACATATCCTGTATGGTCATTATCCAAGTAGTTGACCTTAGCGTAAATTTTTACAATATCAACCTTTGGATCATATTCTATTTTAGCGTCTTCTACTCTTCCATCATCACCTCTAAATTGGAGATAGCTTTCCAGTATATTCATGGCATAATCGTCGTTAAATTCATCATAATCCTGTTTGTACTCATTAGCAGACATCTCCAATACAAGTCTATGATTCCCTTTATCAACAAATCTTCTTTCTATAACATTGTTAAAGTCCATTTTAATCCTCCTTTTGTTGATTAAACTTTATATATAGCTTCCCTTTTAAAAACATTTTTATGTTACCTCTAAAAGTATATAAAAAGTATTTAGAGTTAAAATAATCCTAAAAAAATATATGCAAGGAGGAAATAAATGGCTAATAATATTCAAAATAAATCCTTATCCTATTGGCTATCATCTACACCTATTACTGATTATCCCACCTTAACAGAAGATATAGATGTGGACATAGCAATAGTTGGTGGAGGATTGGCTGGTATATCCTGTGCTTACCTCCTTCAAAATGAAGGCTTTAAAATTGTAGTTGTTGAAGCTGATAGAATTTGTCAAGGAGCTACAGCCCATACAACAGCAAAGATAACTTCCCAACATGGCCTAATCTATAATAAGATAAAAAAACAACTAGGGGAAGAATTGGCAAGACAGTACGCAGAAGCTAACGAAACAGCTATAAGTGTGATTAAAAAGATTATCGATGAAAATCAAATAAACTGCGATTATGTGCAACAATCCGCCTTTGTATATACAGAACAGGAAAAATACATTAAGGAAATTGAAGCAGAGGTAAAATCAGCATCAGAATTAGGAATAAAGGCATCATATGTGGAAGAAATACCATTTCCCATACCTATTTATGCAGCTGTAAGATTTGACAACCAAGCCCAATTTCATCCGAGAAAATATGTACTCAGCTTAGCAAAGATAATTCATGATAACAATGTCCATATATATGAAAACACTAGAGCTGTAAATATTGAAAAGGATGATAAATATACAATCATAACAGAACAAGGAAAAAAGATTAAGGCTGATAAGGTAATAATAGCATCCCAATATCCCTTTTACAATAAAAAAGGCTTATACTTTTCTAGGCTCTATCCAAAAAGATCCCATATAGTTGGAATCCATGCAAAGGAAAAGTATCCTGGAGGAATGTATATTAATGCTGAGGAGCCTGCAAGATCCTTAAGAAGTCAAAATACAGGTGAAAAAGAGCTCATATTAGTAGTAGGCTCCAATTACACTACCGGTCAAAGTGAAAATACAGAAAAGCATTATGAAGAGCTTATAAATTTTGCTAAGGATATATTTACTGTAGAAGATATCCCTTATAGATGGTCTACCCAGGATTACATTACTCCCGATAGCATTCCATATATTGTCTATTTTACTTCTGATACTCCAAATATGTATATTGCAACAGGATTTCAAAAATGGGGAATGACCAACAGCATGGTTGCAGCCATGATCCTTAGAGACTTAATAGTTGAAGGAAAAAGCAAATGGCAAGATGTATATAATCCATCGCGGAAAAACATAATTCCATCAGCAAAAACCTTCATTGTAGAAAATCTGAAAGTGGCTGAAAGCCTACTGGAAGGAAAAGTATCCTCATTACCAGATGAGATAGATGTAAAGCCCAATGAAGCAAAAGTGGTAAAAATTAGAGATGAAAGGATAGGTGTATACAAGGACCAAGAAGGAAAATTGAACTTAGTAAACACAACTTGCCCCCATATGGGATGTGAGCTAAATTGGAATCAGGCTGAAAAATCCTGGGATTGCCCATGTCATGGTTCAAGATTTACCTACAAAGGAGAGATAATCGAAGGACCAGCCGTTAAACCCTTAAGATTTTCAGATGACGTTAACATTATTGAAAAACTAATAAAGGAAGATTTTTAATAATATGAAAGCAACCCCAAACAATCCCTTGTATATGATGCTTATATTCACTTCAAAATAAATATGAAGCAATATTATTAGAAAGGAAGAAAGCTATGAAAAACCACAAGGAAAGGGATATGCTTTTCATCAACAAAATCTCTGCCCCAAATAATATAAAGTCTATTTCCAAAGTTCCTGTAGGGAAGGCTAGCAAAGATGCTTTTTGAGTATATGCAGGAAAAAGGCATGCCGTTGGCTCTATCATAACAAAGGAAGATGGTTCCAAATTAATATGTACTGAAGACGGTTCTTGGCAAAACATTTAGTTATCAAAGGCTCTAACTTAATAGAGCCTTTTTCATGCCCTGTTGAATTTTTTGTTTTAGCTGTTATAATTAATTTATCAGATATACTCTAAAATAAAGAGGGACCTATATGTATAGAATAATTGAATACGAAAAGATAGACAATAATGAAATTGAAGGATCTAGCCTATTAATTGATGTAAGAAGCCCAAGTGAGTATAAACTTGAAACTATTCCAGGTTCAATCAACCTACCCCTTTTAGATGATGAGGAAAGAGAGAAAGTCGGGAAAGTTTATGTACAGGAAAGTGTGGAAAAAGCAAAGAAATTGGGGATAGAAATCGTATCCAAAAAACTTCCTCAACTTTACGATAAAGCTATAAGCTTAAATAAGGAATATGATAATCTCATTTTCTTCTGCTACAGAGGTGGCCTAAGAAGCACTACCCTTGTATCCCTTTTTTATCCCCTTGGCATAAAAGCTTTTAAGCTTAACGGAGGATATAAAAAATATAGAAAATATATAGTAAAAACATTACCAGCAATAATAACAGAAATTACATTTGTAGTCATCCACGGAAATACAGGTACTGGAAAAACTAAAATACTAAAAATCCTTAAACAAAAGGGTATGGATATACTTGATTTAGAAGGATGTGCAAATCACAGAGGATCCTTTTTTGGAAGTGTCGGCCTTGGAAAACAAAATTCTCAAAAGATGTTTGAAAGCCTTATATATGAATCATTAAAAAGCAGAAAATCCAATATAGTATTCGTAGAAAATGAAAGCCAGCGAATTGGTAGGAATATAATCCCTAAATATATATTTCAAAGGATGAAGGAAGGAATTCACATTAAAGTAGAAGCAGATATTGATGTAAGAGTGAACAATATAATAAAAGATTACGTTAATGCAAATGACGAAGAATTAATTTCAGCATTAAATTACTTAAAATCAGCTTTAGGAGATAGGAATATTGCAAGATATACAGATATGATAAGAAGATCAGAATATGAAGATGTAGTTAAAGAACTGATGATAAAGTATTATGATCCTCTATATAAAAAGAAATGTTCTAATTTATCTGCTACTTTTAACAGCAATGACCCTGAAGAGGCAGCCACTGAAATAATTAAATGGGCAAAGGATAATTTAAACATAAAAGGATGGTAAACTACTACCACCCTTTTAAATTATCTGTCATACTTAACTATTGAGTTTACATAGTAATCTTTTAATTTTTCCCTTCCACCTAAATTCTCCAATTCAATTAAAAATTCCATCGCCACTACTTCTCCGCCAACCGATTCAATTAATTTAGCTGCTGATAGCATAGTTCCTCCAGTAGCTAAAAGGTCATCAACTATAGCAACCCTTTTACCTTTTTCAATAGCATCCTTGTGTATCTCCAAAGTACTTTTACCATACTCTAGTTCATAATCATAGCTTACAGTATCAGCAGGTAGCTTTCCTGGTTTTCTGATAGGTACAAACCCTACTCCTAAAGCATATGCTACTGCTGACCCAAACAAAAATCCTCTTGCTTCTGGTCCAGCTATGTAATCCACTTGCTTATCCTTTAGGTCTTCAGCAATCATCTTAACAGCCTCATTAAAAGCTTTTCCATCTTTTATTAAAGTGGTTATATCTTTAAAGCTAATTCCTTTCTCTGGGAAATCTTCAATTACTCTAATTTTTGATTTAAAGTCCAACATATTCCCTCCTAAATCTAATAAAATATTCCTCTTTAAGTTTATCATATTTTTTGTCGTTTAATAGTATAAATTAAAAAATTTTAATTGTATTTATGAATATTACCCTAAAACAAAAGGATCTATAATAAATGTTGGGGTGGAAAATAATTTACCCTAACATTTATTTTTCCCTAAAAATAAAATGCACTCGTGAAATAAACCTGCTAAAAT
>JAAROH010008291.1_pt1 | contig 10427 bp, 9 predicted proteins | sample 7248631 | NCBI WGS metagenome assembly JAAROH01 (sample SAMN09772309, study PRJNA484901) | compost metagenome | isolation source: Vermicomposting unit | place: India
CAGCCCCTCCCACCGGAAGGTCCGGGGAATTTACACCACTACTTTGGACTCTAACACTCTTCCCCAGGGTAGTTGGGTCGGTCTGCGACTACGACGATATCCCTTCCCTGGTGGTGGATGACGATCGGCGAGCCCACAATAGGGCAACCCAAGTCCAGTTCGGCGGGTCGAAACCAGCCTTCTCTGGTGTGGTACGCCCAGAGCCAACCATAGCCAGTTCCGAAATACAGAATACCAGTCTGCGGGCTATAGCTGGGGCTGGACTGCGGGGCGATGAACGCGCCCCCAGGTGCCACGTTGAACGCGACTCTCTTCCGCTTCACCGGATCACTGACTGCGACGGCTTCACCAACCGGTCGTTGAAGATCATCCAAATCCAGCCGCCAGAGGTAAGAGCCTGCCAGATGGTAGATCACTCCATTCACAACAACTGGCTGGGACGCACTCTCCCCCAACGGCTCTGTCTCCCAATACGGTCTCAGCTCGATCAAGCCCTGCGGATCAGAGATCGTCGACATGCGCTGCGGCGAACCGCCCTTGGTGATCCAGTCCTCGGCCAGCGCCGCGGGTCCGGGTAACAGGAAAAGAGAGAACACAAGACCCCCCGCAACCCAACGTCGCCAGTTCATGATTCGCCCACCCCCTTAGTGCCTCACAGCCCGGTTTTCCAGGTACCAGCTGGGGTACTCGTACAGGGGGAAGAACGGCGTGAAGATGTGAACCTGGTATCTGCCCGACATGCTCCCATCGTCGAGCCGGAAGATGGGTTCAGCACCAACCCAGTAGACTTTGGCACCCAACTGTTCTGCGATGAACCGAACGGGCACCATCGTCCTGTCGTTCCGAATCACCGGCGGGGCGTCCAAAAACACCTCCCGGCCATCTACCACGGCGACCGGGTGATCGATGGTGAGTACGATGGTACGTTCCGGTGTGCTGACGGTTCGCTTCTCCAACGAGAATCGGTGGCCGTTTGGAAGGTACTCTTCAGGATCAAACAGATCAGCGTAATCATATCCAGGAACAGGAACCACCTTCGTGGTCTCACGGGTAACGGCTGGAAAACGGATCGTTACCCGTCGGTTATCCTGATCCCAGGACACCTCACCACCCATCATCTCGCTGACAAACCGAATCGGCACCCGCACACGGTTGACCGCGGTGTCCAGGTACGCAGGCGTGTCAAACCGCTTCGCCGCGTCCCCCTGGTTCAGGTAGACGTAGATGTAGTCGGGGCTGCCGTTGCTCTCACTACCATCGTCTCGCCCCAATCCAGGGTGGGACTTGTCCACCCAATACAGGTACTCTGCGCGCCTTCCCTCGGCCAGCTTCTCCTCCTCACTCAACTCCCGTACGGCCACGATGTACTGCATAGGCTCGTACCTGCACGGCTTCAGGTGCAGCCGCCCCACGACGTACGACCGGTCGAAGACCTGCTGGATCAACCGCGTATCCGGCTTCGGATAGGCGTACACATGGATCGTCGTCCCGCAGACCATCCAGTCCTCCTCCCAGTACCAGGGATACTCCTGGGTCCAGGCAGGAAGCGGATCCCACACCCACCAGTCGTACCGATCATACATATCCGGATTGTCCCGGAGCGCCTGTTCCACCTCCGCCCGCATCTGCTCCGACATGCCCTCGGGCGGGGGCGGCGGCGTCCAGCCCTCCGGCCATCCCGGACCGGGTTCGTAGTTCTCAGCCGGGTACTCCGCCACCTCCGGCTGCAGCGGCTCCTCCGCTCCCGCCCCCACCGGCCCGTGCACGAGCAGCGCCGCGAGCATCAGCCAGGCCAGCCACCTGGCACGGCGTGTGTGATCCCCCTTCATCGGTTCCCACTCCCTCATGTTGTTCGTTCTCCCATAACCAATACGAAAACCCCCGGGCAGAGGTTTGCCCGGGGGAACGCCAGGGGCGTCACGGCGGACTCGCCGCTCCCTCGAGCACCTCAGCCTTGCGCGCCTCGGCTGCCTCGGCGATCAGCTCCGCCACATGCGCCCGGGTGCGGGCCTGAAGCTCCGCCCGCACAACCTCCTGGGCGGGCTCGAGCGCACCCGGGATCAGGCGGGCCGCGCTCTGGGCGGCGAAGAGGTTCGCCCCGTCCAGCAGGATGTGCAGCTCGGCATCCGCCTCGTCGCCGTAGCCGGGCGGGATGAGGACGCCCATCACCACCTCGCCCCGGAAGATCGCCTCCCGGATGCCGGCCTCAGAGGGTTCGGGCAGGTCGGCGGGGACGAAGCGGTCGTAGCTGCGGAGCGCGTCGGCCACGGCGGCGCCGATGGTCGTGCCGCTCCTGTCGACGACGGCCACGGGGACTTCGCCCACGTCGAAGGTGAACGCATAGCCGAAGAGGATGAGCCAGAGGATCGGCAGGACCAGCATCATCGCCAGGTTCCGCCGGTCGCGCCGGATCTGGATGAACTCCTTCTGGGCCAGGGCCAGGATGCGCTGGAGCACGGCGTGTTCCTCCTCTCTCAGCCGTCGGTCCGAAGGCCGGCCAGCGTGGTTTCCAGGACCGCGTCGACCACAGCGTCGTTGGTGAGCCCCTCCAGCGCGGGAACCTGCAGCAGGTCCCGGATGATCACGGTCGACAGCATGGGGCCCTGGAGCAGGACGAAGATCAGCCGGGGGTCGATGGGGCGGATCTGCCCCGAGGCGATGGCGTTCATCACGAAGGGGGCCAGCAACTCGAAGATCCCGGTGATCTGGTCGATCCAGATCTGGCGGATCTCGGGGCGCCGGGGCCCCTCGGCCAGGACAATCCGGAGCACCAGCTGCGTCTTCTCCTCCGTGAAGAAAGCCAGCGCGCTCCGGAGGATCATCCCGACGGCCTCCGGACCGGAGGCGTCCGCGGGCGCCTGCGCCGTCAGCGCCCGCAGCGTCGGGACAAACCGCCCGATGTGCTGGCGCACCGCGGCCCTGAACAGCTCCTCCTTGCTGGGGAAGTAGTAGTAGAGCGCCGCCGCGGTGACCCCGGCCTCCTTGGCGATCTCGGCGTTGGCAGCCTCGGCGTACCCCTTCTCGGCGAAGAGCCGCAGGGCGGCGGCGAGGATCTCCGCCCGCCGATCCGGCGGCGGGTTCTTCGGACGGGGGGACATGGGAGATGCCGGGCCCGTTGTCAACGGGCGGATCGCGGGAGAGGGCGGAAAAGCTCAGGGGCTGCGGGAACCCCGCTCCCGCAGCCCCACACCTTGCTCGATCGAGGGAAAGACCCCGCTCCGGCCGCCGACTACTCGGCAGCACCGGTGATCTCGGGCGGGAACTCGATGGTCCCGTCCCAGGGCTCGATGAACACGGTGCCCTGCATGACCACCCGCATGGGCACCGGCTCGCCGGCGATGGTCTCGACATACACATCGATGTGATGCAGCGTGCCGTCGTCGTTGAGCCAGTACCGGGCCTCCATCCGGACGTCGGTGATCAGCTCGGACGCCTCACCGATCAGAGCGGCCAGTCCCGCCTTGTCCATGACCACCGTCACGACCTGCAGTTCGGTCTCCTCGTAGGCCTCGCGGGTAACGGTGGCGCTGGCCCAGTCGTATTCCGCGGGGTTGAGGTTGACCAGGGCGGACGGGTCAGACAGGCGATCCGTCGGCGCCATCTCCTCCAGCGCCATCTGAGCCCATGCGCCCGTCTCGTCCTGCATCCAGTACTGGCCGTCGAGTACCGCAACCCCGATCGTCTGCTCCATCCCGAAGGCCCGCACCGTGTTGTAGCCGAGGGACCGCTCCGGCGTCTCCTGGTACATTTCGAGGAATATCTCGGAATCGACGGGAATCAGCCCGCCCTCGATGGTCACGGTGAAGTGGCCCGTCTGCCGGACGTTCACCTCGGAAGCAACATGAGCCTGCGCGAGCAGTTCCAGCGCGGCCGGGTCGACCACACCGGCGGGCTCGCCGGCCTCATCCGCCTCGCCATCCTCGTCGGACTCACCGGTCTCCGCAGCCTCATCCGCTGGCGGCTGCGAAGTGATGAGCACCGTGCGGGTCTCGTGCTCCCAGTCGACCAGCAGGCCGATCTCCTCGGCGACGAAGCGAACAGGGACCATCATGCGGTCGGAGACGATGAAGGGGGCCACGTCGAGTGCCACCTTCTCCCCGTTGACCACGGCTTCCGGTCTGCCCACGGTGAGCTGGATCGTCGTCTCGCCCTTGGTCAGGGTCGCCGTGCGGGTCTCCTGGTCCCACTCCACCTCAAACCCGAGGGCTTCAGTCACTGCACGGATGGGCACCAGCGTACGGTCGTTCTCCAGGACAGGGGCCACGTCGGTCTGTACCTCGACCCCGTCCACCACCAGGCGGACCGCGGTCTCCGCCTGGGCCAGAGCGGGAACGAGCATCATGGTCAGCATCATGAGTAGGGCTAACACGCGGCGCATGGGTGCAAGTCTCCCTTCGAAATAGACTTAATGGGTATTCCATTCTTACTCCGGCGGGGGAACTCCTTTTTGTGAATGAGAGCACTTGCACGTGCATCCGCCGCGTCCGTATGAATCCCGATGCCCCTGACCGCCTCGAGGCCAGGCTGAAGCCAAGAATGGAGCCGTACAGACGCAGACATGCTTAGACCCTCAACTCCGCGCTGCGGAATCGAGGGCCCATCTCGTTCGGGTGGAGCTATCGCATCGGTCGGTGGCCTGGTGACCGCGTAGCGCGTTGTTCTTCGACGATCCGGCGCAGTTGGTCCGGGGTGAGAACACTGTCGTGACGGCGATGGATCATCCTGTGGCAGTTCGCACAGATGGGAACCAGGTCGACCTTGGGGTCTACAACCTGTGCTACACCTTCGAACGCCTTCAGAGGCTTGACGTGGTGAACCTCGATGAAGTCCCTTCCACGTGGACCGTAGACTTCTTCAAAGTTGAACCCACAGACGACGCAGTTCAACCCGTGGATCTCAATTGCCCGACGCCTGTTTTCGGGATCGCGCTCATACCGGCGGCCGTAGTACTCGACGACGCCACCTTCGATCCGCCCTTCCTCAATCTCTTCGGCCTGCAGGTCCTGCTCAACCGTCCTGGCCAGGTCTGGATGTGCGGTCCTTCCAGTCCCCGCAGCTCGGGTCGCTGGCAGGTCAGAGCCGTACGTCTCATCCAGCACCTCCAGGAAGTCGTCCCAGTCGTCCCAAGCGAACACTTCTGCCAGCATCTCTGCGAAAAAGGGCAGCCACTCTTGTTCTGGGATCTCATAGCCACGTAGTTTCCTGCCTACAAGCTTAAAGAAGCCAGTACCAGGCAGTTGGTCAGTTACGTTAATGACGACAGCGGAAATCGGAGGAAAACCGTTATCCATAGCGAGTTCCGATAGCTCGCCGAGAGGCTCACTCAGCAGACGGGAGTTGGTGAGTTGCAGGGGCTTACTCAACTCATGATAGTAGACCGTGTGACCTTCTTTGGCAGCCTCAACGAGTCGAACGCCCAGCCAATGCATCATCTTGCGATTCAGCTTCACCTGACCACCGCCTTCCTGATGCTCGCTACTCGTCGACCCGGTTTCGTACAAAGGCCCAGGTCACGCTGCGGCTTCCGTCCCGGGTGGGTCGCTTTTCCGTGTCCCAGTTGCCTTGACCGAACGTCTCGTCCAGGAAGGGCTTGACGCTCTGGTACGCCCGGTTATCAAGATCGTGCCACTCGGTAGGCAGGTGCTCCTTGATTTTTCCGACAATAACACCCCAAGGTACGCCCGTTGTCCGCAGCTCATCCATGAATGCCTTGTCCGAACGCACCTTCTCAAAGGCACGCGACAACGGCAGTTTCAGGCTATCGACATCCTCCTCGGCAGCCGCCTCTTCCGGGTGCGCTCGTGCCGCAGCAGCCTCACCTGCCGGCCGCAGTACGGCTTCGTAGGTGGACCGCAGCCGCTGGGCGAAGGTCTCGACAGCTCCCCGTGTCCCGTCTGGGTCCAGCACCTGGTACCGCTCCTCAAAACTGAACACCCGGATGGACACTGGATATGGCTTGCCGCCGCTGCTGCTCCAAAACACAGCATGGCCGGGGATCGGTTCGTTCAGGAGCGAGCTGAGCAGGTCGTCGCTGAAGTGGCTGTTCGCCCGCTTCAGGGCCGTCAGGTCGGCTGCGGAGATCAAGTGGAAGACGAACCAGTTGTCGCCCTGGCTCAGGATCTCGGTAGAGATCGACCCCGGCTGCTGTGTGATCATCACCGCACCCAGGTCGTACTTGCGGCCCTCCTTCACCCATGCAATGTAGGGCTCCGCACCGGAGCCACCGCCAGGGCCCAGCACCGACTGTGCCTCCTCAATGACGGCGATGGTGGGAATGGTGTCCGGCTCCGCCCGGGTGAACTGCTCCTGATTATGCTGGAAGATGTGGTTCAGGATGAGCCCTGAGAGCACCAGGGCCGACGATCCCCTGAGCTGCGAGACGTCCACCACGCAGATGCAGCCCTGTTTCAGAGCGGCGAGGAGCATGTCCAACATCTGGCTGGAGCGGTCATGCAGCATCTTCACGATGGTGGTCATATTCGCCCGGGCCGCCAGGGCCTCCGCCTCCTGGCCCTCCTCCAAACGGAGCAACCGCTTGATCAGTCCAAGATCGGTGGCGTTGCCCTCCGCGGCAATCGCATCCACCAGTTCGCTCCAGTCTGCGTCATTCATGCCTTTCAGCTTGCGCACGTTCTGCTGATCCTGCTTCTCCGGAGAGAGGGCGATGGAGATCACATCCGCGGGCCGGAGCCGCCGGATGTCCAGCTTGATCCCTCCGGCGACGAAAGACTGGTAGAAGCGACTCGGCGCCTCCCGGTTGGTGAAGACCACGATCCGGTCCTGCAGGTGGGGCACGTCGCACAGGCCGGGGCGGTTCTTGTCGTCGGGCCAGAAGTACTCGCCGTCGGGGTCGAAGATGATGGTCCCCACCGGCACCTGACGGCCACCCCGCTTCTCCACCGTCGGTGTCTCCTCATACAGGCCGGCGAAGAGCAACTTGTTGAGGTTGGACTTGCCAAAGCCGGCCCGGGCAAAGACAAAGGACCGGCGGGAGACAAGTTGCCGGATGGGGAAGCGCGGCACCACCACCGGCTCCCGCACCTGCATCCACTCCTCCACCTTCAGGCGCCGGTCCCCTCTGGCGTAGATGAACTCGCCAAGGGCCAGGAAGCCCAGCTCGGCACCTTCCAGGTTGTGGCCGGCCACCTCACGCAGGAGCTCAGGGGAGAGGAAAGCGACTCGGCTGCCCACGTGAGGCAGGCGCCGCTGGGATGGGGCAAAGACGATCCTTCCACCGACCTCCCGCAGCACCCCCAGCACCCGGATGTTCACCCGGTACTTCAGGTACTGGTCCCGCAGGTCCTCGGGGATCTCCCGATCCTCCGCGATCACCCGCAGGCCGTAGTCCTCCCCCGCCCCCTGGGTGAGACGCCCGTCGGCCGTAGTGGAGGTAATGCGCCCCAGCACGCCCTCGTTCTGGTTCTCCAACTGGACGATGAGGAACTGGCCATGCATGGGGATGGACTGGAACTCGCTCCGGTACGGCAGCACCAAGTCGGCGTGAAACTCCATACCGCCCTGGCTGAAGCCGCGAAAGATGCCCACTACCTGGTCTCGCGGAAAAAGCGTCATCCGTACCTCTCTCCCGTCACGTCTGCCCTGAGTCTGTATGCATCGAGCAGGAACTGCTTTTCGCGGGGGAGCAGCCCCCGTACAGCATCCAGGATCTGGTCCTGCAGGATCGCCCAGTCGAAGTCAGCTAGCTGTGCGTGCTCGTGCGCCCGCTGGAGACAGCGAGGATAATACGGCACAGGAAAACCGTCCCGGGCATCTGCCAGCAGGTGGCCGAGTATCTCGTCCGCCCGGTCACGCTGGGCCGAGAAAATGTCCACAGCCCAGACGGGATCGCCCGAGTGCGGCCCGAAGCGGACGAAGAACATGTCGCCGGCCACAAACTTTGGGGCCTCCCCCTCCTCAGTCTCGGCACCACGTGCCCACTCCTGCCACTTGTAGGCCTTGGCTTCCAACTCCCGGGGAATCGCCACGTAGCGGGCATCGCCGGCGGGGAGGGTCTCTTCAATGGCCATCGCAAGGCCATACCGGTTCAGCACCTGGCTGTGCTTGGCCAGCCCCACCAGATAGATGCGCCGGCGGTCCTGCCGCCACACCCGCTCGATGGCCTCCTCCATCCGCTCCCGCATCCGGATGAAGCCCTCGCCGCGGAAGACCTTGGAGCGGAGCAGGCCGTCCCGCACAATCAGCGTGTCGGAGGCAAAGGTCTGGTAACAGATGCGCTCATAAAGCACCGCCCACTCACAGATATCGCGGTAGACCTGCACCCAGGAGGGGCTCACCGTTTCCGGGCGCTCCCGCACCCGCCTGCTGTCCGGAATCATGTGGCTGAGCGCGGACAGGCTCCTCACCCCCAGGTCGGCCATCAGCCGGCCCAGGGCCGATTTCGGGTCCCCCGACGGGGTGAAGTGATTCGTCAACAAGGAGTCGGGGTCAGTGGTCGGCGAGACGACGTCTACCAGCAGCTCCTTGCCGTACGAGTCCACCACCCGTACCACCTGCACGTAGAAGGGGTCGAACACAAGCTTGTTGTTGCCGCCGTCGCTGGCCACCAGTGAGATCGCGGTAGAACTGCGGGGCCGAATCACCCTGACGCTGCCGGCGAGGTCCCTCACCTCCCGGCGCAGGTCGTCCAACAGGGCGCGGTCGGCCTCCGCGAGCCGGATGATCTGCTCCTTGATGCCCGTCAATGCATCTGGGTGCAGCATCGATTCACTCCCCCAAGACGGCCACGAGGTCGATCTCCTCGTGAGCCGGGCGGGTTTTCTCAAACTGTACGGCCTGGCGCCGGTGCCGCGGCGGGATGCCGGCGCCTGTAACCTCCACGATGCGCCAGGGTACACCCGACCTCGCCAGGGTCTCCTCCAGCACCTGCTTTGGATTGCAAGGCAGGGTGGGGAGGCAGCCGAAGCGGATGATCAGCCTGGTCCCCGGTCGGCACCGAGCCGCGACGTTCCGCCAGACGGTTGCAAGGTCGCGCTGGTACTCTCCCTGCAAGTGGCTCACCTGTCCCTCGTGGATGTACCGTACGGTGGGCTCTCCACCCAGGAACCAGAGCCGCAGCCACTGATCCGGCTGGTAGGAGCGCATGCCGAGGTAGGGCGGCGAGGTGATCACCCATCGGTACCCCCCATCTACGACGGGGATGGCACCGGGCTCCCGGCTGTCGGCCTGGAGGATGCACCCCGGGACCGGCGGAGGCAGCGCGGCGAAGCTATACCGGGCCCGGCGGGCGAGGACGTCCAGTACGTCCACTTCTTCGGGCCTCATCCCCCTGCGGACCCAGAAGCGGACCGCGGGATCGGGCTTGGTGGCATACGTACGGGGCATCTGATTCGACAGGTAGGAAGGCGCCCGCCTGGTTCGGGGACCGTGAAGGATGCCGAGGATAAGCCCCCGCAGGGCGATGCGCACAGGCGCTTCGCAGTCGCGCAGAAGCGCCTCCCGCAACCGGCAGATGTCGAGCAGGGTGCGGGGGTGGTAGGCGAGGTCCCAGAAGTGGCCCTCCGGCACGTCGGCCGGCTCGGGCCCGGCGAGGATGCGTTCCGCCTCGGCGATCAGTTCGTCGGGGGTGACCTGGACCAGCTTGGCCCGGGCAATCGCCACCGCCACGGGGCTGCTGTCGATGCCGACGGTGGGAAGGCCGTGAAGACGCGCCGCGTAGTTTGTGGTTCCCCGGCCGCAGAAAGGGTCGAGCACCCACTCGCCCGGCCGGGCCTGGGCCAGATACCGGGTGGGGAAGTCGAGGGGGAACATGGTGAAGTACGGGCACAGGGCGTTGAGGCGCAGGTGCGGGGCTGTGGTCATCGTGGCTGCCTCCGGTGTGACGTCGATTGCGAATGAGGTTGGTTTTCGATAGTGCGACAATTCGGCGGGTGAAGGGGAAATACCTGCAAACAAGGAAAGCCCCGGTTATGGGGCTCACTCGTTCTCGTCAACACACGCAAGGCCTAGGAGGCGTGCTCCTCATTGGTTCGCTGGACACGTGCCACCATCCTGTCATCGTCTACGGGCAGATGTACTGGGAGGAGAAACTGCCCCGCCTGGAGGACTGCCTGAAACGCACCATCCTGCGCTACGGTCTCCCCCGGCGTATCTACGTGGACAACGGGGCGATCTATTCCGCCCGGCACCTGGCGCGCATCTGCGGCCGGCTGGGCATCCGCCTCACCCATTCCCGGCCCTATCGACCGCAGGGGCGAGGGAAGATCGAGCGTTTCTTCCTTACCGTACAGAAGAGCTTTCTGCCGGAGGCACAGCAACTCATCGCCGCCGGCCAGCTGGCGACCCTGGAGCAGCTCAACGAGCTGTTCTGGGCCTGGCTGGAGGTGGCGTACCACAACCGGGTGCACGGCGTGACCAAGCAGACGCCGCGGCAGCGGTTTGAGAGCGACACGGAGCCGCTGCGGCGAATT
>JAAROH010008293.1_pt1 | contig 10395 bp, 8 predicted proteins | sample 7248631 | NCBI WGS metagenome assembly JAAROH01 (sample SAMN09772309, study PRJNA484901) | compost metagenome | isolation source: Vermicomposting unit | place: India
TCAAACGATCCCCCATTGCTCAAAAGAAACAACCGTTTTTCACCAGCCTTCTAGGGCCTTTCAACAGCAACCGATCAGCCCGGCGCTGCCGAGAAAGAGGGGGAACGATGAGGGACAGCGGCCATCGTTGCTGTCCCAAGCTCTTGCGTATCGATGCGTCGCTGTCATGTTTATGTTGGGTTGATGACAGTTTCTGTTTCCTCATTAAGCAGCTGCCGGCGCTGCATATTCTCCACTAACGCAGTGACAGGGCAAAAACGAGTGATGCCTTCCCCGACTTTCATCGCCCCAAGCAAGATGGCCCACAAATAGGAGGTGCACCATGGGCGGCGGGCGAAGCGGGCGGCCCCCCAAGCGACAACAGTCAACCCAAGGGTAATGCGAATGAGCGCATTGACAATGCCGATATTCGCCATCGTTGAATCCCTCCTTTCATCTTTCGTATTGTGAAAATGATTTTTGTGCGTTAAAATGATTACATGGAACGATTAGGAAACAAGGGACGGGGTGTCAATGAGCGAACAACGTTACCGATGGAAAGGCAGCGAGCTGCGCGAACAAGCAGCGGTGATTGATGGCAAACAATCGCCGACCAAAGTGTTAGTCAACGCCACGTATTTGCATTCGTATTTCCGCGAATGGGTGAAAGGGAATATATGGATTCATGGCGACCGTATCGTGTATGCCGGTGATCGGCTTCCCGACCGCGTTGATCCGTCATGTGAGACGGTTGACTGCCGCGGATATGTGCTCGTCCCGGGCTACATGGAGCCGCATGTTCATCCATTTCAATTATATAATCCCCATTCGTTTGCCTATTATGCGGCCTTGTACGGAACGACGACGCTGGTGAACGATAACTTGTTTTTGCTTTTACAGCTGAAAGACGAACAATCGCTTTTATTTTTGCAAAAAATGAATGCGCTTCCAACGTCGATGTATTGGTGGTGTCGGTTCGACGGACAGACAGAGCTTGAACGCGAGGAGGAGACACTGTCCAACGCCCGGATCAAATGGTGGCTTGACCAAGAAAGCGTGCTTCAGGGTGGAGAGCTGACTTCATGGCCAAAAGTGATCGGCGGGGATGACATCATCTTGTACTGGATGCAGGAAGCGAAGCGGCGGCGGCGCAAAATCGAAGGACATTTTCCCGGAGCATCGGAAAAAACGCTCGTCAAAATGGCGCTCTTTGGCGCCGATGGCGATCATGAGGCGATGACCGGGAAAGAAGTGCGTCTGCGCCTTTGGCACGGCTATACCGTCACCCTCCGCCATTCTTCCATTCGCCCGGACTTGCCGGTGCTGCTTGAGGAGATGAAGGCACTCGGGCTTGAGCGTTATGACCAATGCCTGCTTACAACGGACGGTTCGCCGCCATCGTTTTACGAGCACGGGGTGATCGACCGGCTCATTCGCATGGCGATCGAACACGGCGTACCTGTGATCGATGCGTATGCAATGGCGACCATCAACGTCGCCCGTCACTATGGAATCGAGCATCTCCACGGCAGCATCGCCACCGGCCGGATTGCGCATATTAACTTTTTGCGCTCCGCCCATGACCCGACGCCGGTGCAAGTGCTGGCGAAAGGCCAATGGGTCAAGCGCGAGGGCGAAGAGCCTAGCATATGGCCAGCACCGGACTGGGGGCAATTAGGTCTCGGGTCTCTCTTGTTGTCGTGGGAGATTGACGGAGACGATTTGCAAGTGTCGATGCCGATGGGGCTGCGCATGGAAAATGCGGTCATTTTAAAGCCGTATTCGGTGTCGATCGATACAACGCGCGACCATCTTGGCCATGATCACGACGAATGTTTTTTAGTGCTGCTTGATCGCCGCGGTCGCTGGCGCGTCAATACGATGCTGAAAGGATTCGCGACAGCGCTTGGCGGCTTGGCGAGCTCCTACTCCAACACGGGCGATCTGCTTCTGATCGGCAAACATAAAGAAGACATGATGCTTGCATTCCGACGCATGAAGGAACTGGGCGGCGGCATAGTGCTTGCCGAACGCGGGAACGTTGTCTTTGAGCTTCCGCTTCCGTTGGCCGGTATGGTGTCCCCGCTCGAGATGAGGACACTGATCGCCGAAGAGCGCGCGTTCGTTCGCCTTATGCGCGAGCGGGGGTATCGCTTCGAAGATCCGGTGTATTCATTGTTTTTCCTGCAATCGACCCATTTACCGTACGTTCGAATTACGCAACGGGGCATTTATGATGTGATGCACAAAACGGTACTCTTTCCTTCGATAATGCGGTAAAATAAAAAAGAAAAAGGTTGTGTGTCCATTGAAACGTTGGCTGTCCATCATCGGGTGCACGGCGCTTTTGCTCGGTGGCTGCACGACGGAACGAGAGCAGAAACAAGCAAAACAAGCCGAGCCGCCAGCTTCTTCGCTGAAAGAACCATCCGCGCCTGCGGCCGAGGAAAAACAACGATTTCCGCTCACCGGATTGCCGGCTCATGAAGATTCCCAACAGCGGGTGGTCGGTGTCATGATCAACAACCATCCGAAAGCCCGGCCGCAATCAGGGCTAAGTAAGGCCGATATCGTGTATGAAGTGCTTGCTGAAGGCGACATCACTCGCTTTTTAGCCCTTTATCAGAGCGAACGGCCCGAGCGGGTGGGACCGGTGCGGAGCGCACGTGATTACTATATTGACTTGAGCGAAGGCTACCATGCACTGTATGTATGCCACGGCTGGAGCCCAGAAGCGAAAGCACGTCTTGAAGGAGGCGGCATCGACTATTTGAACGGTCTGTTTTACGACGGTACGCTGTTTCACCGCGTTTCGTTCCGCAAGGCGCCCCACAACTCGTACATTACATTCGCCAACATTGAAAAAGGGGCTAAACAAAACGGATACGCGTGGACGGACGAGGTCGCCCCGCTGCCGTTTCGCGATGACGAGCCCCGCGGAGAGCAGGCCGGGACGATTCACATCGCTTATTCGCGTCAGGCGTATGCTCAGGTGGAATACCGGTATGTACCGGAGCAAAAAGGATATGCTCGATACAGCGGCGGCGAGCAGACGATCGATTATGATACGCATGGGCCGATTGTCGTGCAAAACGTGCTGATCGTCGCCGCTCGCCATCACATCGTCGATCACTACGGGCGGCGCGCCATCGATTTGGCGGCAGGCGGCCAAGGCTATTTGTTGCAACATGGCGTTATCCAGCCGATCGAATGGAAAAACATTGATGGGCGGCTGCTGCCGTACCGCGACGGGCGGCCAGTCGGATTTGTGCCCGGGAAGACATGGATCAATATTGTTCCGACGCTGGACATTGTCCACTGGAAATAAAGCAACAATGGCGGGGCCCGCCTAGCGGTGGGGTGGAGCAAAGAGGAAAGCCACTCGGCCCGATCCGCTCGCCCTCATAACAGATTCGGAGCCGGTGAGAGAAAAACGAGGCGCGTTGCGCGGCGGCGGGAACGTCCCCGTCTCAAGCAAAGGAGGAAGACAAGGATGCAAATTGACAAACTGCGCGGCAGAGAGCTGGATCAGTTGTTTAAAGCGATTTTGTCGTTGCGCGATGTAGAAGAGTGTTACCGCTTTTTTGATGATTTATGCACGGTGAACGAAATTCAGGCGCTCGCCCAGCGGCTGGAAGTCGCTCGCATGCTGCGCGAAGGGTATACATACCATAAAATCGAAACGGAAACCGGAGCGAGCACGGCGACGATCTCGCGCGTCAAGCGCTGCCTGAATTACGGCAACGATGCTTATGCCATGGCGCTTGACCGCATCAAAGAGGAAGAACGTCAAGAGGCAAGCGAACCGATCATCGACTGAGGCCAAAAGGAGGTTCCTTCCATTTGCAAAGGAACTCCTTTTCTTTTTGCGGATTTGTTATAATGAAACAATGGAGACGGAGTGGAGGGGATTTTGCGATGGAAGAGATGCGCGCCTGGCGCCATGTGTTCAAACTCGACCCGAACAAACCGATCGATGACGAGCGCCTAGAGCGTCTTTGTGAGTCGGGAACGGATGCTGTCATCGTCGGCGGCACGGACGGGGTGACGATCGATGGGGTGCTCGACTTATTGGCCCGCGTCCGCCGCTTTTCGGTGCCGTGTGCGCTTGAGGTCACGGATGTCGAGGCACTGACGCCGGGATTTGATGTGTATTTGATTCCGATTGTTTTGAACAGCCGGCGAACGGAATGGATCATCGGCCGTCATCACGAGGCGATGAAGCGATACGGCGATGTGATGAACGGAGAGGAATTGGTTGCCGAAGGCTATTGCATTGTCAACCGTGAATGCAAAGCAGCAAAGCTGACAGAGGCTGATGCAGCGCTCGCTGACGAGGATGTCGTAGCGTATGCCCGTCTCGCCGAACAGCTGTATCGGCTGCCGATTTTTTACCTCGAATACAGCGGAACGTACGGAGACCCCGCTTTAGTGGACAAAGTCAAACGGGTGCTTAGCCGCGCGCAGCTCGTCTATGGCGGTGGCATCACGACGCCGGAACAGGCGGCGGAAATGGCTCGCTATGCCGATACAGTTGTCGTTGGCAACGCCATTTACGAGTCATTCGAAAACGCGTTGGCCACGGTGGCAGCCGTCCAACAGATGGCAGACCGGCGTAAGTTCGGCGCCGGAACATAGAACTTATGTTTGTTGGTGGTGGAAACGATGAATTTTTTATCAGAAAAGCTGCTTGCTCATTTAAATAAGGAGCAGCAAGAAGCTGTCAAAACGACGGAAGGGCCGTTGCTCATCATGGCGGGAGCGGGGAGCGGAAAAACGCGCGTGCTGACGCACCGGATCGCCTATTTGATGGCCGAGAAACAGGTGGCGCCGTGGAATATTTTGGCCATTACGTTTACGAACAAAGCGGCGCGCGAAATGAAGGAGCGAGTGCAGGCGTTGTTGGGCGGGGCGGCGGAAGACGTATGGATTTCGACGTTTCACTCGATGTGCGTCCGCGTGTTGCGCCGCGACATTGACCGCATCGGCATCAACCGCAATTTTTCCATCCTCGACCCGACCGATCAGCTTTCGGTCATCAAAGCGATTTTGAAAGACAAAAATATCGATCCGAAAAAATGGGAGCCGCGGACGATTTTAGGCACGATCAGCGCAGCGAAAAACGATTTGCTCGCGCCGGAACAATTCGCGAAGCGGGCGTCGACGTATTATGAAACGATCGTCAGCGACGTGTATCAAGAGTATCAACAACGCCTTCTCCGCAACCATTCGCTCGATTTCGACGATTTGATCATGACGACGATCCAGCTATTTGACCGCGTGCCGGATGTGCTTCAATATTACCAGTATAAATTCCAGTACATTCACATTGATGAGTACCAAGATACGAACCGCGCCCAATATACACTGGTGAAAAAGCTCGCTGCACGGTTCCAAAACATTTGCGCCGTCGGCGATGCCGACCAGTCGATTTACCGGTGGCGCGGGGCGGATATTCGCAACATCTTGTCATTTGAACGCGACTATCCAAACGCGAAAGTGATTTTGCTTGAGCAAAACTACCGTTCGACGAAGCGGATTTTGCAAGCGGCAAACGAAGTCATCGCTCATAACGTCAATCGCAAGCCGAAGCGGTTGTGGACGGAAAATCCGGAAGGGAAGCCGATCACGTATTATGAGGCGATGAACGAAGTTGATGAAGCGCGGTTTGTCGCCGACCGCATTCAAGAGGCGATCGAACAGGAAGGGCGGCGCTACCGCGATTTTGCCGTGTTGTATCGGACGAATGCACAGTCGCGCGTCATCGAGGAAGTGTTTTTGAAAGCCAATATTCCGTATCAAATCGTCGGCGGCTTAAAGTTCTATGACCGGAAAGAAATCAAAGACATCCTCGCTTACTTGCGCGTCATCGCCAATCCTGATGACGATTTGAGCTTGCTGCGCATCATCAACGTGCCAAAGCGCGGCATCGGAGCGTCGACGATCGACAAGCTCGTCCGCTATGCGGTGGAGCATGGGCTGTCGTTGTTTGCCGCGCTCGGTGAACTGGAGATGATCGGATTCAGCGCCAAAACAGCCGGAGCGCTCGCCGCCTTCCGCGCCCAGCTGGAGCAATGGACGCAGCTGCAGGAATACGTTTCTGTGACCGAGCTCGTCGAAGAAGTGCTCGATCGGTCCGGCTATCGCGCGATGCTGGAGGAGGAGCGAACGATTGAGGCGCAAAGCCGGCTTGAGAACTTGGACGAATTTTTGTCGGTGACAAAGCATTTTGAAAATGTCAGCGATGATAAGTCGCTCATCGCCTTTTTGACCGACTTGGCGCTTGTTTCCGATTTGGACGAGCTCAACGGCAGCGACCAAGCGGCAGAAGGGGATGCGGTTGTGTTCATGACACTTCATGCCGCCAAAGGGCTGGAGTTCCCGGTCGTCTTTTTGATCGGCATGGAAGAAGGCATTTTCCCTCATAACCGTTCGCTTAACGACGAAGACGAGATGGAAGAAGAGCGACGATTGGCGTATGTCGGCATCACTCGTGCCGAAGAAGAGCTCGTGTTGACGAGCGCGCAAATGCGGACGTTGTTCGGAAACATTCAGATGAATCCGCCCTCGCGTTTTTTAAACGAAATTCCACCGCATTTGCTAGAGGCGGCTGTCCCTCGGTCTGTGGCCGCACCGCGTCCGGCTGCTGCCCGAACAGTCCATGGCGTTGTCGGAGGATGGAAAGTGGGCGACCGCGCCAACCATCGAAAGTGGGGAGTGGGCACGGTAGTCAGCGTTCGCGGCGACGGAGAGGAGCAAGAGTTGGACATCGCTTTTCCAAGCCCGATTGGCGTAAAGCGGCTGCTTGCGAAGTTTGCGCCGATTGAGAAAGCATAGAAAGGAGAACCGGTGACGTATGGATCGCCAACAAGCCGAACAGCGCGCAGCCGAGCTGCGCGAGCTGCTCAACCGCTATGGCTACGAATATTACGTGCTGGATCGTCCATCTGTTCCAGACGCGGAGTATGACCGGTTGATGCAAGAGCTCATCGCCCTTGAGGAACAGTATCCGGAGCTAAAAACGAGCGATTCGCCGACTCAACGCATCGGCGGACCGCCGCTGGAGGCGTTTCGCAAGGTGACGCATCGCGTCCCGATGATGAGCTTAGCGAACGCGTTTCACGAAGGCGATTTGCGCGATTTTGACCGCCGCGTCCGCCAAGAAGTCGGCGAAGTGGCGTATGTGTGTGAATTAAAAATTGATGGTCTTGCCGTTTCGGTTCGCTATGAAGACGGTTATTTCGTCCAAGGGGCAACGCGCGGCGACGGAACGACAGGGGAAGACATTACGGAAAATTTGAAGACGATCCGCTCGCTGCCGCTGCGTCTCAACGAACCGGTGTCGCTTGAGGCGCGCGGCGAGGCGTTTATGCCGAAAGCGTCGTTTCTGCGCCTGAATGAGGATCGGAAAGCGCGCGGCGAGGAGCTGTTCGCCAACCCGCGCAATGCTGCGGCCGGCTCGCTCCGCCAGCTCGACCCGAAAGTGGCGGCGTCGCGCCAGCTCGATTTGTTCGTTTACGGATTGGCTAATGCCGAAGAGCTTGGGATTGCGTCGCACAGCAAGGCGCTCGACTATTTGCAGTCGCTCGGGTTTAAAGTGAATTCCGAGCGGCGGCGCTGCGCCACGATCGAGGACGTGATCGCGTTTGTCAACGAGTGGCATGAAAAACGGCCACAGCTGCCGTACGAGATCGACGGCATCGTCATTAAAGTCGATTCGTTTGCGAAGCAGCGACAGCTTGGCACGACAGCCAAAAGCCCGCGCTGGGCGATCGCTTACAAGTTCCCAGCTGAAGAGGTGGTCACAACGCTGATTGGCATTGAAGTGAACGTCGGCCGCACCGGTGTTGTCACCCCGACGGCGATCCTCGAGCCGGTTCGCGTCGCCGGCACGACCGTGCAGCGCGCCACTCTTCATAACGAAGATTTTATCCGCGAAAAAGACATCCGTATTGGCGATGCCGTCATCATTAAAAAAGCGGGCGACATTATCCCGGAAGTCGTCGGTGTCGTTGCTGATCGGCGCGATGGGGATGAAGTGCCGTTTGTCATGCCGACGCATTGTCCGGAATGTCAAAGTGAGCTCGTCCGCCTGGAAGGAGAAGTGGCGCTCCGTTGCTTAAACCCGAACTGTCCGGCCCAGCTGCGCGAACGGCTCATCCATTTCGCCTCAAGGGCAGCGATGAACATTGAAGGGCTGGGGGAAAAAGTCGTTACCCAGCTGTTTAACGCCGGTCTTGTCCACGATGTCGCCGATTTGTACCGGCTGACGAAAGAACAGCTTGTCGGTTTAGAGCGGATGGGTGAAAAATCGGCAGCCAATTTGCTGGCGGCGATTGAAGCGTCAAAGCAAAACTCGCTCGAGCGGCTGTTGTTCGGCCTCGGTATCCGCTACGTCGGGGCGAAGGCCGCCCAGCTGTTGGCCGAACATTTCGAAACGATGGAGCGGCTGGAGAGAGCGACGAAAGAGGAATTGATGGCCGTTCCGGAAATTGGCGAAAAAATGGCCGACTCGATCACCGCTTTCTTTTCTCAGCCGGAAGCGGTCGAGCTGTTGAATGAATTGCGCTCTTACGGTGTCAACATGGCATACAAAGGACCGAAGCGGGCGGTTGAGGTACCGGCAGACTCCGCTTTCGCCGGCAAAACGGTTGTTTTGACCGGAAAGCTGATGTCTATGTCGCGCAATGAGGCGAAAGAACAAATCGAGCGGCTCGGCGGACGCGTCACTGGCAGCGTCAGCCGCAGCACTGACATTGTCATCGCCGGCGACGACGCGGGGTCAAAGCTTGATAAAGCCCGACAATTGGGCATCGCCATTTGGGATGAACCACGATTTTTGCAAGCGATAAGCAGGAGGGAATCATGAGAAGAAATCCGATCATTCGCAGCGTCGGGGCTCACCGCCAAACGAAACGGGCGCGAAAGCAACTGGTCGCCCTCGGGCTCGCCGCTGTCTGCCTGTTGTCTTCGTGCGCGCCCAAATTCAACGAAGGCGAGGAAGTAGTGCAGAATAAAGGAAACAAAGAGCAAGAAGCGGTGATTCCGAAATACAACATCTCAGATTCGTATTATCGGGTCGTGCTGCCGTTTAAACCGTCCGGGGCGCGCGGACACGTGGTCAACGACGTCAATACGCGCTTTGACGTCGACGAATTTGAGACAGGGCTGATGCGTCTGGCTTCCGAGTGGTTTTCGCCCGACGATTACTTGTTTCAAGAGGGGCAGTATTTAGACAGTGAAACGATCGACAAATGGCTTGCACGCAAGAAAACAGACCGCCAGTTGAAAGCGGAAAAAATGAAACCGGAAGACAATATCGGCTTAAATCCGGCGATCAACGATACAGGGACGAACGAGCAAAAAAATACGCAGAGCCCGATCTATTTGGCAAGCATTTTGGAACATGATTATTTAGTCAAGGCGGGCAATGATAAAGTGAAGCTCGGCGGTGTTGCGATCGGCTTGGCGTTAAACTCTGTCCATTATTATTCAACCGAACAAGGTTATCCGCGCGAGGTCAAAATCAAAGACGATGTCATTGAACGGGAAGGCAAGCGAATCGCCGCCGAGGTGTTGAAGCGGCTGCGAAAGATCAAAGGGCTCGGCAGTGTGCCGATCACGATTGCCTTATACAAACAGGCGCCGCGCTCGTCTGTGACTCCGGGGCATTTTTTTGCCGTTACCTACGTCGATGAAGGAAGCAGCTCGATTGATGATTGGGAAGCGGTGCATGAGGAATATTATTTATTCCCATCCGATGAAGCGGAAGAAAACCACCGCGACGATTGGCTAAAATTCAACAACTTTAAATCGGACGTGGAAGATTTCTTTCCGAACTATACTGGCATTGTGGGTCGAGGATTGTACGTCAATGACCAACTTCAGAAGCTGACGATTAACATAACGATGCCGTTTTACGGCAAGGCGGAAGTGATTGGCTTCACCCAATATGTGACCGGCTTGGTGATGGAAAAATTTCCGGATTACATCACCGTCAACGTCTACATCTCTTCAGCCGGCCAACCTGAAAGCCTCATCGTGCGCCAAGCGAAAGCAGATGAGCCGTTTGTGCATATTTATCAATAAGTTAGCCGGCCAACCGTGGGGTAGCATGAGGGTGTCCCAAAAGGATCGGGATACCCTCTCTCAACGCTATATATAGACACTAACCATCGCCTCCATACTGCTATGTCTTTCTTGAGAGGAGATCGCCTTTTGGGTCATCCCCATGCTTTGTTGGTGAGGAACCATTGCCAAGCGAAGCACCGTCCGGCTCTGACTTGCATCAGCGATGGGATGGTTTGTTGATAGAACGCGTTGGAAAAGGTGGTGAAAAACCGCTGTTTGCCTTGATCGGTGATGGAACGCGTGAACATAGAGGCTGATGCAGCAAGCTTTTTCTACTTGAGAAAC
>JAAROH010008295.1_pt1 | contig 10373 bp, 14 predicted proteins | sample 7248631 | NCBI WGS metagenome assembly JAAROH01 (sample SAMN09772309, study PRJNA484901) | compost metagenome | isolation source: Vermicomposting unit | place: India
AATAAAATAAAAAATATGTTTAAAGAGGAGATTGTAATATGAAAGATTTTTGGCTATGTTTATTTGGAGGTTGGTTTGGGTTACATAAATTTTATCGTAAAGAGTATAAAATGGGGATAATTTATTTATTAACTGCAGGGCTATTTGGTATTGGATGGTTTGTAGATACCATAATTCTATTAGTAAAAGGTTTGAAAGGCGAAGATATAGGAGAATACTATAGAATTAAACATGAAAAAGCGGAAGAAACAAAAAGGCAATGGAAACTTCAACAAGAACAAGCATTAGCTGCTAGAAATGAACGAATTCGAGAGCTTGAAAAACAAGGAGTAGCATATTGTCCTAAATGCTTAAGTATATCAATACAGTATATTGAAAGAAGAAAGAGACTGTCAGTAAGTAGAGCTGTAGCGGGAACAGTATTATTTAATCCATTATGGGGCGCAGTTGGGGCAGTAACAAGTAAAAAACATTATGGCTATGCAAAGTGTTTAAATTGTGGACATGAATGGAAGTTATAGAGGAATGCAAAGGGATGTCTTTATTCAAACAAAAAAGAAAGAAGGATGATAATGATTAGTGTTGAAGAAATGAAAAAAGCAGAATATAAATATGTGAAGGTTAAACTTACTAGTGGTGAAGTGTTTGAAGGATATTGCACTGAGTTTTTACAACCAGAGGATGAAGACGAAGAATATAATATTACTGTACGAGACAATGGAATTTTATTTGAAATAAACCAAAGTGAAATAGAGGAAATTGAAATATTATCATAAAAGCACTTACTAAATAAGAAGATAGTAAGTGCATTTATTATGCTTACAAACAGAGGGATTAATATGGCTAAAGTTACACAGGTAACATTTTAAAGAAAAAATTAAAGATCAGGGATAAAACCCTGACCTATTAATTTTCTATTTATATTTATTAAGTATCTGTTCAAGTCTATTTCTGATTTGTTTTACATCTTTTTCTGCTTGTTTTAATTCTTCATTTTTCTTATTTCCTTCGTTAACTTGCTTTTCTAATTCTTTTATGATTTCATTTTTAGTAGATAGTAAGTGATCAATAGAATCAAGATATGTTCCTATAGCTTCCACATCTTCGCTTCCGCTCCAAGTGGCTCCTGCTGCAAATCCTGCTCCTACAAATATGGCTGCAGCAATTAAAGTTATGGCAATTGTTTTAAGTGTGTTTTTCATTTATATCCTCCTTTATATGTATGTACTCATCTATAATACATTTTCTATTAGAGTTTGTAAATTTAATCATTTTTCCATTGCTTCCATAAATTATATATATATTGCAACCGATGAAAAAACCATTCTTCTATGCAATATTAACACACCTGCTAAAAACTCATACTTTTTGTGAATATTATCGATAATCACCCTTTGATATTCTAAAGTAAGAACATTAAGAATGAAAATAAATAACAAACAATTTAAAAAATATTTTATCATATAGGTCCTGATCCAAATTATTAAGTTACCAGGGGGTGTTAAAATGAGCAAACCTTTAAGCAAATCCCTTAAAAGATTTTACGGAATAGGGGATTTGGGCTTTGGTCTTATGACCAACGTAGGCATGTTTTTCCAGGCTTACTTTTTAACAGATATTGCAAAGTTTGACCTAGCTTTAGCCGCTACAATAATTACAATTCCTAATGTGTTTGATGCGATTTTTTCAGGGGTCTATGGGGCCATTATTGACAGCATCAGACCTATGAGATGGGGTAAGTATCGTTCCTGGTTGTTAGTTACTCCTCCTTTTGTAGTGCTATTTATGACCTTGCAGTATACGAAAATTGGTCCTGAACTTGTTGCAGCAGCAATAATAATAGCCAGTGCTATAATATCAAAACCATTATTAAACATTCCGTGGGTGGCTAATTTAGCCCTTATCAATGTACTTTCAAGCAATCAACAGGAGAAGGTTTTGCTTTCCTCTAGAAGAGGTTTCTGGTCAAGTCTTTCTAGGTTGTTTTTCTCCTATATTGCTACCCCAATTGCTATATTTTTCGGAGGTTTAGCTGGAAGTCAGATCTTTGGCTATACAATGCTTCAATTTTTGATGGCAGTTTGTATGATGTTAGGGTTCTTAATTATATTTAGGATGACAGAAGGATATGAAGAGCTTCCTGATAGGAACGCTGATGTTCATAGGAGAAAAGCTGGTTCTAAGAAAAAAGAAAAGTCATCTTTTGGTCAAATCTTAAAAATTTATTCCAAAATCCACCTTTGCTTTGGCTATTACTTGCTGACTTTGGAAGAATGATGTCCAGCTTCATTATATCAGCAACAATAGCCTATTATTATACTTATGTAGCTGGAAATATGAGTCTTATGCCATTCCACATGTTTATTACATCAGTAGGAGGCATAATAGGAAATCTAATTGCACCTAAGATTAATAAAAAGTTTAATTCCCGCATTATGACAGTTGCATCATCCATTATATCTGGTGGCTTCTTTATAGTTGCTAAGTTTGTTGGCTTACAACCTTACTTATTTATGGCTGCTTCAACACTAGCTGGAATTGCAAATGGGGTATTATTCTCAACAATTGTTGCATTATATAGCGATACAATCGTCTACGGAGAGTGGAAAACAGGTAAAAATGCATCTGGTTTTATAATGGGGCTTATGAACGTTCCTTTGAAGGTGGCAAAGATGTCAAATGGGCTAGTGCTAACCTCTGCTCTTGCATCCATTGGATTTGTTGCAGGTATAACACCTACTGCTGCACTTAAAACAGGTATTATTAACATTTCTACACTGATACCAGCTGCTTCCTTAATATTGTGTGGATTATTGATATTATTTGGATTTAGGCTAACTGAAGATAAAATAGAACAGATGCAGAGAGAAATAAATGCTAGAAAACAGGAGATAACAGCATAATGGATATCCAAAGTGCTGTTAGATATAAATAACAAAGGGGGGATATTATGCGTTTGGAGAAAAGGTATATAGATGTGAAAAAAGTTGTATTTGATGACAAAACCTTTGTGGAAAATGGGGTACTTCACGTTTCTAAAAAAGAATTAGAAGATGTGGCTATGGATTATAGGTTTAAAAGTGTTGACTTTGAATTAGCCCATCCTGGAGAGAGTTGTAGGCTAACCCATGTTTGTGATTGTGTTCAGCCTATGTATAAACTTGATAATAGTTCTACTTTTCCTGGTGTAGTTGATGAGGTTAAGAGGGTAGGTATCGGTACCACTGTTGTGCTACGTGGTGTTAGCATTACTGAAATTTTGTTCATCCCTATGGGCGGTTTATTGTTGGATATGTCGAGCCCAGGAAAGGAAATGTCTGAACTATTATCCAATCAAATACACATATGTTTATTAGCTGAACCAGCAGATAGTGTGCAAAACAATGAATATTTCAATGCTGTAAGTGTAGCATCAAAAAAGATTGCTAAGTATGTGGCTCAATGTGCAAAAGACTGTGTGCCTGATGAAGTTCAGAATTTTGAATTGAAGAAGGACAATCTAGAGAATTTACCTAGAGTTGCTTATATCTCCCAGATATTTTCCCATGCTTATATGAATGATACAACTTTTTATGGAGATAATTGTGCCTCCATGTTGCCTACCATTGTCCATCCAAATGAAATACTAGATGGTGCGTTGCTATTCCGTGATTATCATTCAACAGCTAATTCAGCACCAAGTTTTGTTATTCAGAACTATCCTGTTATCCTAGAATTGATGGCACGCCACGGGAAGGATCTCAACTTTGTTGGAGTCATCTTATCCAATATCCCTGCAGAAATTGTCAATAAAAACAGAAATGCTATGATGAATGCCAGTCTTGCAAAGTACCATTTAAACGCTGATGGAGTCATAGTCACCAAGCAAGGAGGAGGTCATCCTCAAATAGATACAGGATTGACCTGTGATTACTGTGAAGAATTAGGTGTTAAGACTGTATTGATGCTGACAGAATTTCTTTCCGCCAATACTTCTATTGAGGAACTGGTGCTATTCAATACTCCTAATGCCAACGCTATGGTAAGCAATGGCTGCTTATGTGAGATGAAGTTGCCTAAGGTGGATAGGCTTATTGGATTAAATAAGTCCTTTAGAATTAAGGGAGATTTAAAAGGTCCATTAACTGCAAGTATAAACGTAATAAGAGAATCTATTAGCCAGCTAGGAAATACCAACCTTACCACTGTAGTATATTAAAAGGGGGCGTTGTTTAGGTGGAAAAGACTAGGGTTATATACTATCTCAATCAGTTTTTCGGTCAAGAAGGAGGAGAAGAGGCTGCTAGCATTGGTATAAAGGTTCATGAAGGTGCTTTTGGAATTGCATAGCTATTTGAGTCTCAGTATGGAGAAAGCTGCCAAGTGCTAGCAACCATAGTTTGTGGGGATAACTATATTGCGGAAAGGTTAGAGGAAGTAACTGCAGAGATTGCTGATATAGTTGAAAAGTATAAACCTGATCTATTTGTTGCTGGCCCTGCGTATGCTGCTGGTCGCTATGGTGTTGCATGCGGTTCTCTATGTGCTGCAGTTAATAAAAAGTTGAAAATTCCAACTGTTACCGCTATGAACGAAATAAATCCAGGGGTAGATATGTACAGGAAAAATGTGTATATTTTAAAGACTGGTACTAATGCTAGGACTATTCGCAAAGATGTTGCAAAGATGGCGGAGTTTGCGAAAAAGCTTGTAAATAAAGTAGAATTAGCTTCACCAGAGGAAGAGGGATATTTTGCCCGTGGTTATAAGAAAAACGTTATTGCAGAGAAAAAACCTCCAAAGCGTGCAGTAGATATGCTACTAGATAAGCTTCATGGAAGGGAATTTAAATCGGAGATTCCATTACCTAAATCAAAGAATGTAGAAAAGCCTAAGCCTATTGAAGATTTATCAAAAGCCACAATAGTATTAGCTACTGATGGCGGATTGTATCCTTATGATAATCCAGATAATATGCCTACAGCTGCTGCGGATCGCTTCTGTGCATATGATATATCTGGAATTGATTCCCTCAAAAAAGGTGAGTGGAAAGTATACCATGGAGGTTATGATCAAACCTATGCTAATGAGGATCCTAACCGCTTAGTTCCAGTTGATGCTATGAGAGCGCTAGAAAAGGAAGGTTTTATAGGAAAGTTACACGACAAGTTCTTATCAACAACAGGTTTGGTTGCACCAGTAGAATTTGCTACCAAGATAGGCAAAGAAATGGTACAATATGTAAAGGATAACAATATTGATGCAGTTGTATTAACTTCCACCTGAGGGACTTCAACACGCTGCGGTGCAGTGATATCAAGGGAATTAGAGGCAGCTGGTATTCCTGTAGTTCAGGTATGCAATATGATTCCTGTAGCTGAAGCAGTTGGAGTTAACAGAAAATGGGCATCTTCAAGCATTAAGTATCCTCTAGGCTTCCCTGAAATGGATCCTGAACTTGAAAAAGAAGAGCGCATACGTAAGACTAGAGAGGTTCTGGAAGTTTTAACTAAATAATATATATAAATAAAACCGGCAATAGCTATCATAACAAGGAAGGTAGCCATTTTGGCTGCCTTACTTGTTATGGTATTTATTAAAGGGAAGGGATGATGTTATATGGACAAACAGGAAATTATAAAGCTGGTAACGGATTTTGTGGAGAATTCACAAGACAATGTTATTACTAAAGACATAGCTATTTCTGCCGATGTCATAGGTATGAAAATTTTTGATTCTCCTATTTTTGCCTTTGGTGATGCAGAAAATGAGGATTTCAAGTTATTAAAGGAGTCATCTGCAATAGGTGACCACTTCCTACTTCCTAGAGAATGGCTACCAGAAGCAAGAACAGTAATCTCTATTTTCTTGCCTTTTACTGAAGCAGTGAGAAAGGACAATAGAACAAACATGGACTGGCCTTCTGAGGCATGGTTACATGGACGAATTGAAGGTCAATTATTTATTAATAAGCTATGCCAATATATCCAATCAGAATTAACCAATAGAGGTTATAAGAGTGTTGTACCTTCTTTGGATCAGAGATTTTGGAGTAAAAATGGTCCTTTCTTTACAAGCAATTGGTCTGAAAGGCATGTGGCTTTTGTCTGCGGTTTAGGTACCTTTGGCCTTTCTAAAGGCCTTATAACAAGAAAAGGAGTTTCAGGCAGATTGGCTAGCATAATTACTGAATTATCTGTGCCTTGTGATACAAGGGAATATGAAGATATCTATGAATACTGTAATATGTGTGGTAAATGTGCAGTAAATTGCCCAGCAAATGCCATTTCCTTAGATAAAGGTAAGGATCATAGCAAATGCCATGGGTTTTTATTGAAAACAGCTGAAAAATTTAAACCACGATATGGCTGTGGAAAATGCCAAGTAGCAGTTCCCTGTGAGTGTAGAATACCTAAAAGAATATAGCCCAACGAAATATATGTGTAGATTTATGGATGAAGCAGAATATTTAAACGCAGTTTTCAAGCCAATGAAAACTGCGTTTTGTTTCTAAAATAGGTCTTTCTTATGAAAGATTTTCTGCTATTTATAGGGAGAAACAATGAGAAATAATGGGATATATTTTTACCCCATTAAACCCAATAAAGGCACCTAATATTACCATTAATTTTAGAAAGGCTAGCATAGAGCTGGTAAACATTGATTTTATCAGCAGTATAAAAATAAAAGATATTTGATAAAACTGGCATGTAAATTGCAAGTAATTATTATAGGAAAGATGCTTTTCAAAATTATCAATAAATTTATGGTATAATTGAGAGGGATATATTATTCAAGTGAAGGAGGTTAGAGAATGTACAAGATACTAGCAATTAATCCTGGTTCTACATCTACTAAAATAGCAGTATACGAGGATGAAGAACTTATATTTAAACATACTATAGATCATCCAACAGAGGAGTTGGCTAAATATCCTTCTATTAATGATCAGTATAAAATGAGATATGAAATAGTAATTAATACCTTGGAGGAAAACGGTATCAATATCAATGAGTTAAGCATTGTTGTTGGTAGAGGTGGACCAGTAGCTCCTCTACAATCAGGCGCATATTTAGTAGATGAAGTACTAGTGGACAAGCTAAAGAACGATCCAATGGTTGAGCATGCATCAAACTTAGGAGGCATAATTGCCTATGAAATAGGAAAGAAGCTAAATATTGATGCTATAATCTATGATGCAGTATCTACAGACGAATTAGATGATATAGCAAGATTGTCAGGATTAAAGGAAATTCAGAGAAGAAGTTTAGTCCATACATTGAATATGAGAGCTTCAGCTATAAAAGTAGCAAAGTCAATGGGGAAAAACTATTCTGACTTAAACTTAATTGTAGCTCATTTAGGCGGTGGATTGACTATAAGCGTACATAAGAAGGGAAGAATGGTGGATATTGTTTCCGATGATGAAGGCGCTTTTTCGCCTGAAAGAGCAGGAGGATTGCCAAGCAGTGCTCTAATGGATTTGTGCTATAAATATGACAGAGCTACTGTAGCTAAGATGTTGAGAGGTAAAGGTGGCCTTGTATCCTATCTAGGCACAAATGATGCAAGAGAAGTAGAGAAGATGGTTGAGAACAATGATGAATATGCTAAATTGGTTTATCAGGCCTTAGCATACCAAGTAGCAAAGAGCATTGGTCAATTGGCAACAGTGGTTGATGGAGAGGTAGATGCAATCATTATAACTGGAGGTATGGCTCATTCTAAACTTCTAACTGGATGGATAGAGAAGAAGGTTAAGTTTATCTCTCAAGTTATAATAGTACCTGGCGAAAATGAATTGGAATCATTGGCCATGGGTGGACTTAGGGTGTTAAGAGGCGAAGAAAAGGTTAAAAGATTCAATAGATAGATTTAATAATAGGAGGGATTATATGAAAAGATTACTTACAGGTAATGAAGCCATAGCTAGGGGTGCCTATGAAGCAGGAACATTAGTAGCAGCTGCATATCCAGGTACACCTAGTACAGAAATCTTAGAGAACATTTCAAAGTATGAAGAGATCAATTCCGAATGGTCAACCAATGAGAAGGTAGCCCTTGAAGTAGCTTGTGGTGCTTCCATAGCAGGAGCTAGGGCTTTAGTTTCCATGAAGCATGTGGGGCTTAACGTAGCAGCTGACCCATTATTTACTATAGCTTATGAAGGGGTCAATGGAGGTTTGGTTATAATAACTGCTGATGAGCCAGGAATGCACAGCTCACAAAATGAGCAGGATAACAGAATATACGCTTACCATGCTAAAATTGCAATGGTAGAACCAGCTGATAGCCAAGAATGCAAGGATTTTGTAAAGGAAGCATTTAATATAAGTGAAACCTACGATACTCCTGTATTGGTAAGAGTAACAACTAGAGTTTGCCACAGCAAGAGCATAGTAGAACTTGGAGAAAGAGAAGAAGTAAAAGTTAAGGATTATACAAAGGATGTTAGCAAGTATATAATGGTTCCAGCACATTCCAAGAAGAAACACGTAGAAATGGAAACTGAAAGACTTCCTAGGTTGAGAGAATACTCAAACTCAACTCCACTAAATAGAATTGAATTGAATAGCAGAAAGATTGGAATTATAACCAGCGGTATATCCTATTATCATGCAAAAGAGGTATTTGGAGATAATGCTTCCTATTTGAAGATTGGATTTAGCTATCCTCTACCAGATAAGCTAATTAAGGAGTTTGCAGAACAAGTAGAGACCTTATATGTAATTGAAGAAAATGAACCATATATAGAGAACTTCGTAAAAGCAATGGGAATCAAATGCATAGGAAAAGAAAAGCTTCCTCTTTGCGGAGAGCTAAGCCCAGAGATAATAAGAAAAGCATTGCTTGACGAAGAGGAAAAGGAAACCTACAAATTAGATATAGATGTACCTTTAAGACCACCTGCATTGTGTGCTGGATGTCCTCACAGGGGAATATTCTATGAGGTTTCCAAATATAAGGACAAGTTAATATCCACTACAGATATAGGTTGTTATACTTTAGGTATGGCAGCTCCTCTTGGAATAGGAGATACATGTATATGTATGGGTGCAGGTATAACTGCAGGTATAGGATTTGATAGAGTAAATCAGTTAGCTGAAAGAGGAAAGAAAGTATTTGGATTTGTCGGAGATTCAACTTTCTTCCACTCAGGAATTACAGGCCTTGTTGATGCAGTGTACAATGGTACAAATATGACTGTTGTAATCCTAGATAACAGGATTACTGCTATGACTGGTCATCAAGAGAATCCAGGAACAGGTAAAAACATCGTTGGCCTTGAAGCTCCTATGATAGACATAGAAACCCTTGTGAAAGCAGTAGGAGTAAAAGAGGAGAATATCAGAGTAGTAGACCCATATAAACTAGATGAAACTAAGAAGGCTGTAAAGGACGCATATGAATCAGATGAACTATTTGTAATAATTACAAAACAGCCATGCGCATTGATAAAGGATGTTCAAAGAGAAAGAAAAGGCTTGCATTGTCAGGTAAATCAAGAAAAATGTAGAAAGTGTAAAGCCTGCTTAAGGGTTGGTTGTCCAGCTATATCCTTTAATGGTGAAAGGATAACCATAGATGAAACTCAATGCAATGGATGTACAATATGTCTACAGGTATGCCCATTTGATGCTATAGAATACTTTGAGGGAAGAAGGTGATATTATGACAACAAGTATATTGTTGGTAGGAGTTGGAGGACAAGGAACTATTTTGGTTTCAAAGATTTTATCTCAAGGCTTAATGGAAAAGGGATATGACGTTAAGATGTCAGAGATCCACGGCATGTCCCAAAGAGGAGGAAGCGTAACAACTCAGATTAAGTTTGGAGAAAAGGTTTATTCACCTTCAATTGGTTTAGGTGAAGCTGATATATTAGTATCCTTTGAGAAGCTAGAAGCTGCTAGGTATTTATCCTTCCTCAAAAAAGGAGGAACCTTAGTGGTAAATGATGTGGAAATGTATCCTCTTCCAGTGCTTACTGGAGCAGCTAAATATCCAGAAGGAATAATAGAAAAGCTTAAGGATACTGTTGAGAATATTAGGGTTATAAACGCTAACCAAATTGCTGAGGAATTGGGAGAGCCTAGATGTCAAAACATAGTTATATTAGGATCTATGGTTAGGGCATTAGGTCTTGACGATATAGACTGGGTAAAGATTATTAAGGAGAACCTTCCTGAAAGGGTACATGAAGTTAATATTAAAGCTTTTGAAAGAGGATTAGAAGCTGCTAGTTCATTAGCTGTATAAAAACTGTTAAATGGTTTCCATAAGTATTATGGAAACCATTTAATTTTTTTCATAAATATTTATTTAAATGTTATAAAAAATAGGCTCTTTGTCAATATTTGGGGTGGGATTTTTATCAATCCCGCTCCATTACT
>JAAROH010008296.1_pt1 | contig 10368 bp, 11 predicted proteins | sample 7248631 | NCBI WGS metagenome assembly JAAROH01 (sample SAMN09772309, study PRJNA484901) | compost metagenome | isolation source: Vermicomposting unit | place: India
AGGTTTTTCTATTTGAGAAACAGGCTTGATAAGAGGCTTGCTCCCTTAAATCACCGGCCTCCTAGGCCACCCCTTTTTTGAATAATGAGCTATCCCCAAACGGCGCATACGGTTTGAATGGAAGTCTAACTTTCATTTAGCAATCGTTCAACGTGCTGTTTTAATACAGGAATCTTATTTCGAACGACATCCCACACAATTCGATAATTAATGGAGAAATAACTGTGGATCAGCATATCCCTCATGCCAGCCATCTTTCTCCATTCGATATATGGAGATGCTTGCCTGATTTCGTCTGGAATGTTTTTCGCTGCTTCTCCAATCACTAATATATTTTTAATGACTGCATCTGATACTAAATCATTATCTAAAAAGTCATCATAAGAAAGCCCTTGGGTGTACTTCTCAATTTTCTCTGCAGCAACCAAAATATCTTGCAAAAAGACGCTAGGATCCCTCTGCATACTTCACACTCCTTAAAATAGTCGGCTTTAATCCTGGTTTGATATCATCTACAATCACTAAATCCACTGATTTTTGAAAAAGATCTTCCAAACTCAGTTTCAACTCCATATAATGATCAAACGTCACCGCATGATCCATAAATTCTACCAACACATCAATGTCACTCGACTCCCTTTGTTCCCCCCGACTGTACGAGCCAAATAACCCAATTCGCTTCACACCATACTTTTTCTTCCATAAATCTAAACATTTCGCCATTTCATTAAGGATGTCTTGTTGCGATCGCAAATCAATCCCCCCTTTTTCCGCGCCTGTTATTTTCATTATAACATCCCGCTTTCCCGATATTCTTCAAGAAGAGAAAAAAACTTTTCCCAGCCGAGAACTCGTCATGTCCCGTTACGCTCTCGATTAAAAAGGCCCCGTCTTCCCTCGGGGCCCCTTCTCGTTATTTCACATCATATCCTTGCTCTTCAATCGCTTCTTTCAGTTTTTCTACGCTGACCTTTGTTTCATCATACTCCACATCGACCGTCCCTTCTTGCAAATGCACTTCGACGCGGCTGACGCCATCCAACGCTTGAAGGGCGTTCGTCACCGCCGCTTGGCAATGTCCGCATGTCATTCCTTGCACTTGCAATGTAATCGTCATCATCGATTCCTCCTTAAATGTTTATAGTTTCACACGCTTCAACCGAAGCGCGTTGGTCACAACCGACACAGAGCTGAATGCCATCGCCGCTCCCGCGATCCACGGCTCCAACAATCCGAAAGCGGCGACCGGAATGCCGATCGTATTATAAAACAACGCCCAGAACAGATTTTGCCGAATGTTTTTCATCGTTTGCCGGCTCAACTCAATGGCTTTCGAGATATGGCGCAAATCGCCGCCGACCAAGGTCACATCGGCCGTTTCGATCGCCACATCCGCTCCTGTGCCAATCGCCATCCCAATATCCGCTTTGGCCAAAGCCGGCGCATCGTTAATCCCATCGCCGACCATCGCCACACGTTTTCCTTGTTTTTGCAATTCCTCGACGATGTTCGCTTTTTCTTCCGGGAGCACCTCGGCATACACATGCTCAATGCCGACTTCATGGGCGATCGCTCCTGCTGTCCGCTGATTGTCCCCTGTTGCCATATAGACATCGATGCCCATTTGTTTTAATGTTTGAATCGCTTCTTTCGCGCTTTCTTTCACCGTATCCGCGACCGCCATGATGCCGGCCAGCTCTCCATCGATGGCCACAAGCATCGCGGTTTTTCCTTGTTTTTCAAGCTCTATCAAGCGATTTTCGCACTGAGAAATCTCAACAGCGCGGTCCTTCATCCATTTCCGCGTCCCGATCAAAACGGTTTTGCCGTCAATGACCGCTTCAATGCCGTGGCCGGCAATGGCGGAAAAGTGCTCCAATGGCTTCATCGAAATCGCTTGTTTCTTCCCGTATTTGACAATCGCCTGAGCGAGCGGATGCTCGGAAGCGCTCTCGGCGGAAACCGCATAATCAAGCATGTCCTCGCGGAAGGCCAGCACATCGGTGACTTCCGGTTTTCCTTTTGTCACTGTTCCTGTTTTATCGAGCAATACGGCATTGATTTTATGCGTTCCCTCTAGGTACTCACCTCCTTTAAAGAGAATGCCTTGTTCTGCCCCTTTGCCGGTGCCGACCATAATCGATGTCGGTGTCGCCAAACCGAGCGCACAAGGGCACGCGATGACAAGAACAGCGATGGCCACCTCAAGCGCTTTGGCCAAATCACCCGGCGCAACGAAGAAGTACCAGATGAGAAAGGAAACAACCGCAATTCCGACAACAATCGGTACGAAAATGCCGGAAATGACATCGGCCATCCGCTGAATCGGCGCTTTCGACCCTTGCGCCTCTTCGACGATTTTAATGATATGAGAAAGCGCGGTATCTTTTCCGACTTTTTCGGCGCGAATAGTCAGCACCCCATTTGTATTAATGGTTGCCCCGATCACATAGTCGCCTTCCTTCTTATCGACCGGAATCGATTCACCGGTAATCATCGATTCGTCTACGGAAGATGCTCCGGCGATGACCGTACCGTCTACCGGAATTTTTTCTCCCGGCTTAACAACGATCGTATCGCCGATCACCACTTCCTCGAGTGGAACTTTTATTTCGTCCCCATTCCGAATGACGGTCGCTTCCTTCGCCTGCAGGCTGACTAACTTCGAAATGGCTTCCGTTGTCCTCCCTTTCGCAATCGCTTCAACATATTTGCCGACAAGCACAAGCGTGATCAAGACGGCGCTCGTTTCAAAATACAGCCTCGGCATATAGTCAGGATTCCCGAGCGTCCGAAAAGCTTCAGACAAGCTGTACACGTACGCGGCGGATGTTCCGAGCGCCACAAGGACGTCCATGTTCGCACTTTTGTTTCGCAACGCCCGGTACGCCCCGACGTAGAAGGGACCGCCGATGTAAAACTGAACGGGTGTAGCGAAAAGAAGCTGGAACCACGGATTCATCAGCCAATGCGGCATCGGTAAGCCGATAGCAAACGGCATATGCGCCAGCATCGTATAGAGCAGCGGCAACGATAAGAGGATGGAAATGGCGAGTCGCCGCTGCTTCTGTTTCAACTGCTCTTCTTTCCGGCCAGCACCCTCTTGTTCTTCGTTTCGAATTTGCCCCCTGTACCCAAGCGTTTTGATTTTCTCTAAAATGTCTTCGACAGATGCAACTCCCTCTTTGTATTCAACGACCGCACTGTTGGTCGCCAAGTTGACCGCAGCGCTTGTCACCCCTTCCATCCGATTCAACCCTTTTTCAATCCGTGTCGCACAAGCCGCACATGTCATGCCTTCAATATCGAGCATCACTTTTTCTGTCGCCACGCCATACCCTAAATGCTCAATTTTCGTCTCGAGATCGGCGATCGTTTGCTTCGCTGGATCGTAGTGAATCGTTGCGTTTTCCATGGCCAAATTGACATGGGCGTTGACGCCGTCCATCTTATTTAATGCTTTCTCGATCCGATTGGCGCACGCGGCGCATGTCATGCCCGTCACCTTCAGCGTCACGGTTTTCAGCTCTCCCATTTCCATCCCCCCTTACTTCGAAAATTGTTTCATCACATCCATTAATTCGCGAATCGATTCATCTCCGCTCCCTTCACGGATCGCTTTGGCCACACAATGGCTCACATGGCGTTCAAGCAACTGTAGCCCGACTTGGTTCAACGCTGCTCTAATCGCGGAAATTTGCACTAAAATATCGATGCAATACCGATTGTCCTCCACCATTTTTTGCACCCCGCGCACTTGCCCTTCGATGCGCTTCAAACGCTTGATGATGCGTTCGATTTCCTGTTCCGTCCGTGGAACCATTTTGTGATCTTCATAATGGTTCATCCAACATCACCTCTTTCAATTACATTATACCGGTAACGGGTATAAAACACAACAGAAATCCCCTCTACAAATCATGCTCACAAGCAAAACCGTAATCAATACCTACGCGGGAAAATTCCACTTTCCACTAAAAACATTCATGGGCAAGCCTTGCTTCCCACCCTAGCATGAAAATGACGGATTGAGGCGGTGTATTTAACAGAAAATTAACATTTTTTACAGTATGTAGATTGAACAATAAAGAATTTCTGCTTTTACGCTTCCGTTTTCGTCCGCATGCAAGCAGATATAGCCGGATGAAAAACAATATGCCAACTTGCCTCGATCTACCAAGCCACTTTCGCACGCAGTGATTGGCGCTCACGAAAAGGCATGGTAAACTAAGCATATCATTACAAAAAAGGTGGGGAGGGACTGCCTTGGATCAGTTGCTGCATGTGTTTGTCAAAGTAGTGGAAAAAGGAAACTTCACGAAAGCAGCTGAAGAGCTGCATATGACGCAACCCGCGGTCAGCCAGCACATTCAAACATTGGAACGATTGTTGGATACAAAACTGTTAGACAGGACAAACAAGTATGTCAGATTGAACAAAGCCGGGGAAATCGTTTACCATTATGCGCAAGAAATTCTCGGATTGTACACACGTATGAACCAACTGCTTGATGATTTACTGAATCGAGCGAGCGGGAAGCTGTCGATTGGAGCCAGCTACACGTACGGCGAGTATGTTCTTCCCCAGATGATCGCTCAATTGCATCAACACTATCCGCTCATTACACCGACAATCACGATCGGAAACTCGAATGAAATTGTTGAAATGGTAAGCAGCCATCAACTGGATGTGGGGATTATCGAAATGGACATCGAGTCAGCGAGCGTATCTATCGAACCATTAGCCGAAGATCAAATGGTTGTCGTGGCTTCGCCTCGCCACCCGTACGCCCACAAAAAGAAGGTCAAGATCGAAGACCTAGAGAGCGCCACATGGATTGTTCGAGAACAAGGTTCGGGGACAAGGAAAGCAACGGATGAATTTTTTCGCAATCACCGCTTTGTTCCGTCTTCGATGATGGAATTTGGCAGCACACAACTCATTAAAGAAGCGGTCGAAGCCGGCTTGGGGATCACGTTTCTCTCCCTTTGGACGATCAAAAAAGAACTTTCGTTTGGCACGTTATCCATCATCCCGATCGATGAAGAGCCGTTTGTTCGCCGCTTTTCTCTCGTAACGCCGAAAACCCCGTTTTATACAAAAGCTATGGACGTCTTTTTAACCATCATTCGCACTCACCACCCTTCCGTCAGGCAGTGGTCCCCTCCTCCGTCTCTTTGAGCAAAGACGGCCGACAGCGTCGCCGGTCGTCTTTTTTCCTTGACCATTAAACAAAGAATAACGATAACAGAGACAAGCAAAATGATACGAGACACATCGCGGCAAGAGGACGCCAGCCATTTCTCCCCCATGTTCGCAAATCGACATTCAATCCAAGTCCGACCATCGCCGCCGTCAAGAAAAGCGAAGTGACAAAAGAGAGAAAGCTTAGAACACCGGGAGAAACTGAAATGGCGTTTCCCAGCACATAACTGCCGAACAAACTCATAACGATAAATCCTAGCAAAAACCACGGAAAGGGAACTTTCGTTTTTCTTCCGTCATGACAATTCGCTTTGGTCTTTTTCCAATACATAAGAACAAAACTGAGCGGTGCAAGCCAAAGCACCCTCCCTAGCTTGGCCAACAACGCCAACGCCAGCGCCTCCTGCCCGGCCGGAGCTCCTGCCAGTGCGACATGGGCGATTTCATGCAAGCTCATCCCGCTCCACGCCCCATACTGCAACGAGGAAAGCGGCAAAAGCGGGCGAATGAGCGTGTATCCAATTGAAAACACCGTGCCGACCAACGCAATCATTCCAATTGAGAGAGCCGTATCCTCATCATCTGATTGCAAAATGGGGGACACAGCGGCAATCGCCGCCGCCCCGCACACCCCCGTTCCGATACCTAGCAACAAAGACAAAGAAGGGCTGACGTTTACCATTTTTCCAATCCATACCATCGTAAAGATAGCAAACACAACGATGACCAAATCTCGAAAGACAAGCCCCCATCCGTGCTGAAGCAAAACGGCTATATTCAACTTCAGCCCGAATAGCACAATAGCCAATCGCAACAAATATTTCGAAACAAATTGAATCCCCGAACGAAGGGCCACAGGATAGCCAAATACGTGCCGATACAGCACCGCCAGTAAAATAGCACAAGCGAGTGGACCTAAATGATCGAGTCCAGGCAGGGAAGCCAGCGCCATGCCAATGGCAGCGACCGAAAACGGAAAAACTACCCCTCCTACCCATCGACGTTTCTCTTGTCCCCAGGTCAGCCTATCAGGCCGAACCGCTTTCTTTCCCTTCTCCATTCCCATTCCCCCTATCCATACTGCGAACTTCGTGTTTATCATACGCCTCTTTGACTTATAAGTAAAATAGCGTTTTTTTATCATTATAATAAGTAATAGATTATGATAGACAAAATACTCTCTTCTCTGCACCATTTCCATAAAAGGGCAACCGATGGCTTCCTTTCTCAGCGCTACTCGCGCGCCTCAACGGCCTTTCTCAAACCGAAAAACCAATCGCTTCGGAATTGCTTCTCACACGTTCCCCCTATCGACCAAGGACGATCAGACTAAAACCGGCAGGAAACCACCCGTTTCGCCGGATTTCCAAACGATGAGGGGATGGTGCTGCCAAGCTTTTCAACTTGGAAAACGCCGCTGGGGGCAGTCCTCTGCCCTCATCTCCCCCGCTAAGGAAAAGTTTGTCGAAACCGCTATTTTCTTTCCCATCTGCACATTGTATAATCAAACTAGAGGGAGGTGAACAAGCGTGGAACGCGATACCATCGTGAAAGAAGTAGTCGAGGCGCTGAAAATGTTTTCCCGCGATATCCGCACCCAAATTGACGAAATGGGAAGCCAATTGCGAGCCGAAATCCAAGACACGGCCAACCAACTGAGAGCCGAAATCCAAGACACGGCCAACCAACTGAGAGCAGAAATGCAAGATACAGCCAATCAGTTGAGAGCGGAAATGCAACAATTTCGCGCCGAGGTAAACGAGCGGTTTGATCGACTCGAACAAAAATTCGCCGGCTTGCGCGTGGAGTTGACAGAAACGCAAGAAACCGTCCATTTCCTCGCGTCGAAAACCATCCAGCACGAGAAAAAGCTCCACCATCTGGCCAAGCAACTCGAATCCGTTCGTTAACTTCCCTTCACTCCAAGAGCCGCGTTGGATTCATCGTCAGACGCGGCGTCTCTGTTTCTCCGCTCGCGCGTCCAAGCGGGCCCAAAAGCTGAAGACAAACGAACAACGATACAGAAAACAAACGTCCTCTATCCTGTCAAGCAACGAAACTGGCAACAAACGACGCATGTCAAACCGTTTCACGTATACGTGCATGTCTTTTAACATAAACTACGATCAAAGAACAGTTTTCACCAAACGGCAAGGAGGAACCATCCATGTCATTTCTATGGAGTTTGATCGTTGGCGGTATCATCGGTTGGCTAGGCGGGCTTTTGACAGGTCGCGATATTCCCGGAGGAATCATCGGCAATATCATCGCCGGGTTTATCGGTGCATGGCTTGGAACAAAGTTATTCGGCAATTGGGGGCCGACCATCGGCGGATTTGATATTATTCCGGCTCTGATCGGTTCGGTCATTCTCATTTTGCTGGCTAGTTTTATCATTCGCAAGCTACATCAAGCTAGGTAATGATGATCGGTCACCAGAATTCAGAATGGAAAAAAACCGGGCCGTGTTCCGCCCGGTTTTTTTCGTGAACATCCCCACCACCTGGTGAATGCGGCCAAGTGCGGTATACGCAGTTTGTTGAAGAATCGATCCACCGGCTCGACGGCATTCGCCTTTTTTCTGTTTTTGGGAGAACTTGTCTATACCATTTCTTTTCCACACGAATATGGTGAATCGACAAGATGAATTTCTGCTCAATAAAGGAGAAACGATACTGCAACAATTGCCTAGCGTGATCGATACGATCCACATGACGCTTCCAAAGATTTCCTCCACCTTGCAACAAGTCCTCTCCGTCTTGCAGCAACTGCTCAACGTGCTCGGCGGCTTGCCGCTTCCTTTGCAAAACAATCAACAATAATTCACCTTTCTCAGCCAATGGAGTGTCTCAACACAGCGGGACGCTCTATTGGCCCATACATAAGCACAGCCGGTCTTTCTCGCTCACCCGCCACCTTTTGGCGGCCATCGGCAAGCTCGTCCGTCCCCTTCCGCCGACAAACGAGTGGACGACCAGTCGATCGATGTCATTTCAAAAAATCGCTTACACACATTGTCACCATGCCAAAGAACTAGTATAGTAGACTTAGAAGCCTAGTGAAAAACCGCTAATTCCCTTCATCGATGGGGGAGCGCGTGAAACCCAGCACCGATGCAACAAGGTTTTTCTCGTTGAGAAATGAGATGGCAAAGCCGTATCCACAAATCAATCACCGGACGCTTAGGACTACCATTGGCTTTTCCGTTTTTCATCCCTCCGGTGCCTCGTTGTCACCGGCCTTTAGCAACATGCAAAACGAAAGACATGGTGCGCCGAATGCAAGTTTCCACCCTCGCTCGCCTTAGCGGACGGGGCTTCTACAGCATCCAGACATCATCACTTGCCGAATTAGACAAAGAAAGGTAGGAAACCAATGTATCGTTCCTTTTTGCGGCAATTATGGCGCTACTACGTCATGGGATCCGCAATGGCCGTCGGAGGAGTAGGCACAACGTTCATGTTGACTACGTTGCGTGTATCAGCGCAGGAAGGAAAATGGCTGATCGCCATTTTATTCACATCGGCAATGGTGATGGCGGCCGCGGAAGCGATCGTCTTCGCCCGGGATGTAGCCCCTATTCGCCGCTTTTTTGCATCCCAATCTCCAGACCCGTCACTGGCGCTCGCAGCCTTCAAACAAGTACAGCGCTTTCCGCTGTTGGCCGTTCGGCGGATTTTAGGGCCGCACTTATTCGGATTGTCGATCCCGGGCGCCGGGCTGACCGCCTTGTGCATTCACTACCATATTTTGTCCCTTCCATATCGATATATTCTGTACGCGTTGGCCGGGGCTGTGCTGATCGCCTCGCTCCATGGGCTCATTGAGTTTTTTTTGACAACGAAAGCATGCCGACCCTTGTTGGCATCTTTATCGGCGCAAATCGGTTCAATGGCAGAACAAGTGCCGCTTTCCATTTCCTTAAAAACGAAACTGCAGCTCACCGTATTATTCAGCAGTGCGTTTCCTGTTCTGCTGTTTAGCCTTGCTACTGAAATCAAATGGTCGATGACCGATCCAAACGGGGCCCATTGGTCCTACTGGCCTTGGGCTGCGACGATTTTGCTCTTTTGCATCGGCTTTTCTATATTTTTGACGCGCTTATTGGTCGAAGAAATCCATGAACCGGTCAACGTTTTGCTCACTCACATGAAACGGGCGGAAACGGAAGCGTATGAACCGATCGCCCACAACGTTTATACCGATGAGTTCGCCGAATTGCTTCGCGGATTCAACCATATGATCGGCGCTGTACACAGTCGTGATCAGCTCAATAAACAGCTATTGGACAGTTTCATCACGGTTTTGACCGCGGCGTTGGACGCCCGCGACCCTTACACCGCGGGACATTCGTTGCGCGTGGCGCATTATGCCCGCGCCATCGGGGAGAAACTCGCTTTGCCGCCGGAACAGCTTGAGGTGCTATACCGCTCAGCCCTTCTCCATGATATTGGCAAAATCGGCATCCCCGACGCTGTTTTGCTGAAAGAAGGGAAACTGAGCGAGGAAGAGTTTGCATGGATTAAAAAACATCCTGTCATTGGCGAATCGATTTTGCGCGAGATCCAACCGCTAGAACCGGTTGAGCCGCTATTGCCGGGGATCCGTTCCCATCATGAGCGGATCGATGGAAAAGGATACCCAGATGGACTGCGCGGCGAGGACATCCCTCTGTTCGGACGCATCATCGCCGTCGCTGACGCATTTGATGCCATGACATCGGATCGCCCGTATCGCAAAGGCATGGAAATTCACCAAGCAGCCGCTATTTTGCGTCAAGGAAAAGGGACACAGTGGGATGAAGAAATGGTGGAAGCCTTTTTGCAGTGGATGGAAGAAACGATGCCGTCGACCGCCACGGCAGTATCTTAACGGGCGGGAAGCCCATCCCCGTCACGCTTCGTGTTCATAGGGCATTGACCATAGATGTTACTCGCAGCGGAAAAAGAAGCTCTTGGATGTTTTAGGCTTGAAAGAGGGTGTCCCAAACGGACGATACTCGTGTTCATCCCCCAGTGAATGATGGGGATCACATCTATTATTGGGCATGGCAAATCCCCCTCCAGAAGAGGGGGATTTGCCATTTATATCCACATCTAGTTTTACCATATCCCTCATTTCGTTAAGATATCCGATGCCGTTTCTTTCCCTTTCCTTCGATCT
>JAAROH010008298.1_pt1 | contig 10308 bp, 11 predicted proteins | sample 7248631 | NCBI WGS metagenome assembly JAAROH01 (sample SAMN09772309, study PRJNA484901) | compost metagenome | isolation source: Vermicomposting unit | place: India
AAAGGGAGAGGAGAAACCGGAGGAAGAACTTATGGGGAAACGTAAGTCTTCTCCGTCACTGGCAACGATGATGTTGCCATTACTCATTATGGCCCGTTCGCTCGTTTCTATACATTCGCGGGCGAAAAAATTCTTCAGTTTGACGTTTCTCAACTTTATGGTAAGATTACAACGAATCGATTTTGCGTGCGATAAGATGGAAACGACCAAGAATGGGTGAAGGCGATGAGAGTCATTTCCGGAACGTGCAAAGGAAGGAAACTGCAAGCGGTTCCAGGAATGTCGACACGGCCGACGACAGATAAAGTGAAAGAGGCCATCTTTAACATCATCGGCCCGTATTTTTCCGGCGGCATCGGTCTCGATTTGTTCGCTGGCAGCGGCGGTTTGGGCATCGAGGCGCTCAGCCGCGGGCTCGATCGCGTCATTTTCGTTGATCACGATCGGAAAGCGGTGCAGACGGTGCGAAAAAACGTCGCGGCCTGCGGGCTTGAGAAGCAGGCGGAAATTTACTGCAACGATGCCGAGCGAGCGCTGAAGGCGGTGGCGAAACGCGGCCTCCGGTTTTCCGTCATTTTTCTCGACCCGCCGTATAAAGAGAACGAGTGGCCAGCGCTTCTGTCCGCGCTTGCCGGTTGCCGGTTGTTGGAGCCTGGCGGCGTCGTCGTTGCTGAGCATTCGGCAAAAGCGCGCTTGCCGGAAACAGCCGACGGCTTGGTGCAATGGAAGCAGGAAACATACGGCATCACCGGTGTGACGATTTACAGGTGGAAAGGAGACGAAACCGATGGCGAGCATTGCCGTTTGTCCAGGGAGTTTTGATCCGGTGACTTACGGACATTTGGATATTATTAAACGCGGGGCGAGAGTGTTTGACCAAGTGTACGTCGCGGTGCTGAACAACTCGGCGAAAAAGCCGCTGTTTACCGTTGAGGAGCGGATCGAATTGTTGCGCGCGGTGACGCAGTCGCTCCCAAACGTCCATGTCGAATCGTTTCATGGCTTGCTGATTGATTACGCTCGCAGCAAAAAAGCGAATGCCATCTTGCGTGGGTTGCGCGCGGTATCTGATTTTGAGTACGAGATGCAGATCACGTCCATGAACCGCGTTCTTGACGAAAACATTGAAACGTTTTTTATGATGACTAACAGCCAGTACGCGTTTTTAAGTTCCAGCATCGTCAAGGAAGTGGCCAAATACAACGGCGATATTTCCGAACTGGTGCCGCCGGTTGTCGAGCAGGCGCTCAAAAAGAAATTTGCTTCGCTGGCTGCCGACGGGCCACAGCGATGACGGACAGCGATCACGTCCCAAATCAACACAGCCTGTTTTCTTGCCGATGAGCCACAGCGATGACGGACAGCCCCGCCCCTCGCCCGGCCGGGCCGGCAGCGGGCGAGGGAGGCGGTCAAGAGCAGCGCGGGCGTCTCGCGGATTTAGGAACGGCGGGGCCGTTCGCTGGCCGCTTTGGCCGTCAGCCATATATACAGGCAAAGGAACAGCATGGTGATCAGCGGCCCGTATGGCGGCAGCCCTAAGTGTTCCTCAGGGCGGGCGTAGGTCAATATATGGAAAAACGCCGGAATGTGGCCCGACTCCCTAGTCGCTGTCTCGACATACAGCGGCTGCCAAAGCGCATATGTAAAGATAGCAGCAAAGAGCCCGTGCAGCAGGCGGGCGACCAAAAACGGCTGAAAGCGGATGTTCGCTTCGGCTAAAATGCTCGCGACCTGCGCTTGAACGGAAAATCCGCCGAACGCGAGAATGAAGCTGACCGCCACCGCTTTTTCCAACAATGTCGCCCCGTCGGTTTCGCTGATCATCTGGCTGCCGAGCGTAATTTCAAACAGGCCGGAAAACACCGGGATATCGAGCTCTTCCGGCAGCTGGACGAGGTGAAGCAGACGGCGGACGAGCGGAGCGAGCTGCTCGGTGAAATGCATAACGTTCAACAGTTGATTGACCACGGAAAAGAGAATAATAAAACCGCCGATCATCAACAGCGTTTGCACAGACGAGCGCACCGCATCACCAAGCAGTTTGCCAAGCGGCTGTTCGTTTTTCACCCGCGTGCGGTGCAGCGTCCGCAAGGCATACGGCAGCGAGAACGGCCGGCGTCTGCTTTTTGGCTGCCCCCGCTCCTTTCGGATGCCGTGAAAACGCATGATCAGCCCGACGGTGATGTTTCCTAAGTAATGCGAGGCGGCCAGCACGAAGCCAAGCTGCGGGTTGTGGAAAAATCCGGCTGACACTGCGCCGAAAATGAACAGCGGATTCGATGAATTGGTAAACGAAGAGAGCCGCTCCGCCTCAATGGTGGACAGCTGCTTTTCTTGGTATAACCGCGCCGTCAGCTTGGCGCCCGATGGGTAACCGGACGCCATGCCCATCGCCCAAGCGAATCCGCCGACTCCCGGGACGCGGAACAGCGGGCGCATGAGCGGCTCCAGCAAGACGCCGAGAAAGTTGACGACGCCAAAGCTGATGAGCAGCTCTGAGACGATAAAAAACGGCAAAAGCGATGGAAACACGACTTCCCACCACATCGTGAGGCCGCGGATGGACGCCTCAAGCGACTGTTTCGGGTAGCTAATGAGCGCAAACGCGAACAAGGTGGCAGCGGAAGCGAGCAGCGCCGTTTTCCCTTTTGTTCCCCAGTTTCGTTTCAATGGTCTCCCCCCTTTTTTGCCGTGCAGCTTCGCGCGGTACAACCTCATATACCCTAATATACGAGCATAGGGGGACGTTTTAGACCATAAGATGGGAGCGGAGAACGCTGCGGCAGCAAAGGGGGGAGGAGGTATGCCGCCGAAAATAGGCGTAGCGCTTGGGTCAGGGGGAGCGCGCGGGTTTGCGCACCTTGGGGTTTTGAACGTGTTGGAAGATGAACAAATTCCGATTTCCTATCTGGCCGGCAGCAGCATCGGGGCGCTTGTCGCTGTGTTGTACGCGAGCGGCCACGGCCTTCATCGCCTTTATCGGCTCGCCCAATCGTTTCGGCGCAACGATTTTCTTGATTGGACAGTGCCGAAAATGGGGTTGATCGCCGGGGAACGAATTACGCAGTTCATTCGGTTGCTGACGAAAGGGAAGCGGCTTGAGGAGCTCTCGCCGCCTGTGGCGGTGGTCGCCACCGACTTGCGGACGGGGGAAAAGGTCGTGTTTCGGGAAGGGGAAGCGGCGCGTGCGGTGCGGGCGAGCATTTCGATTCCCGGCATTTTTGTGCCGGCGGAAATGAACGGGCGGCTGCTGGTCGATGGCGGCGTTGTCGACCGCGTGCCGGTGTCGGTCGTCCGCGCGATGGGCGCCGACCTTGTCATCGCCGTTGATGTCGCTCCGCTGAACACGAACGCCGAAATCACGTCGATCGCGGATGTGATCTGGAAAAGTTTGGATATTTTACAAGCGGAACTCGTCGTCCATCGCCAGCTCGCCTCGGACGTGATGATTCGTCCGCGTGTTGAATCGTACAGTTCCCGAGCGTTTACGGACATCAAAGAAATCATCGCCCGCGGAGAAGAGGAAGCGCGCAAGCAAATCGCTGCGATCCGCCGAGCGATGGAACAGTGGAAGGAGCCATCGTCACGATGAAAAGACGAACGTATATCGTTGCTTTTGTTCTTGGTGTCGTCCTTACTTTTCTCTTCATTTTTATCAAATTGCCGTACTATGTGACGATGCCGGGAAGCGCGCAAAGTTTACGGCCGCTCGTGCACGTTGAGCACGGTGACCGCGATGCCGGCACGTTGATGTTGACGACGGTGCGGATGGGGCGGGCGAATGTGGCCTCGTATTTGCTCGCCCATATCCGCCCGTTTTATGAGCTGTATCCGGCAGAGGAAATCAAGCAGGAAGGGGAGAGCGACAAAGACTATACGCTGCGCCAGCTTGAACTCATGGAACAGGCGAAAGAAGCGGCGATCATCGTCGCCTATCGGCAGGCCGGGAAACCGGTGTCGTATCAACCGCGCGGCGCTTATGTCATGAGCGTTCTTTCCGATATGCCGGCCGCCGGGCGCTTGAAAACCGGCGACCTCATCGTTGCTTTGGACGGAAAACCGCTCGCCACATCGGAGCAAATGGTCAGCTATCTCCGCGGAAAGAAGGCGGGCGACCGCGTTCGTGTCACGTTCATCCGTGGTGGGAAGCGGCGGGAAGCCGAGATTGCTTTACGGCCGTTTCCAGACCATCCCGATCAAGCCGGCCTTGGGGTGATGCCGGTGACCGAGTATGACATCCGTACCGATCCGCCCGTTGAGATCGATTCGGAACAAATCGGCGGCCCGTCGGCCGGGCTCATGTTTTCGTTGGAAATTTACAATCAGCTCGTTCCCGAAGACATCACCAAAGGTCATAAAATCGCCGGCACCGGAACGATCGATCTGAACGGAAACGTCGGCCCGATCGGCGGCGTTTCGCAAAAAGTGGTGGCCGCTGACCGCGAAGGGGCTGAAGTGTTTTTCGCGCCCAACGAACATGGGGCACCGGCATCCAATTACCGCGAAGCGCTGCGGACGGCGAAGCAAATCGGGACGAAAATGAAAATCGTCCCGGTCGATACGTTTGATGATGCGATTCGTTATTTGCGCTCCATGCCGGAAAAATAAATGGGCGCTGTGGCGTATTCTTCCCGAAAAGCACGGCTTGCAAGCGGCTCGGGAAAAGCGGCGGCGTACGCGGCCGCCGCTCGTTTTTCCTGCTCGTAAAGCGGATCGCCGTTGAGCTTCGCGGCTTTGGCAACGAGCGGCAGCGCCAGCTGTTTTTTCACCTGCTGCAAGTAGCGGCGGCCGGTTTCGCTCATGCCTAGCAGCCGAATGTACGTCGGGTCGGCCGCCTCGCTTTGCGCTTCTTTGGTGAAGTGGGTCAGCACATGGGTGCACAGACGCTGCAACCTTGTCCACGTGTAGCGCTTCGTTTTCACCGCAGCGATGAAAGCGGCAAACGTTTCCGCCGCGGCGATGTGCTGTTTCAGCCGATGTTCAATTCCTTCTTCGACCCCGGCGATGCGGCGCAAGTCGGCTTCTGTGGCCGTCAGCAGCCGGTATTTTAACAGTGGAAAGTACATTTCCCAATCATGCAAGCGGCCGTACGTCTCTTGATATTGGCGAAGCTGGTCGAGCGCGGCGGCCGGTACGTACGCAGCGACCGCTTCGAGCTGCCCGGTTTGCCGCAAAATTTTTCGCACGCTAGTGGCGCTGGCGATCGACGGGTGGGAAGCCGATTCATCATGGTAGCCGGCCGCGCGCCTTGGGATCGTGTGAGGCGTCATCGGCAATGCGTGTTGCCGGATGGCTTTCACGTAGGCAAAGCCAAGCACGTTGTTCGGCTTCGATAAATCGAGCGGAGCGGCGCCAAGCGCTTGCCACGCCGCGGCCGCGGCTCTCGGAAAGCTTTGTCCGCGCGCCAGCTCAGCGCGGACGAGGGAATCGAATGGCTCCTGCTGCTCGCTCCATGTGTCGGCCGCCGATAAAAACGCGGCAATGTCCCCGGATTCACTGCCGAAGCAAAGTTCCCGACAGCCGATGGCGGCGAGCAGTCGAACGGCGCCTGAGGCGAACCGTTCCGCCGCTTGGACAGCGAAGGCGTACGGCAGCTCAATGACGATATCGATGCCGGAAGCGAGCGCCATTTTCGTCCGCGCCCATTTGGAGACGATGGCCGGTTCGCCTCGCTGCAGGAAATTTCCGCTCATGACCGCAATCAAGCAATCCGCGTTCGTTTTTCGTCTCGTTTCTTGCAAATGGTGAAGATGACCGTTATGAAAAGGGTTGTATTCCACAATCACGCCAACGGCTTTCACGGTTTTCGCTCCTTTTCGTCAAGGCGATGGTTTCTTTCGCAAACATGAAACAAATGCGAGGCCGGACGTGTCCGGCCAGACCGCATCATGGGGCTCCATGCATTTAGTATGAAGCATGCAAGCGACTTCCAACGCCCGTCCTCCCCTTTCGCAAGAGGCGCTCCATGCATTTAGTATGAAGCATGCAAGGGCATCGGTTCAACGGTTTTGTCCTTTTGCCTCCGTCGAAAAACAGCCGTTTTTTCGCCGGGCTTTTAGGGTGCATCGGGAGGGCGCCGTTTGGAAATGATGGAACTATGCGCCTCTGATTGGCGGGCGTCAAGAAAGAGGAGGGAAGCGTCCCGGTTCCGCCGCCGATGTTCGTTGGCGAACGAAAGGGGCAGGATGGTCAAGAGGTGTCGAGCGGAGAGAGTTCGCGTCCGCTGTTGCCTTCGCCATCGGCTTTCAACACTGATGGTTGTAAAGAAAAAACATTGACAAAAATAGAAACGAAACGTATAATTTTATTCGTTGCCTTGAGGTGATAGTTGATGAAATGGACGGTCCAACAACTTCGCCGTTTCCAACATAAGGAAATGGTGATTGATGAGACGATCGATGTGTCTGATTTGAAACAAATCGACACATTGATTCGCGACATTTCGCCGGTGCGCGTCCAAGGGAAAGCGGATGTTGCTTCGACAAAGTTTACGTTTCATTTGACGCTGTCCGGGACGATGGTGCTGCCGTGCTCACGGACGCTTGTTGATGTCCATTATCCGTTTTCCATTGAGACGACGGAGACGTTTTTTGCCGAGGGTGGCGGTTTGGCGGAAACGGATGACGATACCCATGTGTTGACCGGAGATACGGTGGACTTACATCCGATTATCCGTGAACTCATTTTACTGGAAATCCCATTGCAGCTCATCGCCGACAGCCCGGCGGTTGATGGAGCGCCGCAACACGGAGAGGGCTGGGATGTCCTCACAGAGGACGAATGGGAGAAAGTCGTGCAAGAGCGCGAGGCGAACAAAGTAGATCCCCGCTTGGCGGGGCTGGCGAAATTTTTTGAGGAAAAACGGGAGAAATGATCATGAGCGGCCTTGCCGGCTGAAGGCGCCGGAAGCGAGCGCTTCGGTCCGGCAGCTGCCTTGTTTGCCGGCAGGCGGTGTCCGGAAAGGGCGGCCGCCCGCTGGCATCGATATGCTGAATGCGCTCGACAAGGAGGTGGGAACGATGGCGGTACCTTTTCGAAGAACATCGAAAACGAGAAAACGGCTGCGCCGTACACACTTCAAGCTGCAAGTGCCGGGCATGGTGCAATGCCCAAACTGCGGTGAGTGGAAATTGGCGCACCGCGTCTGCAAAGCATGCGGAACGTACAAAGGAAGAGATGTCGTTAACAAATAATGGCCGACATCTGAGGACAAGCTGTCCGATTATCGGACAGCTTTTTTTATTTCCGCCAAGCAGGAAATCGGTCGATGGCTGCCCAATTCATCAAGCGAAAAGGAAGAGAAGCAGCGAGGGATGCAAGTGAAAGGAGAGAAGCACCGATGGAAGCGAAAATGGAATATGAGGCTGGCGTTGGCCTGTTTACGATTTGCCGGCCGGAAAAGCGCAATGCCATCAACTTTGCGGTGATGGAGGCGTTGGAAGAAGCGATGAAACGGGCGGCGGCCGATGAACACGTCAAAGTGTTCGCCATAACGGGCGCCGGCGGCGAGGCGTTTTGCTCCGGCGGCGATTTACACGAGTTTGGGCATTTGCGCGGCGCGGAAGCAAAACAAATGCTTACGCGCATGGGGGAGCTGCTGTACAAGTTGTTGACGTTTCCGAAACCGACGGTCGCCCTCGTCAACGGAACGGCGATCGGCGGCGGCTGCGAGCTGGCGACCGCTTGCGATATCCGTTTGGTCAAGGAAGGGAGCCGGATTGGATTTGTGCAAGGGCGGCTTGGCATCACTACCGGCTGGGGAGGGGCGTCGATGTTGTTCGCCAAGCTTCCGTACGGACAGGCGCTCGATGTCTTGCTGCGCGCGGAGCTGATGACGGCTGAGGAGATGAAAGCGCGCGGTTGGACAGATGCCATTGTGCCGGCCGAGTCGTGGCGCGAACAATGGCGTCAGCGGCTCGCGGTCTACACGGAGCGGTCGCTTGCTGTTTTACAGGCGTACAAAGCGACCGCCGGCGAAAAATGGCGAACGGCTTGGTTTCGTGAGCAGTTTTTCACCGAGATCGACCGCTGTGCCGAACTGTGGGGATCTCGCGAACATGAACAGGCGCTGCGCGCTTTTTTGCACAAGAAGTAATTTTTCCTTCTACCGTTTCTAGTAGTCGCATACATATAATGACAAAGCGGTGATCAGGGGGAGGGGGAAGGAGATGACAGGCATCCGCCAAGACGCATGGACAAAGGAAGAAGATGAGCTGTTGGCCAAGGTCGTTCTTCAGTATATTCGCGAAGGCAACACCCAGCTGGAAGCGTTCGCTGAAGTGGGACGACGTTTGTCGCGGACGGCGGCGGCGTGCGGATTTCGGTGGAACTCGTGCGTCCGCAAGCAGTATAAAGAGGACATTGAACTGGCGAAGCAAGAGCGGAAAAGGCGAAAAAAAGAGGTGGCAGCGATCAAGGAAAGCGGGGGATGGGCGAAGGTGGAAGCGGAAGGGAAACAACACTTGTCATGGCCGGACGTGCTGGCGTTTTTGCAGGCGGAGGAACAAAAGGCGCGCGAGGCCCGGCGGGCAGCGGACGAAAATCGGGCGCTGAAAAATGATATGGAGCAGCTCCAGCAAATGGTAACCAAGCTGCAAATGGAGAAAGAGGCGCTCGAAAAACAGTTGGCCACTGTTCAAGAAGAGTACAAGACGTTGCTGGCGATTATGGAACGGGCGCGTCAAATGGTGGCCGATCATGAGAAGCCGGAGCCGAACGAGGCGGATGGCGCCGGTGAAAGCTGAAAAGCTGGCTGTTAGCCGGCTTTTTTTCTTAACGGAACCAACAGATGTTTGCTACAATAAGGCTAACGTCATATGTCAAGAAAGCGGGGGAGAGGAAGCTTGAAAATCGGGATTGTCGGCGGCGGGGCGGTCGGTCTGCTGCTCGCGGCTTACCTTGGACGCCACCATGAAGTGACGATGTACACAAGACGCTTGGCGCAGGCCAAACAGCTGGCTGAGCAAGGAGTGGCGCTCGAAAAAGACGGGGAGACGACAACGGTGGCGGTCAGGGCGCGGCCGTTTGCCGACGCGGAGTTGGACGAGCCGCTCGTGTTCGTAGCGGTCAAACAGTATGACCTTGATGCCATCTGGGCACGAGCCGACGCGTTTCGTCGCGTGCGCACCCTCGTGTTCGTGCAAAACGGCATGGGCCATCTTGATTCGCTTCCGTTGTTGGTCGGCCAAACGATTCTGGCTGGCGTCGTTGAACACGGGGCGTGGAAACGGGATGATCGCACAGTCGTACATACAGGCGTCGGCAAGTTGACGTTGGCAGTCCGCTTCGGCTCGATTGGTGATGCTCGCGAACTTCAGAGCGACGATCCTCATTTTCCGATCGAGTGGGTCGATGATTGGAAGCGCATGCTTGTCGACAAGCTTGTCGTCAATGCGGTTATCAACCCGCTCACGGCGCTTTTGCAAGTGAACAACGGAGCGCTCCTAGAGGTGGCTCCGTATCGCGAGATGATGGCGCAGCTGTTTGATGAAGTGCGGCAGGCGCTGGCGCTTGCCGATGAGCAGCGGGCGTGGGAACGCATCGTTCACATCTGCCGAAAAACGGCGGACAACTATTCATCGATGTATATGGATTTGGCGCATGGACGTCGAACGGAAATTGACGCCATTTTAGGCTATGTGCTTCAACAAGGTGAAGCGCGCGGGGTGGCGCTGCCGCTTATTCGCTTTTTGTTTTGCGCCATCAAAGGGAAGGAAGGGAGGGAGGAGGATGGATGAGTGGCTTGCTTCAGCGTTGGCAACGTTTATTACCGCGCCGCTTTTGTTGTTTTTGCTCGTCTACGTTGGCGCGCGCCTGTTTGGCCGGCGCAAGCGGTCATCGTTTTACGCCGCCGTCAACGCGGCAACGGTGTTTTTCATCGCCGCTGTTTATTTTTTGCTGGCGGTCGTGTTTCATCGGTCGTACCTCGTTCCCCTTCTTCTCTTTTTGTTCGTCTTGCATGCATTGATCGCGCTCGGCTATTGGCGGAAACAAGGGGACTTCCGCCTGCGCGCGGTGTTTCGCTTATTTTGGCGGGCGAGCTTTCTTATTTTTGCCTCTCTTTACGCGGGACTAATGGTTTATGGCATTGTCGTGCGCATTGCGGCCAGTCTTTAAAAGAGGAAGGGGGCGCGCAGCTCGATCCAGATCTCCGGTGGCCGGCTAGCGAATAGGCGGTTTCCGTCTTTCAGCGGGTTGGTGAAAAACTAGAATGGCGACGCAGGGGGATATAGACGTCTCTTTCCGTCTTCTAGGAGGGCGGTGAAAAACGGTTGTTTCTCTTGAGCAATGGGGGAACGTTTGAAAGGC
>JAAROH010008299.1_pt1 | contig 10293 bp, 12 predicted proteins | sample 7248631 | NCBI WGS metagenome assembly JAAROH01 (sample SAMN09772309, study PRJNA484901) | compost metagenome | isolation source: Vermicomposting unit | place: India
TAATGGAGCGGGATTTAAGAAAATCCCACCCCAACTATTGACAAAGAGCCTAAAAAGATTGCCTCTCCTAATAAAAGAGGCAATCATACTATTTATTAAATCACATCCCTATGTATAACCACATTAAGGAATTTTCTTGTCCTTTCATTTTGAGGATTGTCTATTACTTCCTTTGCAGGACCCTCCTCCACTATCCTTCCTTGATCCATAAAACAAACTCTGTTGGACACATTTCTTGCAAAATTAATTTCATGGGTTACAATAAGCATGGTCTTCTTCTCTTTCGCCAACTGTTTAATCAGGGATAGTACTTCATTTACCAGTTCAGGATCTAATGCTGAAGTAGGTTCATCCATCAACAAAATCTTAGGCTCTAATGCCATGGCTCTGCCAATAGCAACCCTTTGCTGTTGGCCTCCTGATAAGCTGGAAGGATAACTATCCTTTTTATCTATAAGCCCTACCTGTTTCAATATGTTCAGGGCTATATCCTCAGCATCTTTCTTATTCATCTTTTTAACTACTCTCAAACCTTCAGTTATATTTTCCAAAACCGTTTTATTATTAAACAAGTAGAAATTCTGGAAAACCATACCTGTATTCCTTCTTAACCAAAGCTTATCTCTTTTAGTTATACGAGCTATATCAACTGAATAATCTTCTATTTGAATTTCTCCTTCATCTGCCATCTCCAGACAGTTGATGCAACGTAATAGTGTAGACTTACCAGCCCCTGAAGGTCCTATTATGGATACCACTTCTCCTTCTTTTATATCCAAATCTATACCCTTTAATACTTCTAAATTCCCAAATGTCTTACGAATATTCCTTAATCTTATCACACTGTTTCACCTACTGATTTTGCAAATTTCTTTTCAAGCCTTTTTTGAAGAAAACCTAGTACCGAAGTCAATATCCAGTATACAAAAAGAACACACATATATGCCTCCAAGTAACGATATCCGGAGGATCCTTCTAGCTGAGCTACAGCCATCATCTCCTTAACACCTATGGCAAATACTAAAGAAGTATCCTTTACTATGTTTATAAAGGTACCAAACAAAGTTGGAATTGCTACCTTTATAGCCTGTGGTAAAATTATGCGAAACATGGCCTGCATATAAGTCATGCCTATAGACTGGGCTGCTTCCATTTGCCCTTTATGAACTGAACAAATGGCAGCCCTCAATGATTCAGCCATATAGGCGGCACTACATAAGCTCAAAATAACCAATGCAGCTTGAAAAGATGAGACACGTAAAACTAAATTATTAAATAAGGGGAGTAATCCAAAATAAAAACAAAACAGCTGTGCCATTAAAGGCGTACCTCGAAAAAAGGATATATACAATCTGAAAAATCTATTTAACACTGGTAATTTTGCATGTATAATCATAGCAATGAAAAACGCTATAGTAATACCTATTAATATGGCTAGAAGGGATAATCTTAAAGTAACAGTACTATACTTTAGCATAATAGGTATTACCCTAAACATAAATTCAAAATCAAATTTCACTACAATCACCTATTCTCCCATTTGAGTAGTATCTACGCCAAACCATTTTTCTGATAATTCCTTTAATGTATTATCTTCCCTCATGGATTTTATGGCTTCTGAAACTTCTTCTGCTAGTTTTTGACCTTCATCATCTTTTCTAAATGGATATGCATTTGTTTCAAATACTAACTTTTCATTTAACTGTCTAATAGGCATATCATTTTCCTCAATAACTGTTTTAGTCTTTATTTCTCCTTGCCACAACGCATCTATTCTTCCTATCATCAACTCTTGCTCTATGGATGTTCCATCGTAGGTTATAATATCAAGTCCTAAATTGTATTCATCATTTATCTGTCTTAAAGTAGCTTCTCCATTTCCTCCAAGCCAACATCCTACTTTCTTGCCTTTTAGGTCTTCTCTTGTTTGAATAGAGCTATCTTCTTTTACAAAGAAATCATAATAACTATAAGCATAGGGTTCAGAGAAATTGTATTTTTCTTGTCTTTCTGGTGTAATTGACATTTGGTGAGCAACTGTGTCAATCTCTCCAGCATCTAACATCCCAACTAATCCACTGAACTGCCCTAGTTTAAATTCCAATTCGTAGTTATTTCTTTTTGCAATTTCTTTCCAAACATCGATTTCAAAACCTTTAATTTCATCATTTTCTTGGAATGCCCAAGGTATGTAGGATGCTGATGTTCCTACTACAACTTTTTTCTTTTCCTCTGATTTGTCATTTGTTTGATCTTGAGTTTCATTTTGAGTTTCATCAGTTGTTGTATCTGTACCATTGTCACCTGAACACCCAGTTATTCCAAATGCTAGTACAAATACAAGTAGTAAAGCTAATACTTTTTTCATATTGATTCCTCCCTTTGTTGTATTTTTTATTTTAATTTTGAATTAACAGCTTCATCAATTTTCTTCAATGCTTCTTCCAACACCCAACGTGGACATGCTATATTAAATCTTTGAAAGAATCTACCTTCTTCTCCAAACATGGCTCCATCATTTAAAGCTAGTCCACATTTTTCAATAAAAAATTTTCTTAAGTCTTCCCAGTTCATTCCTAATCCTGAACAATCAACCCAAAGTAAGTATGTACCTTCTGGTTTTACTACTTTCAACTGAGATATATTTTTATGCATATATTCAATAAAGAAATTCTTATTTTCTTCCAAATAATCAAGCAAATCCTCTAACCAATCTTCTGATTGATCATAAGCAGCTATAAGGGCCCTTTCACCAAATATATTTGGTCTTACTATATGATCCTTTTCCAACTCTCTAATATATCTTTCTCTCAAGGATTCATTAGATATTATTGCGTTGGCAATCTGTAGACCTGCTATGTTGAAAGTTTTACTTGGCGATGTTAAGACAATACACCTATCTGCTATTTCAGGAGAAATGCTTGCCATAACCGTATGCTTATGTCCTCTGTAGACTAAATCAAAATGAATTTCATCTGAAACTAAGATTATATCGTTTTTTATACAAATTTCTCCAAGTCTCAACAGTTCTTCCTTTGTCCAAACTCTCCCTACAGGATTATGTGGGCTGCACAATATGAGCATTCTTGTTTTTGAATCTATTTTTCTTTCCAGATCTACATAGTCCATATAATACTTACCATCTTTATATATTAAAGGATTGGTAACAACGTTTCTGCCATTGCTTTCTATAGTAGAATAGAAAGGATGGTATACAGGACTTTGAATGATTATATTATCTCCAGGTTCAGTAAAAGCTCTTATGGAATAACTAAGAGCTGGAACAACTCCGGGAGCATATACAATCCATTCTTTTTCTATTTGCCAATCATGTCTTCTACTCATCCAATTTATAACTGATTCATAGTATCTATCCGAACAATCACTATATCCATAAATCTGGTGTTCCATTCTCTTTTTTAAAGCCTTAACAATTGCAGGTGATACTGAAAAATCCATATCCGCAATCCATAACGGTATTAAATCATCTTTGCCATATAATTCCTTTAATTTATCCCATTTTACGGAATTGGTTTGTCTTCTATTTATCAAATAGTCAAAATTACTCATGTTTTTCATCCTTTCATGGTTTTTGCCTCGGCAAACAACTCTATTATACATAATGATAAACTCTAAATCCAATTGATTATATCTATTGAATTTACTTGATTTATAATTAATATTGATAATAAATTATCATTTCTCAATTCTATCTGCTGCACATTCTGATCTCCATCCATTTATTGATAAATAAAATACTATTTGCTACAATTATTATTAAATTTCACATATTAAACATAAGGAGGAATACATGAAAAAAATAATATTTGACTGTGATAACACCATGGGACTTTATGGAAAAGATGTGGATGACGGACTTGCTTTGATGTATCTTTTAGGTAGAAATGATGTGGAACTTTTAGGAGTTACTACAACCTTTGGCAACAGCACCATTGATGAGGTGTATAACAATACTTTAGATATGTTCAATGAGCTAGGAATAACCCATATACCCTTAAAAAAAGGAGCCCCTTCTCCCCACTCTCGACACAGTGAAGCTGCAGAATTTTTAGTGGAAGCTGTAAACAAGTATCCTGGTGAAATAACCCTTTTGGCTACTGGCTCCTTGACCAACCTATTGGGAGCCTTTCAAGTAGATAAGCAGTTCTTTCAAAAGGTAAAGGAAATAGTATTGATGGGCGGAATAACCAAACCCCTTATAATTGAAGGCAAGAGAATGGACGAGCTCAACTTCTCATCAGATCCGGAAGCCACATATGGGGTATTAAGCTCTAACTGCAGAACCACCGTCCTAACAGGCCACATATGCCTGGAAGCAAAATTTGGAGAAAGGGAATTTAAAAGGCTGATGGAAAATGACTCCATATGGGCTTATAGGTACATAAGGGAGAAATCCTACAATTGGTTCAAATACTTCACCAACTCCTATGATACAAAGGAATTCTACAACTGGGACACAGTAGCAGCAGTATACTTAACCAACCCAGAGCTGTTTGAGGACAATGTGGTAAATGTAGTATCCACTGTAGAGGACTTAAAAACAGGCTTTCTTAAAATAGACAACAGTGCAGATACTGGCTACAAAGTAAACATACCTACTCATATAAAGGATAGGGATAGGTTCAATGAGATTGTGTTTGAAGCTTGGAGTAAAGTAAGAAAGGATTAGGAAAATAGCTTTATAAACTATAAAAGGATTGAGTTCTACTTAGTAGAGCTCAATCCTTTTGTTTTTGAAGTAAATTGTTGGTCTTTAGAGGTAGGTTAGTAACTTTCTTGGAGATTTTAAGTTAAACGGGACTCTTCTTACGTTTCAATTCCTCTTAGGTAGGCTAGTAACTCAACATACAAAAAAAAATGGTTTTTTTGAACAAAAAAGTTTCAATTCCTCTTAGGTAGGCTAGTAACAAAAAAAATTTAATAGATGGAATGAGCATTCATGCTTGTTTCAATTCCTCTTAGGTAGGCTAGTAACCCGTTACGTTATTGATTTTATCACAGCCTCCATTTTTTGTCAAAGTGTCGAATGGGCAATTTTATTTAAACTTTTACAGGCAATTTTGGGCTTAATCATTGATATTATCTCATTCTTAGAACATAAGCAATTTCTCATCGACCTCCAGGGTTTTTCCACTATTGGGGGTCGATGGAAAATTACTGTCCAGCATAAATAGGATCGTTACTGGAACTGTAACAAATTTATATATAGTAAAAGCCTCCCCTTTATCGCTATATATTTAAGTAAAAGCAAATATGAGGAGGATATTCTATGGCTATCCTATTCGACAAACACCCAATAGTGTTGGATAAGTATATGGCCACTATAATTGGTCTAAATGAAGCCATCGTACTCCAGCAGGTTCACTACTGGATTGAGATAAACAAGAAAAAGGGAAGGAATTTTCATAAGGGAAGATATTGGACTTACAATACCTATGAAGAATGGCATGAGCAATTCCCCTTCTGGTCTAAAGAAACTATAAAAAGAACCTTCAAGAATTTAAGGAATATGAAGCTCATCATAGTAGACAGGTTCAATGCATACCAAATGGACAGAACCTTATGGTACACAATCGACTACGATAGGCTTAATTCTATTATGAAAGGGTCAAATAGCTCCAATTATAATAATGAAAATAACACTATGGATGAGAAACAATCTAACCCCATGTATAAGGTAAATTTAACTCCACCTATACCAGATAATAACCCAGATTTATCTAAAGAGAATAGCTGTCCATCAATCAGTGAAGACAAACAGACAGATGGACTGGTTTGTCCATCTACAGCAGAAAAATTGAATTATAAAGAGATCATCTCCCAGTGCAGCTTAGAAAACATCCCTAAAACCTATAGGGATTCAATATCTAAGGCTATATTCCTTTTGGTAAACGATATTAACAATCACAATAACATAAAAATAGGCAGCATCCTTGTCCCTCAGGATATTGCCAAGGAAGAAATGAAAAAGCTCAATTCTTTGATAATAGAGCACGCTTTAGACAAATTCAAAAAGTCCGCTAAGACAACTAATATAAAGAACCCTATTGGGTATCTTAAAACCTTAATATACAACGCCATAAGCGAAATAAACATAGACATAGATGCAGAAGTTGGATATAACATGTTTAGGTCATGTTAACTTCTCAAGGTAGCATTCACTCTGTTCTTACTTAACACCGTTTTTAGGGCATCTAATATGGATCTAGCTACTATATCCGCATTGGCAATCAATTTGCCATAAGCTCCTTCTCCTTCAATTACTGCGATTGACAGGATACATTCATTGAACATAGGCAGATCATTGTATCCATTGCCTATACATAGGGTTTTGTGCCCTCCCAGCTCCATTACTATTTTCCTCTTAGATATGCCAGCGCTTTCACTAGGAAAGGTTAAAACTTCCACATTTAAATCCTTCAACTCTTCCCTTACAGTTCCATAAGTATCTGCTGTCAGCACATATATATTTACATGTTCTTTCAATTTAACAAGTAGCTCCTCTACTCCCTCAACTAATTTGCCATCTACTGCTATGGTGCCGTTGTAATCCAATACTAGATTTTCTATTTCTACTACTCCTCTGCCGGATATTTCATACCTTAGCATGATTCTACCTCCATATCTTCTTATCCATATATCCCTTTTATATATTCTCTAGTTCTGTCATCCTTTGGATTGTTAAATACATTTTCTGTTGTATCATACTCTATTAATTCCCCATCAAGTATAAAAGCTGTATAATCTGAAATTCGTTTAGCTTGGGATAGATTATGGGTTACTACGACTATAGTATAATCTTTTGAAAGCTCTAAAAGCATTTCTTCTATATTTGCAGTATTCTTTCTATCGAGAGCAGAGCAGGGTTCATCAAGCAGCAGTATTTCTGGCTCAACAGTTAAAGCCCTTCCTATACACAACCTCTGCTGCTGTCCACCAGATAACTTAGTTGCCAGCATGTTTAAGTTCTTATTTATTTCATCGTATAGGCCTACCCTTTTTAGAGTGTTTTCCACTATTTCATTTAGCCTATTCTTATCCTTGATGCCGTAATATTTAGGAGCATAGGTCAAATTTTTATATATGGAAAAGGGAAAGGGAGTTGGCTTCTGAAATACAATCCCTATCATACGCCTAAGATAGTCTATTTCATAGGACAGTATATCCTTACCTTTAAAGAGTATCTCTCCTGTAAAGGAGCCTCCATTTTCTGCTATCATAAGATTTAATGTAGTAAGCAAAGTAGACTTGCCACAGCCTGAGGGTCCTATTACAGCAGTGATCTTGTTTTTCTCTATATTCATAGATAGATTCTTTATAACCTGTTTGCTTCCGTAGCTTACATTTAAATTATTGATCTCAAGTATACTCACCTACTCATGCTCCTTTCTAGTGAAATTAAGAACAACTGATATGATATTTACAACAAGCAAAATCAGCATGAGGACTAATGCCGTTCCATAAGCCTTTTCCAGGGATATGCCTTCTCCAGTTAATATATAAAGATGGAAGGGCAAAGCCATAACTGGAGAGAATATGGACTCTGGTACAGGAGCAAATATAACTGCTGCAGTCAATATTACAGGTGCAGCAGCACCTATCGCAAATCCTCCAGCTAAGGTTATTGCAGATACTATATCAGACTTGCACATTGGAAATATCAGCTTAAATAGGGTATAAACCTTTGAAACTCCAAGAGCATAGGAAGAAGTAATTACTGCCTTGTCCACTTCTATTAATGTCTTCTCAACCCTAACTTGGATATAAGGAAAAATCATCACCCCTAAGGTAATGCCTCCCGAAATCAAAGATCTACCAAAGCCTAGATGCAAGACCAGCAAGGTATATCCAAAAAGGCCTAGAATTATGGAAGGAACTCCAGACATACACTGAATTATAAGGTGTATCAACCTCTTAACCTTTTCAGAGGTGCAATAGAATACTGAGTATATAGCAGTGGAAATAGCAAGTATAGAGGCAAAAGCACATGCTATAACCATGAGCAAAAGACTGCCTACAATAGCAGGAAATATGCCCCCTTCTGACCCAATGGGCATTCCCTTGGGAGCGCTAAATAGGAATTCCCCGTTGATGGAGCCAGCTCCATTTATGAATATATATAGGAATATATAAATTACTACGATAAAAACCAAGGATGTACTCAATCCAATCCATATTTTAAATACGCTATCTTTCAACTTTTCTCTCATGTTATCAATCCTCAACCCATTTAAATATCCATTCTATTTTTTATCACATACAGCAAGCCATTTATTATTAAAAGCATTATCATAAGCACAAAGCCTGAGGCAAATAGAGCATGATAATGTAAGCTCCCTACTTCTGCCATTCCCATCTCTAAAGCTATGAGGGAAGGTATTGTTTGGGCTTTTCCCAATAGCCTAGGTATTATAGGAGCATTGCCAATGACCATCATGACTGCCATGGTCTCCCCCATACCTCTTCCCAAGGCTAAAACTACGCTGGCTAAGATGCTCCTCTTGCTTGCAGGAAGTAAAAGATTTCTTATCATATAGCTTTTAGATACGCCTAAGGCTCTAGATGATTGGGAATACTCCCTGTATATCTTTTCCATGGATTCATCACAAGTTGACACTATAAAGGGAAGAAGCATTACTGAAAGAACTATGCCTCCAGATAATACGGACTCCCCTGAAGCTAAGGATAAATTCACTTCGAAGAATTTAACCACTACCAACAGCCCTACAAATCCATAGATTACAGAAGGTACTCCTGCTAGTATATCCACTATTCCCCTTATTAGCCTTTTAACATTTCTATTGGTATAGCAAGAAAGGACTACTGCAGTTCCAATGCCTATGGGGAGGGCTATGGCTATTGCAACTAATGATACGTATACGGTACCCCTTATTATGTTCAATATGGATAGCTCCTCTGGTGGCCCTAGGGGATTCCACTTTCGTCCTGTAATGAACTTCAATAGGGAAACTTCCTTAAAAAAGGTTAAGCTTTCTTTGAATATGAATATAACTACAAAGGCTAAAATAAGCACTGAAAACAAGGTAAGCATTTTTATTAATATCTCAAATATCTTTTCCCTTATTTTTCTCATCTTGTCACCTCAAAAAAATTCAAGGGCAATAGCCCCTGAATTTAAAATGCTGGTACGTATCCCATTTCTTCAATTATTTGAGCTCCTTTTTCTGACATAACTACATCCATAAATGCTTTTTGTAGAGGATTTAGTTCGCCCTTCTTCACTACGATAAGTGGCCTTGAAATTTTATATGAACCATCTACTATAGTTTCCTTAGTTGGTTCAACTCCATCAACTTTAAGTGGGATTAATTTCCCTTCATTTTGATTTACCATACCAAAGGATGCATATCCTATAGCATTCTTATTTTCTATTATCTTAGTTACTAATGCTCCCATGGATGGAGCTTGTATAGCGTCTTCTCTTACTTGTGTATCTCCCATAATAGCATTTTGGAATACTTCGTGAGCTCCTCCCCCTAGGTCTCTTATAACAACAACTATTTCTTCATGAGGTAAGCTGCTTTCTACTTCATCCCAATACTTATATTCTCCTGCAAATATCTTCTTTATCTCCTCTGATGTTAGATTATCCTTTACCTTATGTAAAGGATTCTCTGGATTTATGGATATTGTCAACGCATCTACACCAAGCTTATAAATCTTTGCATCCCCAATTTTTTCTACTTCCTCATCCTTTATATCTCTTGCTAGCATACCAAAATCGCTAGTGCCTTCTATAACTGCCTTAACACCTGCACCAGAACCGCCTGCTGAAACATAGATAATTATGTCTTTTTCTGGGAAACTTGAATCAACCTTATCCCATGTGGAATACCCTTCGATAAAGTCTGTAGCTATTGATGACATAACTGGAGCCAAAGTTGATGAGCCAGCAAAAGTTATCTGAGTCTTGTACTCGGTATTTTCTTCAACATTATCACCAGCTTGTCCATTATCTATATTAGAACTACCCTTACTGCATCCAACAACTAACAGGGTCAATACCAAAAGGATTGAAATTAATAAGCTAACTCTCTTTTTCATCTATTCTCCTCCTGTTTATCAATATTTTAACAATATACTGCCATCTAGTTAATCATATAACGATAATTCCAAAACTTCCAATCGAAAATATCTATTTATTCCAATCTAGATATTGATAATTTTTATACATAATTTTTGTGTACTATATACTCTTGTATTTGGTAAAATAAAAATACAATAAATGGTCATCAAAAATACAAAAAGTAA
>JAAROH010008301.1_pt1 | contig 10271 bp, 6 predicted proteins | sample 7248631 | NCBI WGS metagenome assembly JAAROH01 (sample SAMN09772309, study PRJNA484901) | compost metagenome | isolation source: Vermicomposting unit | place: India
AAACGGGGCTTGAGGGCCGCCACTTTGAATTTCCACGATTTCCGGGACAACGCCCTTGTGAAGGTCAGTCCATGGCAATCGGTTGATGACTTACTTACCGATGCTGATTGGATATGTGACAACAGTCCTGCAGCAACATGTGTCCGACGTTAGTGATTGTCCTGTATCAAACTGTTGTACGTCCCTAAGCTATCTGTATACTTCCTCGCGTACACGGTTGCTCCTGATATGTTCTGTCAAGGACGTGGTTCAGACGTGGCTAACGCGGAGATGTCAGCGTGCAACAGAAGATGAAAAAGGACCGGAACCGAGAACCTGTGAGTTCTCGGTTCCGAGGCACGCAGAGTTAGCGAAATATCTTATAGCCCTAATCACCAATGATCCGTTCGCCGTAGTTCTGTCAACCTGACGCCAGGGCGCGCTTCCTTGTTACCTGCTTTGCCACCATTCTACTGTCCGTGCAAGACCATGGGAAAGGTCAACACACGGTTTCCAGCCGAGAGTTCTTATGGCTTCCGTCGAATCCATCACAGAATGCTTGATGTCACCAGGTCGCTCGGGGCCGAAAAGGGGTTCACGTTGCCATCCGACTAGGTCCGCAAGTCTGTGCCATAGATCGCGGATGGACACGGAGACGCCCGAACCTACATTGAACGTGCGATTGTCGCCGGCCTTTAATGAAGCCACAATCGCTCGGGCCATGTCCTCAACGTAGATAAAATCGCGCGTCTGGTCACCGTCACCATGGATAATCGGATCACGGCCGACAGCAAAACACTGGAGAAAAGTGGGGACCACTGCACCATCCCCTTCGGTCTGCTGCCTTGGACCGTAGATGTTGGCTGGACGCAGGATCGTGTAGGCCATACCGTACTGTTTACACAAGAGTCTGGTGTAATGTTCACCTACCATTTTGGACAGCCCGTAAGGGGACTGTGGCGCCAATGCTGAGTCTTCTGTTAATGGTAGCACCTGTGGAGTGCCATAGACCGCGGCCGAGGAGATCATGATAACTTTGCAGACACCGAAACGAGCAGCAGTCTGGAGAACGTTAATGTAGCCCGTGATGTTGACCGACGCATCTTCCGCGGGATCCGTAATGGAGTGCGGCACGCTTACCTGAGCTGCCAGGTGGATGACAACCTCTGGCCGGTTTTCATGGAAAATGGACTCCAAAGGATCCCGTATGTCGTGGACAATAAGCTGCGCAGGTTGAGGGACATAGTGAGCGAAGCCTGTAGAAAGGTTGTCCACAACCGTAACAGAATGCCCGAGCTGGAGAAGCAGTTCCACTAAGTGCGAGCCTAAGAACCCTGCGCCTCCGGTTACAAGTATCTTCACGTGCATCCTGCTCCTTGGTGTTGCTCTCGATTCTCCGGGGTGGCATCTCCAAAAGCACGAAGCTGGCGTCAAAGTGGGGCGGAGTCGCAACGATACGCTACGAGCGAGTGGACGCCCTCTCAACATTAGGTACTTGGATGACTTTATGTCAAGATCTCAGACATAGACCGGCGCAGTTGTATCGGCCGGTAGTTCAGCAGTTTCCATACACCGTTCCTGGCGAGTGCAACCGGGAAAGATGCGGGTCCCAACTGTGCCAACTGCCGATTTCAGATCCCGGGGCAGCCGTGAGGAGTTGGGGTGATAGCAGTCCAACAGACAGCGCATGGAGGCGGCAGCTATCCCTGCCGACAACGGCCTGGACTATAGACCCCGGCATCTTTAGCTCTTAATGTAGTTCTTGACCCCCATTTGGGTCAAAGTCTGTCGCGGAAGACTGACAGAGCGAGCCATGGCTCCCGCTTCCAGTACTACCTCTTTGCATTTTACCGTTGGGAGGATATCGTTTAGGTTCAGCGAATATAGGAGCGCGTTCTTGAGCTCACGGAAATGTGGACAAGCGGGGCTGGTTGGTTATTGTGAGGCAGCGGCCACCTGCGAGCTCTCCATACCTCATTTTTCACGATCCCCTTCTTGGACGCAAGTCTCACTCCCTGATGAGACCAGCGTTTGCGCAAAGCGGATTGTCTACCTACTGACGTGAAAGTGTTCTAGGATTTGACTGCTGATTGCTTTATGCATTAGCTCGAAATTACGGGAGGCCTGACAATCCTTGAGGCGTTCTTGGTTCTGGACTGCACTCTTCGATGTGTGCCTGTTGATCGTTGCTATAACCGTAGCGTTCTGGTGGCGATTTGGATGGCCACCTCCGCAACCCAACTTGGAGCCCCTTCCTGTCGTACTCCCTATTGTCATCGTAGCGTTGCCGTTGACGTTTTACGGCTTGGGACTATATCTGAGGCGGCCCATCAAGGCCATAGTGCGATCTGCTATTTATGCCGAGGTCTTGCTATTCCTAATAGCGCTTGCCGCCGCATTCTGGATGCGAGGTTTCGCTTTTCCTCGATCCGTTCTCCTGCTTGCCTTTGCAGTGCATTTCGTAGGTGCGCTGGGATGGCGTCTGATTGTCGAAGCCCGGACAGGTAAGCAACGTGTCGCCGTTGTTGCCCCCCTCAGTGAAGCCACCCAAATCGTGCAGAAACTCCTCCACGAACCGGTAGGCTGGTATGACATTGTGAGAGTGCTGGAGCCCGATCAGTTGCTTTCCGATGGGATCTCGGCGCTCACGGGTGTAGAGTTGGTCGTGTTGGGACCGTCGGTGGTTGGGGACCTGCGGCTGGAACTCTTGCGCATTGCAGTACTGGCTAATGCACGAGTGTATGTGATGCCGGAGTTTAGAGACATTCTGATTGTGGGGTCTGTTACCACTCAGATTGGCGATACACCGGTGTTCGAGATTCGTCCGTTGTCACTTACCACGAGCCAGCGAATCGCCAAGCGAGCGTTTGACTTATTGCTCGCGATACCAATGCTTGTCTTGCTGTCACCAATCATGCTTCTGACCGCTCTGATTATCAAGGTCTCTTCGCCCGGTCCGGTACTTTATGCTCAGAAGCGAGTAGGGCAATACGGCAAGGAGTTTGTGTTGTATAAGTTTAGAACCATGGTTGTGGATGCGGAAAAGGAGACCGGACCAGTGCTAGCTTCGGCGCGAGATCCACGCGTTACCCCTGTTGGGCGCTTCTTACGGGCGACACGGATAGATGAAATCCCGCAGCTGATTAACGTAATAAGGGGTGAGATGAGTCTCGTTGGACCTCGGCCTGAGCGCCGGTTCTTCGTGGATCAATATTGCAAAGAGACCCCCGATTACGACTTTCGCCATCTAGTCTTGCCCGGTATCACCGGTCTTGCTCAGGTCATGGGGAGATATTGCACAAGTGTCGCGGACAAGCTGCGATTCGATCTGTATTACATTCGTCACTACTCTATCTGGATGGACTTTAAAATATTGCTGCTTACGTTGCAGGCTGTAATCAGCAAGGACGGCTCCCAAGGTATCGATACTGATGATGAACTGAGGATAGCGGCTAGAGCGGAGGAACTTGTCCTGGGAAGAGCATGGAAGCCATAGCCTGCTTTCGCAGTGTCCCCCCACCTAGTCTTAAGTAGCCGGCCACGTGAAAGAGGATGCCCTAATGAGGATTCTGTTTGTCATCACACGAGCGGATGTGATTGGCGGGGCCCAGGCGCACGTGCGAGATGTCTCCCAAGCCTTACGGAGGTTGGGACATGACGTCGAGGTGATAACCGGACCGGAGGGCCTGCTGACGGAGCAACTGCGTAGACAAGGTATTCCGGTACACCATGTCAGCCGTCTTAGTAGGGAGATCAATCCGATACGGGACTTCGCCGCCGTATACGGGCTGTGGAGGTTGTTTCGCAGCAAGCAGCCAGACCTAGTTTGGGCTCATTCATCGAAGGCGGGATGGGTCAGTCGGGTTGCCGCTCGTGCAGCAGGAGTACCGTGTCTGTTTACCGCCCATGGTTGGGCCTTTACGGAAGGTGTAAGCCCATCTCGTGCAGCAGTGTATGCACTTGCGGAAAGATTAGTAGGACCGCTTGCCACACGTATCATAACGGTCTCCGATTATGACAGAAGGTTGGCGCTCCGGCGGAAAGTGGCCCCCGATGAGCGGCTCGTTGTCATACATAACGGGGTTCCCGACGTACCCGTTTGGCTACGGTCCGAACCGGAGCGCCATCCTCCACGAATAGTCATGGTTGCCAGGTTCGCAGAGCCCAAAGATCATGTGCTCCTACTCCAATCTCTCCGAAACTTGGAAGCGCTTCCTTGGGAACTGGAGCTGGTGGGCTCAGGCCCATTACTTTCGCATGTGCGCGAGGTGGCACGTCAACTGAGATTGGATGGCCGAGTAACCTTCTCGGGTGATCGCGATGACGTTGCGCAGAGGTTGGCCAATGCTCAGCTTTTTGTGCTCACTTCTCGGTGGGAAGGTCTTCCCCTATCTGTCCTAGAAGCGATGCGTGCAGGGTTACCTACCGTCGTCTCTGATGTGGGAGGATGTTCTGAGGCAGTTCAACACGGGGTGACTGGTTACCTCGTCCCGCGTGGAGATCTTCCCTCCCTGCAGAAATCGTTGCACACACTTATCACCCGTCCTGAGTTGCGAAAGCGCTTTGGCCTAGCTGGCCGGAAGAAATACGAAGATCAATTCACCTTAGACCGGATGATGGCACGGATCGAGGGCCTCCTCAAGTCGATCCATGAGGGGGCCTGAAAAGTTCGTGTGGCAAACATTTGTCCTGTGTGGATTCCTGTTATGTGTGCTGCGATTCAGACGGCGTTTTTCGTGCCTGGTTGATGTTCACCGTGTGCACACTGCACGGTGGCAGTAGGTTCTTATAACTTCACTTACAGGGGGCCTTCTTGGCATTGCAGTTCATGTCACGAATCTGCATGGCTCTGCTAACGATTTTCCTATTCCTAGCACCTGGGCGCATGGCGGACTTGCCTCTTGCGGGATGGATAACAATCACGGATGTCTTGGTCCTCGGTACCTGTTTCATACTTGCCTTCACTGTACGACCAAGAGTCGGTTGGAAGCTTCCGTTGGTCTTTGGCGCGATAGTGGCGGCTGTTTCGGTCCTTAGTGGGATCCAATTAGGCGCACTGGCGCGTATCAGTTTCGGATTAGTCGATTTTGCTCTACCGGTAATGATTGGGGTGTTTCTGGCCGCGGTGGTCAGCAGGGTCTGTTCCCACGAATCCGTGTTCTGGTGTTTGACTGTGGTAGGAGGTATTATTGCCTGCCAGTCCGTTCTGACGGCAGTGATTCCCCCGAATCTCCTTGCCAGGCTTGGGTTGGAAGTTTTCTGGTCATACGGTTCGACCCGAGGGTTTAGTACGTTTGGGGGCCCAAACCTAACCTCTGGCATTCTAGCCATGCTGCTCCCGTTCTCTCTGAGTCTCTCGCTGAGAGATAATGGGGTGGGGGTCAACGCGGCGAGGATGTTCGGTGCCTTGATTTTGGCTGGGCTCCTAGCGACTCTTACGAGGGGGGCGTGGCTCGCCGCTCTTGTTGGTGTACTTGTGTTTGTCATAGCATACCCAGGTACTCTTCGCCTAGCTCGCCGTTTCTTGATACTGGGAGTGATGATAATACCTGGGGCTGCGTTGGTAATGTCACCTCTAATGGTTCACGTTCCCTCTGCTGCCGTCGCAGCATCTGCATCCACAGGCACCTATGAGACTGGTGAAACGGCAAGTCCTGGAACTGAAAGCAATAGTGGTGAAGCACCGGCTCCCGAACCTGAAAATGAGCCAGTTAGCCCACCGGATGGACCGTCCGGCCTCAGTGTTTCACCTGGCGTTACAAGGTTAGTGGGAACGAATGTCAGTGATACGTCTGTTTCGGATCGGCTCACGAGAATCCGGTTGGCCCTAGACTTGATCCGCTCACGCCCATGGCTTGGTTACGGCCCAAATGTAGCCATGAATGACTCCCACCACTACATTGAGTACTCTGGAGAACAGATTTACCACGTCCACAATACCTACTTGCAGTTAGCCGTGAATTTGGGAGTCCCCCTCGCTGTAGTAGCCATCGGCTATGTGGCTGTCCTCACATTGAAAGGAACTTATGTCGGGATAAGACAGTTGGTTCCACATGCAGTCGTCTTGTCCACGAGTCTGATCGTGGCTGCAACTCATGCTCTGACCGATTACTTCCTTTGGTATCCACGTTATTCGCTACTTTTCTGGTTCCTAGTGGGCTACCTCAGCCAACAGGCACTTCGGCAGGTTGTGGGGCAACCCGCCAAGGCTTCATAGGCATGGGCAGGGCGGTTCGGTGCTTTTCTAAGGAGCGCGCAGGTGTAGAAAAGGGGTCAACTGCATGGGGAATGTTGCCGGCGAGTTTCAACGGAGGATAGCTCTCCTAACGACTGGTCTCAGTGTTGGTGGTGCTGAGACACAAGTCGTCAACCTGGCCCTGGGGCTAAAGAAGAACGGGTGGAACGTACACGTAGTGTCGATGTTGCGCCCGGAGTCTTTCCTATCCGTCTTAGGAGAGGCAGGAGTGTCAGTCGCAACGCTGCACATGCACCCCGGAGTTCCTAATCCCATCGCTGTGCTACGTCTTGCCCATATCATCAGGAGTTGGAGACCAACGGTTCTTCATGGTCATATGGTGCACGCTAACCTCTTGGCTCGTGTCACACGACCCTTGGCAGGGGTTCCCGTCGTAGTCTGCACAGCCCACAGCATCAACGAAGGAGCCCGGTGGAGGGAGTTGGCGTACAGGTGGACGGACTTCTTGTGCGACATCACCACCAACGTCACCCAGGCGGCTGTAGATCGTTACGTGGAGATTGGCGCAACTCCCGAAGGCAGAATCATTCGAATGCCAAACGGGATATACACTCGGCAGTACGAGCGCGACGAACGGGTTAGAAAGCGAGTACGCAATAGTCTTGGACTTGACCGGCACTATGTTTGGTTGGCTGTAGGAAGGCTAGAAGAACCCAAGGACTATCCCAACCTTCTTCGAGCTTTTCGACATGTGAGGGAATCACGTCCCGATTCTCGATTGCTTGTGGTTGGATCGGGATCCCAAGGCGAATTGCTGCAGGCTTTGGCGAACCAGTTGGGGGTGGCTGACAGTGTTACATTTCTTGGTCAGAGGCATGACGTTGCAGAGCTCATGAGTGCAGCGGAATCATTGGTCTTGTCATCGAAAGTGGAAGGACTTCCACTGGTCCTGCTAGAAGCAGCTGCTGCAAGTCTGCCCATAGTGACTACCAATGTTGGGGGGACCTCCGAGGTAGTAATCCATGGAGAGACTGGATTCCTTGTGGCCGCAGAAAATCACATGCAGCTAGCTAAGGCGATGCTGACCATGATGTCCTTAGATGGCGAAACCCGACGTCGCATGGGTATCAGAGGCCGTGCATATGTAAAGGCTAACTACGACATGGATCTAATTGTATCCAGATGGGAACAGTTGTACTACGATGTATATCAACGAAAACTGAAGGGGCGGTTGTCGGTTAGAGTTGATTCTGAGAAGGAACCGTGATTTCGGAAGGCAAGAAGTGTGCCCCCACCGTGGGAGTTTAATCCCGGTGGGGGCAACGTCTCGTTGTCGTTACTGAACACCGATTAGGGCAGCGTAAAGCGGGGAGCTTCGTGCCTGTTCAGACGGTGCGGGTTCCAGTGATGCCAGCTTCTCGTGATTCCCGGTACGAGTGTACAGGGCGTGTAGCCAAAGAGCGGCGTCGGGCGCTGTCTGTGAGTTGGCTAGTGCCGCCGTTAACCATCTGTCCGCCGCCTCGAACTGCCCCGTAACCAAGTATGCCTGCCCTGCGGCCAAGCTCATACGCGGCGTCCACGTGAGTGCCAGGTAATCTGGAAACAACACTGGTTGCTTCTCCAGAGAGGGTTCGCCTCGTCGCTCCATTGTCTCACCCAACGCAATTATCTTTTGAGCGATCTCTACGGACTCCGTTATGCGACCCTCTAGTACGGCTTCCGTCATGATGCCGACGAGCAATTCTGCCACACGTTCATAATGCTCGATTGACATCGGACGAAGTTCAAGGGCTTGCCATGCAGCAGTTAGCGCCCCGGATACATCCCCTTGCGCTTCCAACATTTCCGAGACAAACCTCCAAAGTTCTTCGTTATACGGGTCAAGTTGAAGAGCCCGGTTGATGTTTTCCGAAGTGGGAATCATAGTACGGTATTGACTGTTAAGTGGATCCAACCGGATCGCCCGGCGGCCAGCCGTCAGTGCTGCTGCGTTGTCACCCACTAACACTGCAGTACTAGCGTCGTTGTACGAGCGCGCAGCAAGAAACATGGTGCTACTCACGAGTATCGTGGCCGTGGCCAGCGTGAACGCCAGCGCAAATGTTAGCCGGCGTTCTTGCTTTCCCGGAAGAGGCTTACCCTCGGCTTGCGACGCTCCGATCAGGGTCCAGAGTAGTAACCAGAGAGCGTAGTAGGAGAGGTCGATGTCTACTGCTGCGTGTAGAGCCAGCGTAAGTGCCGCAACCCCCATCGACCAGCGGACGGGGTCGCCTCTCCGGGCTTGAAAGGCGCCTCGCGCAGCGAGCACCAGGGCTCCGAGTAGTAGCGCAAGTCCCAGAAAGCCAGATTCGACCAGGGTAAGCGCATAGTGACTGTGAGGGTCTCGAGCGACGTAGTTGTATCGCTGCACTTGCGTGTAGGTGCGAAGCCATCCGCCCCCGCCGTAACCCCACGGTCGTCGTACAGCTAGTCGCGCTGCATCACGAAGAAACTCGACGCGACCGTCTTGTGTAATATCCCTGAGGTCCAGGTGCGAAATGCGAGTGAAAACGGAGGGTAACTGGTTGAAGACGCGAGGGGCAGCTACAGTTCCAACAACCGTTAGGGCAGCGAGGAGAGTGCACGCGGCGATAACTTGCACTCGCCTCGGAAGCTGTAGCAGTGCTCGCAGGCTCCCAGTACCCAGGGCAGCCACCAGGGCAGCCACCGCGGCCCACAGTAGGACCGTTGGCCAGGCATCGACCGCCGCCGCACGTGTAATTGGCCACAACGTCAAAGCTACCGGCAGTGCAGCGGCGGTCACCCAGTGAAGAAGAGAGGGAAGAATCTGGTGCGGCGACAAGCCAATGCACAGCAATACCACGCTTACAGGTGCGATGAGCACTGCACCGCGAGATAGGGTTAGGGTGCAAGCTACTGCGAGCACGGCCGAAGTCCCTGCCAGCACGATCTTCTCCGTCCACGACTCCGACGAGAGAAGCCGGGCGTTCTGCAGTAGCAACGCAGACAGGAAAAAGATAGCAGCAGTGTTGGGGTACTGGAAGAGGGTGTAGACCCGGTTCCGGCGAGGTTCGACTTGAAGTACGTTGCCCAGGGCGACGTGTTCCAAAAAGAAGCCGCTGTACTCAAGCAAGCCCAGCACAGCCACAACCAGTGCGCTCAGACTCAGAACCCACACGATTGCACGGCGAACCTCAGTCGTGTTCTCCGCCCTCACCACTGCAAAGGCCGCGAAGCCGGTCACAACCTGCAGCACCAGGGTCAGGTTATCTCGAACGTAGATGGCCCACAGGGTCGAGAGCAGGCACCAACCCGTGAGCGCAAGGAGTAGGGCTCCCGTCCAATCACCGGGTAGGTCGAGGGCAAGGTGCTGTCTCCTACGCCCCACTGCCCAGAGCAGGAAGGCTCCAGCGGTAGTTGCCATGGCCGCCAAAGCCGGAGTTGGAAAGAAGTACCCTTGGAAAAAAGGACCGACCCAGATGACAAGCAGTAGGATGGCAAGTCCGAAACGAGATAATGGTAATGAGGTACGCATAGTATCCTCCGGCATTCCCAATGTACCTTAATGATTCTGGCTCAATCGGTGCCTCCCCTGCCGTGCATGACCTGACTTCCGTCGATTGACGACGAAACGGTGGAACTGGTGTTGGCAAAGCAGGCGAAGCCTGTTGCCCTTCTAAGATGCATGGCTGTGGACCGGGCGAGGCTTCGCACAAGACTTGCGGTGCAGCAATCTTACGTATCATGCCCGTGCAAGGAGGACAGATCTTCCGGATGATTCCCCCTTCCAGTCGGCCGGCGGGCTGTGCCCAAGGTGGGAGACCTTGCTAGAGTACACAGTAGTGGTGTAAAAAGCGGCTGGTGTAGATGGTCATCCCGGGTGGCCATCTACCGGCTGCGGGGATCGCTTGACATAAGTGGTCACCCTTGGGTTCCATGCGAAGTAGGACCAGTACATCGCAAAGGAGGATCCCGCAGGTGACCACCTTTAGGATCGCATTGGAGGAGCTTCTGCGCAAGTCGGGTGTGGATGACCTGGACTTCCTCCGGGAAGGGGTTCGGGTGCTGGCTCAGGGTCTCATGGAACTGGAAGTAT
>JAAROH010008303.1_pt1 | contig 10228 bp, 14 predicted proteins | sample 7248631 | NCBI WGS metagenome assembly JAAROH01 (sample SAMN09772309, study PRJNA484901) | compost metagenome | isolation source: Vermicomposting unit | place: India
TCGATACCATCGCCGTTGCCGATCGCTGCGCTTTGCGATCAAATGGATTCGTCATCAACTAGCGAAACGTGGTCAACACCATGCCTATGCGGTCGTAGATAGCATGCCAATCGAGTGGTGCCATGCCGCAAGAATGGACCGTGTCAAACGATTTCGAGGCATCGTTGACATCGGGTTTTGTGCATCGAAAAAGCAGTGGTACGATGGGTTTACGTTTCATCTTCAAGTGACAGACCAAGGGCTACCTATGGGATACGTAGTAACCGAGGCGTCCTGTCACGATCGAACCGCAGCTGAAACCGTCATGACTCCAATTCCTCATCCCTATAACTTGGGTACAAGGGATTCATCAGTAGCGAATGGCAAAAAAAAGTTGTATGAAGCGTACCACATCGCTTTTTGGACTCCATCTCGCAAAAATCAGAAACACCGCCCATCGGAATCATGGGAGACATGGCTCAAACAAAAACGGAAAGTGATCGAAACGGTGTTCTCCGTCCTTATCGACTAGTATCGTATGGCAGACATTCGTGCGAATTCGATTTTAGGGTTTGAAGTGGCACTCGATGGCATCTTGTTGGTGTATTCACTTGTAACACTTGGGCTAGTTGAGCGCTAGCGCTCAACTAGCACCACGGGTTTTATTAATACCATCTAGTTTAATGACTTCCAAGTCGAAATCCTCCCTGTTCTTTAATAGGCACTTAAACCTTTTTTGCGTTTCGCTAATGCAAAAAGCCAATTAAAAATTAACAGACCGATTACGATATAGAAAAGGCATTTACAAAGTCTATCAGACAGAGGAAAGTTAATAATATTCAGAAATACCGACCAAAAATTCAAACGATACAAAGTCATACAAATCCAATTCTGTTTTATTTATTTTTAAATTTACCAAAATATATCCTTTTTTCATAATAATACTACAATCCGCTGTCGATTGCAAAAAACTAGACCCATGACAACCCATTAAGATACTAATGCCAAGTTCTATGCCGCGAAGCAAGAGATTCCCATTGATGTGATCAAAAAACAGCTCCATGTTGCCTAGGAGGCACCCTGTTTGTCTCTTTGTTTATGGAAAATGTTGTAATGAAAAAATGATCATCTACAGTATTAAATTGAGGAGTGCTCTTCCTACCGCAAAGCCGCCAATACGTTGGAGTCGATCGTGAGAGATGCGGTCCTCAGCCATGAGGCGATTCGTCAGCTGGTGTTGGCGGTCCCTGTTTCGCTCCTCCCTCTGTTTGATGAGGGATGAGAGATGAGAGTACAAAAGCGCTTACGGATATAAACTTGTGAAAATGGCCCAATCACCCGTGATTTCAAAATTCCATAAGGAGCCAAAAAACGTTCTCCACCAAGTCTTGGCCGACTCGAATTTCAAAAAACCGATCGAATTCCCGCCGCATAAATGGTAAAATGGGAGTATAGACTAGTTCCTGTATCCTACGTGAATCAAGGGGGCCAACCATGATGGAAGAAAAACCGATCTACTACGATGGGAGCGGTCATCTGCCTAGCGAAAATGAAAGCGGTGTCAAAGGTGAGTTGTTTACGCTCACGGATGAGATCCGAAAACAAATCAGCGGCAATCCGTTTGTTGTTGAGCAAAGCGAATAACCGATCCGCACGTCAATTGCCTCTAGGGCAATTTTTTTTTGGGCAAATGATTTGCGAAATTCGTCTCCTCCTTCTATAATTATCTCTCGTTCGAGATATTTGGGACAAAGATAAATGCATGCCGTTGTGGCAAGCGGCACACACTAACATGCTGAGATCATCAAGAAAGGGAGTATGCATCATGACGAAAGTATTGTATATCACCGCCCATCCCCACGACGATACACAATCGTACAGCATGGCGGTCGGGAAGGCGTTTATCGACACGTACAAGCAAGTGCATCCGGATCATGAAGTGATTCATCTCGACTTGTATAAAGAATACATTCCGGAAATCGATGTCGATGTATTCAGTGGATGGGGCAAGCTCCGTTCTGGCCAATCGTTTGAACAGCTCTCGGCCGAGGAAAAAGCGAAAGTCGGACGGATGAACGAGCTGTGCGATCAGTTCATCTCCGCGGACAAATACGTGTTCGTCACGCCGATGTGGAACTTTTCTTTCCCGCCCGTATTGAAAGCGTACATTGACGCGGTGGCGGTGGCCGGAAAAACGTTTAAGTATACCGAGCAAGGACCGGTCGGGCTGCTGACAGACAAAAAAGCACTCCACATTCAGGCGCGGGGCGGTTTTTATTCGGAAGGCCCAGCGGCAGCGATGGAAATGGGACACCGCTATTTAAGCGTCATTATGCAATTTTTCGGCGTGCCATCATTTGAAGGCTTATTCATTGAGGGGCATGCGGCTGTGCCGGAAAAAGCGGAAGAAATTAAGGCGAACGCCATTGCCCGGGCGAAAGACTTGGCTCATACGTTTTAATTAAAGTTTTCCGCCTCACTCCATGAGCGATCGTCCACTGATCGAACGTAACATCTTTTTTGGATCCGGCTAAGGTGCGAAATGGAGGTGTGAAATGTGAGTATGGTATAATAACCATATCAACGAGGGAGTGGAGGTTTCTCTTTTGTGAACGAACAGAAGCCAAATGAGCGGGTGCGTCTGCACGCGGCAACTGCTGTATTGGCCGCTGTCTGGTTCTGTTGGTTGTTGCTTTCGGGCGGTTGGAATCCGCTTCCGCCCCGCCTTGACCATTCGCTTGACCTTGTTTTGGGGCTTGCCGCTGTTGTTGCTTGTTGGCTCGTCGCTGTGCAAGGGTGGGCGGTGTTCCCGCATACATTGTCAATGGAACGGTTGATTATGGGGGCGTTATTTTTTTCAGCGGGAGCGCTTTTTTCATGGTCAACGGTGTGGTCGTTTACAGCGACTGGCGTGTCGGCGGCGCTGTTTGCGCTTGCTGCCCGCTTGACGCTGGCCGTGGGTTTTCTTTTTCTGTTTTCGCGCCCGGATGAAGTGATGGAGCGGCATAGCGGACAGCGGTGGCAAGCGTTTTTGGCCGCTTTTGCTTACACAGCTGTCGTCGGGCTGTTCATTCATATGGTGGCGACGGTGGGAGCGGAGGACGGGACAAGCCGCTGGCGACTTTGGTGGCAGGTCGGAACCGGTGTGACTGGCTTGCTTGACGTGGCGGCGGGGGTGCTCGTGTGGCGCCGCTGGCGACAAGGCGGCTCTTCTTCGCTTTTATACTGGCCGCCGGCTTGTTTGTTGTTTGCCCTTGGACAGGCGTTGCTGCTGGTTGGCGACGGGTCACGGCTTTGGGGGCCTTTGTATGAGATGGCCGGCTTCTTGTATGTGGTGCGCGCGATGTACGCGGAAACGGTGGAAAAGCCGTACACGGAGCTGAAGCAGCGCGAACAGCAGCTTGAGATGATGGCCAATGCGCTCGGTGAAGGGTTGCTGATGGTCAATCGGGACGGGCGCATCGTTTGGATGAATCCGGCGGCGGGCCGCTTGATCGGCGCCGCTCCGGGTGAGGCAAAAGGAAAGCCATTGTTTTCATTTGTCTCACTGGCGCGTCCGGATGGGGCTGCCTGGGATTGGAAGCAGCTGCGCCGCGTTGTGAAACGTTTGAAAAGCGGCGAAGTGATTCGCGTCGAGGAAGAGCCGTTTCGGCGGCGGGACGGCGTTTGCTTGCCGGTCGGTTATACGCTCGCGCCCGTGATGGAAAACGGAACGTTGACCGGGCTCGTCGCCGTCTTGCGCGACATGACTGAGAAAAAAGAAAAGGAGCGGCTTGAGCGCGAACGCGAGCAGCTTGATTTTGAAATGTCGTTGGCCGCCAATATGCAACGGTCGCTCTTGCAAGCGTCGGCTGCAGCCGATCTGCCTTCCTATGTGGACATTGGGGTTCTCAGCGTGCCTGCTCGCGTGCTTAGCGGGGATTTTTATCATTTCGCGGTCCACCAGAGGTCGGTATCCGTTGGCATTGCCGATGTGTCGGGGAAGGGCATTCCGGCGGCGATGATCATGACGTTAATGAAGTTTATTCTAGACCGAACCGTTCATTACGGGACGCAGCCGCATGTGTATCTCGACTTGTTGAATCGGTTTGCCTACGATTACACGGAACCGTCCATGTTTGTGACGATGGTAGTCGGCAACTACAATGAGAAAACGCACGCTTTTTCCTACGCGTGCGCGGGGCATGAGCCGGCGCTTCTCTATAAGGCGAAAACAAAACAGTGCGTACCGCTCCGCGCCAAAGGATGCGCGCTCGGTTTATTTCCGCAATTTTCCTTTGAAACTCAGTCGGTCGTGCTAGAGCCGGGGGATTTTGTGTTGCTGTACACGGACGGAGTGACCGAAAAACGCAACGCCGAAATCGATGACGGGTTTTCCGTTCTTGCTTCGATGCTCGCTCGCGTCAATCTTGATCAGCCCGCTGCGCAAATCGTTCACGAGCTATATGAGCAAATTCGGGCATATCACCGATACGAACAAAAGGATGACCAGACATTGCTGCTGCTGCGCCGCCGTTAGTGCCTGTCCGCACTCGGCGGCGCCGTTTTTGGTTCGGCGAGCGATGGTTCGAATGCGGAGCAACGCGCAGCCGCCGTCTTTTCTTCGCCAAACAGCATGATCCCTCTTTCTTCCTTCGTTTGGCTTGACGGTGTGAAGATCAGGACGGATGGGCGGCAAGCTGTCGTTTCAGTTTGTCGATCGCTCGCTTTTGGATGCGGCTGATCGTCATTTGTGAGACGCCGAGCCGTTCGGCGAGCGAGCGCTGCGTTTCTCCGCGGCGGAAAACGGCGTCAATGACGAGCCGTTCCTGCTCGCTCAGCTTGTCGATCGCCTGCTGCAAATCCAAACGTTCGATCAGCGCTTCAACCTCATTTGTCTGATCAGCGATAAATTCTCCGATGGTCGTTCCGTCCTTTTCGCTGTCTTGCACGGGGGCGTCGATCGAAACAGGCTGGTAATGGTCGCGGCCGGCCAAAATTTCAATCGTCTCCTCCGCTGATAAGCCTAGATGGTCGGCGATTTCATCGATGGTCGGCGAACGTTCCAGCTTGATGGTCAACTCGTCGATGGCTTGCTGCACTTTACTTCCTTTTTCTTTCACCTTGCGCGGCACTTGAATGTACCACGCTTTGTCGCGCAAATAGTTTTTCATATAGCCAATTAAGCTTTTCATCGCGTACGATTCGAAGCTCGTCCCTTGGTTTGGATCGTAATGCTCAAGGAGACGCAAAAACGACAACCGTCCGACTTGAAACAAATCTTCGTAAAAGTCGGGGCGGCTGCGCGCCATTTTTCTCGCCGCCGCCACAATCAGCGGTTCAAAGCGGACGAGCAACGCCGTCGCCGCTTCTTCCGCCTTCGTTTGTTGGTAAGCAGCAATCAAGGCGTCAAGCTTGCTCTTGGACAGAGGAGGGGGATATAGAGTCATGGGCATGCTCTCCTTCTCCGCGAGGGCGGAATTTCGTCAGGCGGACTTCCGTGCCGCCTTTTGTGCTGACAGTGACGTCGTCCATGAGCGCTTCCATTAAAAAGAGGCCGAGGCCGCCGACTTTGACGTCTTCAAGCGGTTTCGTGGACAGGGGTGCCGCCTGCTTGGCCGCCCGTTTGTAATCGAACCCTTTGCCTTGATCTTTGATGATGATCGACAGCGCGTCGGTGCTTATCTCAAAGCGAAGATGAATGACGCCGCCTGCCCCGTTGTAGGCATGCAGCACCGCATTGTTACATGCTTCGGAGACGGCGACTTTCATATCCTCTATTTCCTCATACGAAAATCCCATTTTGGCGGCCAGCCCGTACAAAGTCAGACGCGCGATATCGATGAATTGCGCATCGGCTGGAATCGACAGCTGTACGATCGTTTCGTGCTCTTTCATGATTGGCTCTCGATCCTTTCTGTCGTGTCATTTGTTTCGGAAAAAAAGTGAGAGACGCCGGTTAAATCAAACAGACGCTGTACTTTGGGCGGCACGTTTTCAATCAGAAAGGGAGCTCCTTGCTTTTTGCGGGTTTTCAGCAGCGCCACAAACATGCCGATGCCGGTGCTGTCAATGTACGTCAACTCGTCTAAGCGGATGACAAGCGTTTTGGCCGCGTCATGGGCGAGCGGTTCAATGGCACGCCGAAACTGCTCGGCCGCCGCTAAATCAAGCTCTCCTTTTATGTATACCACGTGTCGGTCTGACCGTTCGTCATGAACGAGATGAAATTGTTTCTTTTCCATTTCCATTCACCTCAAATGATCGCTCGTTTGTTTTTACGGTCGCATGCTCTTGTCCACCAATCAGGCGTTTACAATGACTATACCCCTATTTTATACTATTTGAAACAGAAAAGGGGGATGATCGGTGTTCGAAAAATGGAAGTTATGGGCAAAGAGGCTGAAACGGGAAATTTTCGTCTTGTATTCGGCCAGCCGCGACCGCCGCGTCTCGGTCTGGTTGCGTCTCTTTATGCTGACTGTCGCGGCGTACGCGTTCAGCCCGATCGATTTGATCCCCGATTTCGTTCCGGTTCTCGGGTACGTGGATGATTTGCTGCTTGTGCCGCTTGGCATTTACTTGGCGCTCAAGTGGCTGCCGAAAGACATCGTCGCCGAACACCGGGCGCGGGCGGAAGAGCTCGCTAGGCGCGGCAAACCGACGAATTGGACCGCCGGGGCGCTGATCCTGCTTTTGTACGTGCTGCTTGCTGTTGGCCTGCTCCGGTGGCTGATTTCAGGGCGCCTTTGATGGCTGGGGCAAAGGATTGGTGCTTTTGGTTGGAAAGCGAGCTTCCCCGATGGCTGCCGTTCACTTCGCTTTGCCGGCGGTGTGTTTTTCGTTACAATGATAAAGGAAAAAGCCGATGGCAAAGGAGTGGCTCAGAATGCCGATTCTCAAAAACGACTGGGCTCCGCTGCTTGAAGAGGAGTTTCAAAAACCGTACTACTTGAAGCTGCGCGAGTTTTTAAAAGAGGAGTACCGGACGCGGACGATTTATCCGGATATGCACGATATTTTTAACGCCCTTCATTATACGCCGTACGCGAACGTCAAAGTCGTGCTGCTTGGGCAAGACCCGTACCACGGTCCGGGGCAGGCGCACGGGTTGAGTTTTTCCGTCAAGCCGGGCGTGCCGGTGCCGCCGTCATTAGTCAACATCTTCAAAGAGCTGCATGACGATCTTGGCTGCTACATCCCGGATAACGGCTACCTTGTGAAATGGGCAAAGCAAGGGGTGCTGTTGTTAAACACGGTGTTGACCGTCCGCCGCGGCCAGGCGAATTCCCACCGCGGCAAAGGGTGGGAATATTTCACCGACCGCGTCATTGAACTCGTCAATGAAAAAGACGATCCGGTCGTCTTTTTGCTTTGGGGACGGAATGCGCAAGAGAAAAAAGAACGGATTACGAATCCGCGCCATCATATCATCGAGGCGCCGCACCCGAGCCCGTTTTCCGCCGCGCGCGGCTTTTTCGGTCACCGCCCATTTTCGCGGACGAACGCGTTTTTAACCAAGCACGGACGCGAACCGATCGACTGGCAAATCGAAAACATCGGCGCCCGCGCCGAGTGAGCGAGGAGGAAGAAGCATGTCCATTTCCTTTGCCGCCATTGTTGGAAAAATGGAAGATGAGCTCCGCAAAGCGAAGGCGGCTCATGACCCACAGCGGATGCGCGAACATATCGCCGCTGTTCGTGCCTTATGCGATTTAATGTTAGAAACAACGGCTCAACCGCAGCCGGCCGTTCCCTCTCTCTCAACAGGGCCGCTTGTCGTCGGCGGGCCGATGTCGGTTGCTGGTGGGCTGTCGTTAGGATCCGTTTCCGGCCGGGGGCGCTCCCCTGACATTGATGACGAGGCGAACGGGGAGTCGTTGTTAGATTTTTGACGGAAAGACAAGGAAAACCCGTGAAGCGGCTCTTTCCTTTTAACACATTCACCGAGAAGTCTCCCACCTCGAAATGGAATGTAGGTGGGAGAGGTTCATAGAGCTTGTTCTGTTTGGCGCCGGAGGACAAGAAGCGGTTCTCCGGCCTGAATGCAGGTCTGGCCAGTGGCGCTCCCGATCGGCTGGTTCCATCGATGGGTTCCGATCGATTAGTCTTTGGTTGTCATGGAACATTCCCATTTGAAAGAAAACAATCTCCCATTTAGAAAGGCGGGACAGCTATGAAAACATTTGTCCTTCTCGGCGCGCTCAATGCGTTTTTAGCCGTGGCGTTAGGAGCGTTTGGCGCACATGGGTTGGAAGGGAAAATTCCGGATCGGTATTTGGAGATTTGGAAAACGGCGGTGCAATACCAAATGTTTCATGCGGCAGGCTTGTTGGTCGTCGGCCTGTTGCTTGGCAAGGCGCCAAATGTCGGGCTGATCGGTGCCGCGGGCTGGGTGATGCTGGCGGGGATTGTTCTGTTTTCTGGCAGCTTGTACGTATTAAGCGTTACGCAACTCAAGCCGCTTGGCGCCATCACCCCATTGGGCGGTATTGCTTTTTTAATCGCTTGGGTGATGATCGGATATGCGGCGTTGAAGTGGCTGTAACGCGGAGCCGAACGAAAAGGCCGGTGGCGGGCCGTATGGTTTGGCGGAAGCTGACAACGATCGCCAGCTTAATCGGTAAGCCGGAAATGGGTTGCGGGTCATATCGTGTGGAGGAAGCGGCCCGTTCGTATCTAGCGATGATCTAGGGGTTGATCCCCAAAGCGATCTATCGTTCAGATCCGACCAACACCTCGTGTGACAAAAGCGGTCGGTGCGTCTATACCGATGAGAGAGAGGGCTGACCGGAAAGGCGATCTCCCCCTCAAGAAAGACGCAACATCCCGTGTGGCAGGGAAGCGGCAGGCGCTTATATAGCGATAAGAGAGGGTGTCCCGGTCCGTTTGGGACACCCTCTGGCATAAAGGGACAGCTTGGGACGCCGCTCAGCGCGGAGAATAGGAGGAAAGCGGCGCCGCTGTCGCACCGGCGAACGGGTATTCGTAGGCGATTTCCCCTTCAAAGGTGACGTAATCGAGGTAAATCATCGGGATCAAATAGCGCGTTCCCGTTTGCGGATCGCTCAAAATGACATGGTCGCGCCCCGCTGCCTCAATCACGCCGCGGAATACTTTCGCGTTCCACTCACGGTTGTTTTCAAACGTCGCATACACCGTGGCGACTTTCCCTTTGTTTAACCGCAAAATGTTTTCAATATACGACTCTTCAAGCGGCAACATCCCCGGGATCGCCGCTCCTGCCGCCGCAGGCGCAGCGGCGGTAGTCGGTGTCGGTGCGGTGAAGGTTGGCGTTTGCAGCCCGAATGTCGGCGGCGTCATCGCCGGAGCGGAGACCGCTTGTGGATAGTACGAATATGGGTACCAAGCTGGATAATACGGTTGCGGATACGCATAGCCGTATGGATACGGCGTGGATGGCTGTTGCCGCTGCTCTTCCTCCTCCGAATAAAAGTGATAGTCTGTATAGTTGGACATAGGAACCCCTCCCCATATGAAAAAATGTCAATAAACGCGCGGGCAGTCCGATTGGGTCGGCGCAAAAAAGCAGTGTGATTTATACCGGCCGACGTTCCATTGGTTGAACCATTGCGGTGGGCAAGGCTCGCCTTCAGGCGGCTTAAAAAACCAAAGCGCATTGGTCGCGGGATGGTAGCGCCAGCCGCGGATCACTTGACGTGCCAACCCAATATCAATATCGCGCGCCCGTTGGTAAAAGTACCCTTTTTGCACCGCTTCAAAGCCGCCAGGGCTCTGGAACACCATTTGCCGGATGGAGCGGATACCGCGGAAATCAAGGCAGTCGGCGATGACGCGGTTGATGCCGACGTTGCCGACCATGAGCATCCCAAGCCGCCCGTCTCCTTCCGCTTCCGCCCGCATGAGCCGAGCCAGCAGCTTCACGTCTTCCTCGGTGTGGGCTACAACGGCCATATCGTCACCTCAGTCGTTGTGAATTTCGACAGTAATAGGCTATTGGCGGAACGAGAAAATGGTGACAGGCGGACAAACGGTTAAAACGGAATTTCTGATTTTATATGTATGGGGTAGTTTGCCTGTATATGACCGAAACGAGCATTGTTGGCTAAAACCAACAACGGTTTTTCGAATGGAGAAATGACATGGTAAAGCTGTATACACGATGAAATCACCATTCCCCTAGGAGACTGGTGATCTACTCGTGGATACGGCTTTGCCATCCCATTTCTTAACTACTGTAGATGAGCATTTTTCATTACAATAATTTCCATGCCCTAAGAGACAAACA
>JAAROH010008304.1_pt1 | contig 10191 bp, 8 predicted proteins | sample 7248631 | NCBI WGS metagenome assembly JAAROH01 (sample SAMN09772309, study PRJNA484901) | compost metagenome | isolation source: Vermicomposting unit | place: India
TTCCGCGCCCGCACGGCGATGTATTGTTTCAATCCCTCATAGGTACGATAAAAACTAAATGCGTTTCATTTGATACACTCCTTTATGAATTATTGTTTCAATCCCTCATAGGTACGATAAAAACATTCCTCCATCTCTCTAGCGTCTTTACCAATCATTGCAGTTTCAATCCCTCATAGGTACGATAAAAACGAAGAGAAACCGGCGGCTTTAGGAGGATTAGGAAAAAGTTTCAATCCCTCATAGGTACGATAAAAACGTTAATGTCCCTGTGCTTGTTTTCATTTGTACATCGTTTCAATCCCTCATAGGTACGATAAAAACTAGGTGTCCCTCATATTTGATACAAGCGGCACCTTGTTTCAATCCCTCATAGGTACGATAAAAACCAGGAAGCCACCCGATCGCAAGAACAGCCAACTGAGTTTCAATCCCTCATAGGTACGATAAAAACTACGTGTCAGCGGTCATTTTTATGCTGGCATGACCGTTTCAATCCCTCATAGGTACGATAAAAACACAGCATCAAAAATCCAAATCTAATTCGTGTCGGAGTTTCAATCCCTCATAGGTACGATAAAAACTTTCCGCTTTTTAAAAAAAAGCGTCATTTTATATATGTTTCAATCCCTCATAGGTACGATAAAAACGAAGAATACGTGGAGGGGGGAGGAAATGAAAGGCTTCTGTTTCAATCCCTCATAGGTACGATAAAAACAGAACTGCGCGACGCCTTTTTGGCCAAGCTGACATGTTTCAATCCCTCATAGGTACGATAAAAACTAGGGCTTCGAAATCACCGGTTACAAGATCGACAATGTTTCAATCCCTCATAGGTACGATAAAAACTTTTAATCGCCTGCCACACACCACTAAAGAATTGTTTGTTTCAATCCCTCATAGGTACGATAAAAACGCCCGTTCTTCAACAGCACGGTTGTATTCTTCCGTGTTTCAATCCCTCATAGGTACGATAAAAACGTCAGGAAGCCAACCAATCGCCAAAACAGCAAGACTATAGTTTCAATCCCTCATAGGTACGATAAAAACCCAAAAAGTGTTGTCATATCAACCTTTTCTCTTCAACGTCATTATCAGAATAACACGTTTCGAAGATTCTGTCAATCAAGTTCAACCATGATGGCTGTAGGGATCAAGCGATCAAAACCAATGTCGTCGACCCCCTAGGTTTTTTGCACGATTGGAGGTCGACGACAATTAGAATGGCTCACTCGCTGATTAACCGAAACATGCCGAATCCTTGGGAATTGCGGCTGCCTAGGCCAACGTGGTATAGAAACGTCAGTTGTTCGGGAGAAGAGGAAAGACGATAATGGCCTAACCAGCCGGTAATATACATATCTTTGAATCTTGTTACCACTCGATGACGGTGGTGGACATGGACAGGCTCGATCATCAATCGCTCTTCTGGCTCGACGCCATAGTACGCTTCGTATTTATGGCGGAAATTCAGCTCCACGAGGTGGGGAAAGACGTCGTCGTCCGGCCCGAAAAAATGCGTTTTCTTTTTGCCATCGATCGTTTCATACGTGCTGTATACGGTGAGCGGGGAGAGCATGGCCACCTCGATGGTGTTTTGGGCAATTTCCACCTTGTCCATCTTCACGCTTTTGACCTCGACCGGCTGATCGTAAAGCCAAATCTCCCGCCGCAGCAACAACTGCTGTCCGAGCTGCTCGGTCAAATCCGGGAGGATCGTGTCGATATGCCATTGGAAATCGTCCAAAAATCGGATCGTTTTCTTTCCCCCATCGACTTCATGCTTTCCAAATAGACGGCTAAATGTAAACAGTTTAAACGATCGCTTCCCATGGCGAAAGCCGATCTCATGCAAAAACGTCGCGAATCGTTCGCTTTCTAGCGACCGATACAACAGGCCTTGCAACAAATGCTGATAATGAAGCGGCAGCGACACCGGGCCCTGCCGCCCGTTCATCGTAATGGTCAGTCTCATGTGAATACCCTGCCTTCTGATAAATACCGTTTCTTCATTGTAGGAGGAACTCATCTCCCTAAAAAACGAAAGGATGATGGTGATGAAAGCCGTTTCTTCATTGTAGGAGGAACTCATCCCCAACCGAGTCAACGAGGCGCAACTTCAAGCGGACGAGTTCTTCTTCATTGTTATAAGATGAACTCATCCCCGCCCTTTTTCACCCCCATTTCTTCTCTTTTCGAGTACTTTTGGGTGCGAAACGTGTAAAAAATGACCGAGTCCTCATCAGGTTCCATGAGTTGGCGCAGTTCCATCTTTAACTTTTCATAATTCGCCGTTGTGATTTCCCCTTCAAACACCGAGTTTTGCACCCAATGAAGATATTTACGAGCAATTTTCAACGCTTTGGCCACACGCTTTTCGTTAAAATCGTACACGAGAATCACAAACACAGTGCTTCCACCTACCAACGAGCTACATAAGGCTCGTACGTTTTTTCACCGAGAAGATGCTTTTGAACTTTATATAACTCAAGGCGAATGAGACGACGATACGATACAGACTTCCCGAGATGACGATGTTGAACCGTCGTCTGCATTTTCTTCTCCAATTCACTGACAAATAACTTTCTTCCTTCTTCATTTAACAAAATGCCGTCGGTTAATTTCTCAAAATGCTTATGCGACAACATATGTCGATTCACTAAGGTGAAAATCAAGCGATCGACAATGATCGGTTTAAAAATTTCCGCAATATCCAAATTCAATGAAAAGCGGCGAAAGTTCGTGCTATGCAAAAAGCCAATGCGCGGATCTAAATACGTTTTATAAATTTCACTCAAACACATCGTGTACACAATCGAGTTCCCAAAGCTAATCAGTGCGTTCAAACGATTATGCGGCGGCCGTTTGGTCCGCTTTTCAAACACAAAATCTGGATGGCGGATGATGGTATCGAACGAAGCATAATACGCTTCACGAATATGGCCTTCTGCCGCCATTAACTGCTCCACCGTTTCCGCCTGATTCAACCTCCCTTCTTCCCGTTCGATCAATTGCAGCGCTTTTTCCAATTCCTCCGGTTCAGAAAGGCGGGAACGGTAATACTTGAGCACCCGCTCCATTTGGCGGATGGAGCCTTGCACAAATAGACAGGCGAGCTCCAATCGTTTGGCTGGATCAATGTAATGCTCGACTTGCTTTACTATGACATGTCCGGAATTCAAATGTTCGCGCGGATAAAAGGAGCCGACGTAATAGCCATAATGATTAAAGTAATGAACGATGATCTCTTTTTGCGCCGCAAACTCCAAAAACCGTTTCGATACGTCCACTTCCCCGAAAATATAAATATCATTCGTATTTTCCACCGGTATATAACGTTTACGTCCTTCTGTTTCGAAATACAGACTATTGTCTTTGCGACGCAGCTCACCATTTTGGAAAATATAAAGCGTCTTTTTCATTTCTATTCCTCCGCCCAACAATATTCACGATAGGCGCATTTGCCGCAAAATGATATCTTTTTCGGCGGCGGCGGGACAGGCATTCGAACGATGCGGCGGATGTCGGCAATGGCACGTTCTAACTCATGCCGCCCTTCCTCGGTCCATTCAACACGTTCTTTTTTTCGCTCCTTTGGAAACAACAGTTCCCCTTTCGCGTAGATCCCCGCCTGTCTCAACGTATCTAAATAGTATAACAGCTGCATTCGAGCGCTTTTCATATAGCTTGATGACTTCTTCACTTCTCCTATAATCAACTGACCGTCTTCTTGACGGATGCGATCAATGACAATGGAACCTATCGATATTTCTTTCTTGTCCCTCTGGTAAGTTGTTTCAGAAAGAAACCTCCCAATTTCTATCGCTTCGTCTTCCTGGTCTGGAGCAATCTGATGCTTCATCAGCCAAACTTCGCGCGGACAAATGTAATAGTACCAAATGTCCGTTCCCGTCACAGGCATTTCATATTCCATCGATCTCACCTACCAAATGAGCCCTTCACTTTTCGTCCGGTACCCGAGCGCCTCATCGTAAAAATCTGACAGCGAATCGCGTCCCACATACCCGATCCCATGGACAATCGGCGGCTGGTGATCTACCCGTGCTGGAATCGCAATAACATATTGAAAAAAGCGGGTTTTAATATCAGAAAATCTCTTCCTCCGCTCCCACCGATCGCTGATTCGCAAAATGGCCTCATATTCACGAAACACTTCGCTCGCTTCCTCATCCAGCTCAATAAAGACATTGAATTTTTCCCCTTCTCCTTCAATCAGGCGAAAGCGCGACACAGGAAGGCGGTCAACGGTTTCTTCCCCATCAAAGTACAGCGTCATCATCCCTTTTAACAGCCGTTCGGACTCGTTATTGCTCATTCGTGCAGTCAGCGTTTCGAAATAGGCTGTAATCAACTGTAAAAATTCGCTTTCCTCTATTTTCGCTTTTCCTTTTAACAAAGTCTGTGTAATGTCTAAGCGGATCGCATCATAAATATAGCTCGCGTATAATCGCTTTTTGTTGTCTGTTAAGCGAATAATGTGCACCTTCCCCCCTCGCTGTCCGTGGCGGTTGCACCTTCCAGCTGCCTGCTGGATGGAATCCAAGGGGGCAAAGTCTCGGTAGACCACATCAAAATCAATATCAACCCCCGCCTCGATCAACTGTGTGCTAACGACAATCCGATACTCCCCGTTTTTCGCCGCCATGATCCGCCGCAGGCGTTCTTTTGGCGGAATATGCGTGGACAAAAACGTCATGTCCCCCTCATCTACGCCTTCGTCTAGAAAGGCACGGTATAAAGCTTTAGCGCTCTCAATCGTATTCAAAATGAATAAATATGTTTTTTCCTCATCCCACTCGATTTGCCGAGCAAACTCCTCGATCTCTACCGGCTCGTCGATGTCTGGATGCAAGGTCACCCGGGAAAGCAGTTGAAAATAGGCCGATTCATTGACAAGGGAAACCGCTTCTGGAAACCATTTTGGATCCGTTGCCGAGCTGAAGATAAAATAACAGCCGAGTTCTTCCGCCATCGCGGCAAACAAGCGGCGAACAGCCAACCAATAACGATGAGGAACGGCCTGCACCTCATCGATGAGAATAATGGAATTAGCCAACCGATGAAATTTGCGCAGTGAAGCATTGCGGTGAGAAAAAATCGTTTCGAACAATTGCACAAAGGTAGTCACAATCAATTCCGAATGCCAACCTTCCACCAGCAGTTTCGCCGCCTCATAATCAGCGTCGTACCGCTCCTCATCTTGCCTTGTGACATAACGCATATCAGCCAGATGATGATGCGCAAGCCAAAGCTGGTGATCCTCCTGCATTCCGCTCGCGGCAAAAACGTCTTTTAGAACACTTGCCGTCTGGTCAATGATGCTGAGAAAAGGAAGACTGTAAATGATTCGGGGCGTCACCCGTTGACGGCGTTCGATTTCGCGGCGAAGACGCAAGGCAAAGTGGAGACCGGCTAACGTTTTTCCCATTCCGGTTGGCAAGTTCAACGAATACACATGATGACGCAAATCGATCGGCGCCTGATCCACTTCTTGAAACGCCCGCTCTCTCCATTCATTCAACGTCGTTTTCGGCCACGATTGTTGCTGCTTATAGCGCAGAATCAAATCAGTCGGAATGTCCTTGCGCCCGGAAAACGACCATGACTGCTTTTGCAAAATTCCAACTTCTGATTTATCTGCATCAATGAGCAGAGAGAAGAGAAACAACAGTTGCAAATATGGCACAAGCGAATCATTGCTTCGATTCCATTTCATGATCCAGCGGCGCAACGAGCGAGCTTCGGCAAAAAATCGTTCAATCCACGCTAACCACACTTCTTTCGTCCAAATCGCTTCTTGTCCAACACCCAAACAGGCCATCTGTTTGGATAGTGCGGAAAAGTCTGTTGCTTCAGCTTGACGTTTCAACAACGTCTTGGCTTCGTCCCCCATCCGTTTCAGTTCTTCCAGCCAATCATCTAAATTCCCATGATGCCGCTTCACGACAAGAAACGCCAACAATCGCCAAAACTCATCCATCCCCTTTTCTTGTAAAAAAACCGCTAATAGGACAGCCGACAAAAGCGCATGGCTTTTTAATGCAGGCGGATCTTGAAAAGAATCCGGTGATTGGATGTATCGCTGGAAGAAGGCATGACTTTTGCCGATATCATGAAAAAGGGCAATCCACCGATTCACTTCCGCCAACTGTCCGGACTCGGCGAGACGGACGGACTTTTCAGACAAAAAGAGGGAGGAAAGCTGTTCCACCCCTCGCAAATGATCCGACAAAAAATAATGGGGATGAGAATACATCCTACTCTCCCTTTCCATTCGAATAGAAAAAGACAATCCGTTCTCCTTGCGCATTCTGCCAATAATAAGGGACCGAAGCGAGGAGCGGACGCGCCCCCGCCTCGAAAATCACTTCTTCATACCGAGAAACTACCCGGGCCGGATCCATCTCCCAAGCCACTCGTTCCTTGCGATACTCTTTTCCCGGCTCTACTTTCAGCGCTTGTATGTCTCTTCCTGGGATGACCGAACAAATAGGCACAGGCTCTTTGTCGATCGCTTCAACCCGATGAAAATCGTCTACAGCGACAAACTGTACATCCGCTAAACATTCACTCAATCCTAGACACGGCGTATAGACGCTTTTGTGCTGCCGAACGAAATCAACAAGCTGCGAAAATCGCTCGTGATCGTTCATATATACGTAGCAACGGAAACGAGGAAAACGCAAAAACTCTACACGAATTTGCGTTCGTGCTCCTTCCCGCCGTTGCTTTGGAACCCATATATTTCCTTTTGTATTGACATAGTTAATGCCGACTCTTGTTTTTCGTACAGGTTCCATCAGGCGTACAGCCACATTCGTCGTCTCATGGTTAAACACTCGCAAATAGTCATTATCCTCTTTTCCCACTCCAACGATGGCGCCAAGCAAACCAAAAAGAGCCGTTGGGGGAATAAACGAGTACGTCAGCGGCGAGGAAGTCGAATACATTTGGCGAAAATGGCCAAAATCGGCTCGAACATCAAATACAAGCACATTCATCGCACTCATTCCCTGTTACCGAATATCGACAGTGATTCCTTCTTTGCGCAAGCGCTCAGCCAGATTCTCGCTGCACGCAAGCCTTCCGTCCTGACGCAGCTCGATGTTGGCGATGTGTTCTTTCTGTTGAACCAAGACTTCAACCAATCGCGACACATCAAGCACATAATCGCTGACATCCCGAATTTCCTCTTCCGCTTTTTCGGTGTGAAGAGAAATATACTTATCCAGCTCTCCGATATGGAAGTACGGCTCTTGATAGGCGACGCGAAGAAGCAACCGCGGAACATGTCCAACTTTCGAACGCGAAATTAAGTTTTTCGTACCTTCCCACATCGCTTCCATCAGCAGCTCCACATCTTCTTCCGTTAATCCTGTGAAGCGCGCCGCCGCCTCATTGATAATCCCGTAAAAAGCAATGAGGGAATAAGGCAACACATATTCCTCCCGGAACGTCTTTTGTGTCATTTGCCCACCTGAGGCAAACGCTCCGGTTCCTTTGATATACTCCATCTTCACCCGATGCAGCGATTGCCCCATTTTAAATTGGACCGGCCCTGTATGGGTAATTGAGCTTTTTTCCTTTTGATTTTTTTCAATCGGCAATGTCACGCCAAACAACCGCACATCAATGCATTGACGCAGCACTTCATCATTGATGATTTTTTTCATTTCGCGTAAGGTCAGCTTCGATTTATCTAGTTTCTCGCCGTCTTTCACTAAAAAGTCTTCCGCCCGGGCCTTCGCATCTTGAATATACTCATCGTCTTGCGCAATTTCGCGAACAAAAATTTCTTGTTGACGATAGTCATATAAATAATCCCGAATCGTCCGTTTCAGCCGAACATCGGTGACAATATTCTTCCCCGTTTCCTCATCGATGCGCGGCTTGTTCCCGTCAACCGGATCGCCATTCGGGTTTGCCCATTGCACATCATACAAAAAGAGCAGCTCGGAACGGTGCTTGACCATATTATTTCTCCTCCTTGTTCGCTACGATTTCTTTGACCTTCCACGATAGGTTCATCCCGCAGGCGAAATAAAAATTCAATTCATCGACAGATAATTTCCAGCTTGGGGAAGAGGATAGGAATAAATGGGAAATTTCTTCGGCCAACTGTCGATGGCTCGCATAGTAAGACTCGTATTCTTCGAGTTTTCCGATGACCTTCGGAAGCAGCCCTTTGATCGCCTTCTCGTCCATCTTCAACCCCATTAATTGCTTCACAAATGGCTTGCTTCCTCTTTTTTGTTGCTGGATGTCAAGCAACATTTGCGTCAATGCCCCCAACAGGAAAACAGCTTGTTTTTCCGGAGACTCCAGCTGTCCCCCGTACGCATCAAACAACTGCGCAAATTTCCCTTGCACCGCCTTCTCTCCTTTCCTGACCAGCACGCCCGCCTGCTCTAAAAAAAGCACAACCGCAAGCGCTTGACGTGTTTTGTTGACAAACGACCAATCGCCAGCTTCATAATCATAAAAATCAGCCCGAAGCTGCTCCATAAAAAAGGGAGCGAAAAACGAGATCGAAAGGGGCTTCTTTTGGAATACATACTCCACCACTTGCAAAAAGTACTTATCATAGACACCCGACCGAAAAAAAGTGCGAAGAAAGCCAAAGTGAAAAGGATGGTCCCCTTCTCTATACAAAAGAGACTCCGTCGCTTTCTTCGCTTGAAACAATTCACTAATTCGCGACGGCAACACATCTTCAATCAATAACAAAATCCGCTCGGCACTTTGAATCTTCTGCAAGAACAACAGCTGAAGCGACAGGGAATTATCATAGTCTTGCATGAGCCCAAGCAAGTCTTCCTCCGTCGTCATAAAAGAATCTGCCTGCTCTTGATGAACGCGAATGTCTTTCTTTCCGTCTGTCAAATATTGAAGCAATTCATCCAATACATCCTTGCCAGCCGGAATGAGCAATGTCGGAATGACGAAATAAGAAAAACCGTAAAAGCGATAGTGCAAATGGGACTCCACAAACTTTCTTCCTTCTTCAATATGAGCTTTGCAAGATAAACAGACAGGGTAATTTCGCCACGCTTTGGCCTCGTCAAACCCTCCTGTAATAAATCCGGGCTTGTCCAACGTGTAAAACCGAAACACAGATAATTTTCCGATGACCGTATCTTTGCGCTCCCCACAAATAGCGCATACTTGATCTCGAGCCGACAACTCCATATCTTTCTCGTGAACTAGATGCAAAAAAGCATCGCGAAACGGCTCACAGTCATATAAATAGGAGCCGTTCATTTTTAGCGAAATAAGGGAACGATCGGTTAAGAGAGAGAGCTTTTCCCTCAACTCCTGCAAGATCGCTTCCTTTTTTTGCACAAGCAATTGCTCAATCGCCCGAAGAACGGGATGATCCATTTTGCGGGTAACCGTTCGAAACCAGCCAATGACTTTCTGTTCATATGTATTTTCAATCGTTGTAATTTTCGCCGTCGGCGAATAGTTGGTTCCACGAGACGAACCGGAACGAAACAAATATTTTTTGTAATCGCTCCCACATTCCTCAATCTCGCAACCTTCCCAAACAACATTCCCTTCTTCGTCCGCACGCACTGCAACAAGCACACAAGCAGGATAGCCGGGGTTCTCCACCAACTGATCCACCACTGACCCCTCTCCTTGCTTTTCAAGCACTATCTTCCCAATTTGGGCGATCGCTTCGATCAATCTATCACCCCTCTGCATCATGAGAACTAATTCCATTATACCATGTTTCAGGAAATATGGTATAAAAATTTATACTATTTAGTGATTATCAATCATCGTTCAAATCACGGACGAAAAAATTGGCACATAGCCCACACAATCGTTATGCATCAAAACTCCGTAACGCTTGCCCAACTCCAAGAGGGATCCACATAACTCCTGAAAAACTCTGTTTTATGTAAAACATCGATTAAGGAAAAAAGCCATGGACAACCTTTTTCCTTCCCCCATAAAAAATCACGCATGGTGTGATTCCCACGGAACAAGCGGCTGAAATCGAACTTCATAAAAAAAAGGCGGTGGATGACCGCCTTCTTCTTTATTCTCATACTCATTCAACAGGAAACACTAGGAGGTTGGTGAAAAACGATTGTTTCTCTTGAGCAATGGGGGAACGTTTGAAAGGCGCTCCTGATGCGACAAGGCTTATCTATTTGAGAA
>JAAROH010008307.1_pt1 | contig 10160 bp, 7 predicted proteins | sample 7248631 | NCBI WGS metagenome assembly JAAROH01 (sample SAMN09772309, study PRJNA484901) | compost metagenome | isolation source: Vermicomposting unit | place: India
GCAGAACCAGCTTTCTCTTCGGAATGAAAATGCCATCGATTGGTGTGCGACAGCGATTTTTCACCGTCCTCCTAGTAGTGGGGGACAAGGAGGCTCCGGTCTTTTGGGATACGGCGACGGAAGCGGCGTTCTTTTTTGTCTCATGAGGACGAGGGTGTTCCGTTTGAGACACCCTCGTTTTCCTTTGTGACAGCCTTCTCGCCAGCTCAGGTCAATGTTAGGCAAACAGGCGAATGAGCTCATTGATCGCCAAGGCGGCAAACAGCGCTAAGCATAAAGTGAGCAGCACGTTCGACAGCCAATGGTTTCGCCCTTCGTCCGGAAGCGCTTTTTTGGAGTTGAGCAAGTAAAGGAGCGTGACAGCCAAAAACGGCATAAACAGCGCCCCGAGCGCTCCATAGACGATAATGAGCCCGACCGGTTTGCCGATAAAATGCAAGAGCATCGGCGGGAACGTGAGCCAAAAGACGTAGAAACGAAACGCTTTTGTCTGGTTGAGCGACTCGGCGCCAACCGGCGTTTTCCGCATGTTGCGAACAAAATCGGCAAACAAATAGGAAACGCCGTTCCAAACGCCGATGACGGATGTAAACGACGCCGACCAAAAGCCGAGCAAAAAGAGCCAACGAGCAGCTGGATGCAGCTCATTGCCCATGATCGAAGCGAACGAGACAAGCCCTTGTTCGCCGCTGATCGACGTATTAGTTCCGTAAAGAAGCGCGGCGCCCAAAATAAGAAGCGACAATGTAAAAAGCGCTGTCACGATATAGGCGATGGCGGAATCGTAACGCATCGGCGATACGTAGGCGCGGCCTTTCCATCCGTTTTCCTGCAGCCAATAGCCGTACGACGCCATCGTAATCGAACCGCCGACGCCGCCGATTAGCCCGAGAGCATACAAGAGCGAGCCTTTGGGCAAATGGGGAACGGCGGTTTGCCAAAGATCGTCCAGCTGCGGCAATACAAGGAGCGCCGAGCCGACCACCGTGACAAACATTAGTCCGACGAGCACATTCATCACCCGTTCGAACAGCTGAAACCGTCCTGACCACGTGATGGCAAAACCGGCGAGGCCATGAATGACCGCCCACACCCAAAGCGGGATCGAGGGGATCATTGCCGACATCGCCAGCGCGCACGATGAGGTGCCCGCCGCTCCGTAAACAAATCCCCAAATGATCGCATACACCCCGAAGTAGACGGACGCCCATTTCCCCATCGACTGCCAGCCTTCGAAAATCGTTTTTCCGCTTAATAAATGCCAGCGTCCGACTCCTTCGTTCAGCACAAATTTGAACAAGGCCCCGACGATAATCGCCCACATGAAAATAAGGCCGTAGTTTGTGCCGGCGACAAGGGCGGCGACCAAGTCTCCGGCGCCGACTCCGGTGGCGGCGACGATCAACCCAGGGCCGATCATCGTCCATTTTGATTTCCTCATTTTTCTCCTCCCCCTTTGTTGCAAATCGATTCCAAAAGTTCGGTATATTCGATATCATATTAATAGTATAAACGAGATATTGTCTACCGCTAAAAGACCCATTTATCACCATAAAAGGAGCTTGATGTCATGACGATGAACGAACCGTTGCTTCCCGCCATCGAACAAGTGGTTCGCAATGTCGAACAAGTCATTGTTGGAAAACGCCAAGTGATTGTGCTCAGTTTAACAGCGCTGTTGGCCAAGGGGCACGTATTGCTTGAAGACGTGCCCGGCGTCGGCAAAACGATGCTCGTGCGCGCGCTGGCGAAATCATTTCAAGCTGAGTTGAAACGGGTTCAGTTTACGCCGGACTTGTTGCCGAGCGATGTGATTGGTGTTTCGGTCTATAACCCGAAAGAGCGGCAGTTTGAGTACAAACCCGGGCCGATCGTCGCCCATATTGTGCTCGCTGATGAGATCAACCGGACGTCGCCGAAAACGCAGTCAGCGCTTCTTGAGGCCATGGAAGAAGGGAGCGTGACGGTCGATGGCATCACGAGGGCGCTGCCGCAACCGTTTTTTGTCATGGCGACGCAAAACCCGATTGAATACGAAGGAACGTATCCGCTTCCGGAAGCGCAGTTGGACCGGTTTTTGCTCAAGCTGCAAATGGGCTATCCGTCTGCTGATGAGGAAATCGAGCTGTTGCATCGGCTGGAAAAAATGAAGCCGTTGGAAGAGATCGGACCGGTGATGACGCTCGACGAATTGCGAGCTTTGCAGCAGAAGGTAGCCGATGTGTATGTCAGCGATACGGTGAAGCGCTATATCGTCGAGCTGGTCCGGCAAAGCCGGGCGCATGAAGCCGTGTATTTAGGCGTCAGCCCGCGTGGGTCGGTCGCCTTGATGAAAGCGGCGCAGGCCTACGCGCTCATTCATGGCCGCGATTTTGTCATCCCTGATGACATACAGCAGCTTGCTCCTTATGTGCTCGCCCATCGTCTGCTCGTTCGTCCGGAAGCGAAATGGGACAAGCTTGATGCGAAAACGATCCTTTCCGAGCTGATGGCCCGCACGCCGGTGCCGGTGCAAGGACGGCGGTGAACGGGATGAAGCGAACGGGGAGGAGAACGTGGCGGCCCTTGTTGGGCGTGGGGATCTTAACTGCGGTTTTGTTTTCCTACGCCATGTTTCAAGGGGGCTTTGTCAGCTGGTTTTTGTTTTATAGCTTTTTGCCGTTTGGGTTGCATGCGTTGACGGTGGCTCTGTACCCGCTCCGGCGCGCGGCGGTGAGCCGGACGGTGCCGGCGCGGCGCTATTACGCAGGAGAAGCGATTCCGGTTGCCGTTCGGGTTGAGCTGCCGTGGCCGTTTCCCATGGCCGCGGTCGCGGTCGGTGAGGAACGAGAGGGGAAAGGTGGGGGTGCCGTCGTTTCTTGGGTGTTTCGGCGCCGTCTTTCTTGCCGATGGACGCTTATGTTGCCCCGCGGCCGCCATCAATTGGAAACGGTGCGGCTGGAAGTGAGCGATATGTTTGGTTGGGGGAAGCGGGCGGAATCGTTCTCGGCTCCGTGCACGGTCATCGTCTATCCTCGCTATGTGGAGTGGCCGGCGAGCATGGTGCGTGAGTGGTTTTCCCATGGAAACGCGGCCCGGACGTTTGCCTATCGGCGCGACCTAGCGGTGGCGGTCGGGGCTCGCGAATACGCGCCGGGCGATAAAATGTCCTGGGTGCACTGGAAGGCGTCAGCGCGCAAGAACGAGTTGATGACAAAAGAATTTGATGAGCAGCGCAACGACGATTGGTTCGTTGTCTTGGACGGCGGCCCATCACCTTCGTTCGAGGAGCTGGTCACGCTGGCCGCTTCTGTAGCGAAAGCGTTGTTGGATGCGGGAGCTCCGGTTGGGCTGCTTGTGGCGGGGAAAGAGCGCTCGTCCTTAGCGCCGCGGCGTCATGAGGAACAGTGGCAGGCGCTTCTTCTCCGCTTGGCGGAAGTGAAGGCGGCCCGCGAAGGGGGAATGGAGGCACTGCTTGTTGACGAAACGAATTGGAAAACGGCGGCCGGATGCATTTTTGTGACGTCTGCCTTGTCTTCCGCGCTGGTGCCGCCGTTGCGCGCGCTGGCGATGAAGCGCCGCGTCATTTTATATGTTGTGACGGGCGAACGGAGAGAGGAACAAAGGCGTTGGGAAGAAGAGCTTCGCCGCAGCGGTGTGCATGTCTCCGTCATTGCCCCTGACATGTTGCAAACGGTTCGGCAAGGAGGGGAGTTTCAATGAAGAAGGGGGTAGCTCGGCTGTTCTCTTCGTTTTTGCCTGCCTTGTTTGCGGCTTGGCTGCTCACCGAATGGCTTTGGCCGTTGGACGATGTGACGGATACCGGGCATATCGGTTTGTTTGTCTCGTTTGTCTTCCTTTGCTTTGCCGGCTATTGGGTTCGTCTCCCGGCGTGGCTTGCATTTCTTGGGAAAGGTGTTTATATCGGATGGGCGCTCTCCCGTTTATCTTCGTCTCACTCCATCGCCGCTTTGCCTTCGGCGCTTTGGCGGGATTGCCTCAACTGGCTGTGGGGCGATCGGTCTTCCATGCCGAGCGATACCGTGCGCACGTTTGTCTTTTTTCTTCTGCTATGGCTCGCTTCGGCCGCTTTTCATTGGCTCATCGGGAAACGGCAGCAGTGGTTGATTCCGTATGCGTTGACCGTTACGTATATTGCCGTCCTTGATACGTTTTTCCCATATAACGGCGATCAGGCGATCGTTCGTCTTGTCGGGCTCGGTTTTTTTGCCTTTGTGTGGCTGCATGGCGAACGGATGCGGGCAAACGGCGCTTTATTTTCTATCGGAAGGTGGCGGACAGCCGCCCTGTTCGTTCCGGCGTTGGCGCTGGCGGCAGGATATGCAGGCCCCAAACTCCCGCCGCAATGGCCCGATCCGGTGGCGTTTATCCGCAGCGCTCATGCCGTGCCGGAGCCGAGCGATGATGAGCCGGCTTCTTCTGCCGTAGCCAAAGTCGGGTATGGACAAAATGATTCCCGCCTCGGCGGACCGTTCCTTGCCGATGATACGCTCGTATTCACAGCGAAAGATCGAGGTCTTCATTATTGGCGCGTCGAGACGAAAGACGTTTACACCGGCAAGGGGTGGGAGGAGTTTCAGAGCGAACAAGTTTACTCGTTTGCCAATGGAGAGACGATCAAACATGAATGGTGGAGCCCGCGAGTCGAAACGGTGGAGCAAACCGCGGAAATCCACCTTCATCAAGGAGGATTTCATCTCGTTTATCCGCTTGGTTTGCGGCAAGTGAGGACGGCCACTCCGGTCGTTTATCGCATGAAGTTGGCGACAGAGAAAATTGAGGCGACCGACGACCGAGCCAACGCGGTTCCTATGAAACAGTATGTTGTCACGTATGGGGAGCCGGATTTTCCGATTGCCGCCCTGCGCGCTGCTCCCCCGGTCCAAGACCGGTCTTTGTTGAAACGATATACGCAGCTGCCGAAAACTTTGCCGCAGCGGGTGCGCGACTTGGCCAAACAAATTACGGCCGGAGAAAAAACAGCCTATGATCAAGTCAAAGCCATCGAGCAATATTTTCAGCAGAGCGGATATGTATATGAGACGAAAAATGTGGCCGTGCCGGGGGAAAACGAAGATTATGTCGACCAATTTTTGTTTGAAACGAAACAAGGGTATTGCGACAACTTTTCCACTTCGATGGTGGTCCTCGTGCGCACGCTCGGCATCCCCGCCCGTTGGGTGAAAGGCTATGTATCGGGACGGTTGGTTGGGGAGCAAAACGGCGATTTTCTTTACGAAGTGCGCAACAATGACGCGCATTCGTGGGTGGAAGTGTATTTTGAAGGCGTCGGTTGGGTGCCGTTTGAGCCGACGCGGGGGGTTGTCAATCCTTACGCGTTTTCCCTTGATGCTTCCGAGGAGAATGACCTTGCGGCGCCTGAGCAACAACCGGAAGAGCAGGATCGAACGAACCTCCCGCAGCCGCCGTCGGAGCCGTTTTCTGCCGCGAACCAAGACGGCCATTGGTGGGAGCGGCTCGTTGACTTCTGGTCATGGAAGACGGGGGTGGTGGTGGCGGCCGCGCTGGTGGCAGCGGCTGGCGCGATTTATGCGACAAGACGGAAATGGTGGCCGCGCCTGACCCTTGTTCGCTTTCAGCGCCGAAAAGCGGACGGAAGCGACTGGCTGATTTCAGCGTATGCGGCGCTTTTACGCCATTTGCACGATTACGGGCTGAAGCGGCGGCCGCAGGAAACGCTGCGCCAGTATGCGAAGGAGGTCGATCGTTTGTTTGAAACGGATGAAATGAACCGGTTGACTAGGCTATATGAATGTGTGGTGTACGGAACCGGTCTCCCGGACAGAGACGTTCGCGAAGCTGTTCAATTGTGGGAAAATTTAATAAAAAGGACGATCTCTTGACCGCATGCCGGCAAGTTGATAGAATGAATTCAAATTTGCACACGGACAAACGAAAAGCCCTTCATATAAGCGCAGGAATACGGCTTGCGCGTCTCTACCGGGCCGCCGTAAACGGCCCGACTATGAAGGCAGAAGACGCTGCTATTCTGCCTTCATCCATGTTCTCGGCCAAGGGCGGCGTTATTTTTTTGATGAGGTGGAACGATATGAATCAAGAAATGATCGTTGTCTTGGACTTTGGCAGTCAATACAACCAGCTGATCACTCGCCGCATCCGCGAATTTGGCGTCTATAGCGAACTGCACCCGCACACGATCCGCGCTGAGGACATCCGGGCGCTGAACGCCAAAGGAATCATTTTTTCCGGCGGGCCGAACAGCGTGTATGATGAGCAAGCGTTTCGGTGCGATCCGGCGATTTTTGAGCTGGGCTTGCCGATTTTAGGAATTTGTTACGGGATGCAGCTGATGGCCCATCATTTGGGAGGGAAGGTGGAAAAAGCGGCGCACCGTGAATACGGCAAAGCGCTCATCCAAGTGAAAAACGATTCTTTGCTTTTTCATGGGTTGCCGGACGAGCAAGTCGTTTGGATGAGCCATGGCGATTTGGTGACCGCTCCGCCTAGCGGCTTTGTTGTTGATGCGACGAGCCCTTCGTGCCCGATCGCCGCGATGAGTGACGAACGGCGAAAATGGTACGGCGTACAATTCCATCCCGAAGTGCGCCACTCGGTATACGGCAATGATTTATTGAAGAACTTTGTCTTTGAGGTATGCGGCTGCCGGGGCGATTGGACGATGGAAAACTTTATTGATGAGCAGGTGCGCCGCATTCGCAAACAAGTCGGCGGGAAAAAAGTGTTGTGCGCTTTAAGCGGCGGGGTCGATTCATCGGTCGCCGCGGTGTTGGTGCATCGCGCTATCGGTGATCAGCTCACATGCATTTTTGTGGATCACGGCCTTCTTCGCAAAGGCGAAGCGGAAAGCGTCATGAAAACGTTCCGTGAGCAGTTTCACATGAACGTCATCAAAGTCGATGCAAAGGAGCGCTTCCTAGCGAAGCTCAAAGGGGTCTCTGACCCGGAACAAAAGCGGAAAATCATCGGCAATGAATTTATTTATGTGTTTGACGATGAAGCGGCTAAGCTTGAGGGCATTGAATTTTTAGTGCAAGGCACGCTTTATACGGACATTATTGAAAGCGGAACGGCGACGGCGCAAACGATCAAATCGCACCATAACGTCGGCGGCTTGCCGGAAGAGATGAAATTCGAACTGATCGAGCCGCTCAATATGCTGTTTAAAGATGAAGTGCGCGCACTGGGCACTCAATTGGGGATTCCGGACGAGATCGTCTGGCGCCAGCCGTTCCCGGGGCCGGGGCTCGGCATCCGTGTGCTCGGTGAAGTGACGGAAGAAAAATTGGAAATTGTCCGTGAATCGGATGCCATTTTGCGGGAAGAAGTAAAAAAAGCCGGATTAGACCGCGAAATCTGGCAGTACTTTACAGTTCTCCCTGACATCCGCAGCGTCGGAGTGATGGGGGATGCCCGCACGTACGATTATACGGTGGCCATCCGCGCGGTGACCTCGATCGACGGGATGACCGCCGATTGGGCGCGCATTCCGTGGGATGTGCTCGAGCGCATTTCGACGCGCATCGTCAATGAAGTACCTCACGTCAACCGCGTCGTCTACGATATTACAAGCAAGCCTCCGGCAACGATCGAGTGGGAATAAAAACGAACAAAAGACGAACATTTCCTAAGGAATGTTCGTCTTTTCCTTGACAGCTGCTCTTTAGGCTGATACAATAGCCGTGGAATCATGAATATGGTCGAATTCCGTCGTATAATCCTGGGAATATGGCTCGGGAGTTTCTACCAAGCTACCGTAAATAGCTTGACTACGAGGGATGCGGGATAGGAGAGCGCTTGTTTTGTCCTCTCTCTGTTCGTCATTCCTTCCTAGTCAACGCTTCTGGTAGCGGCAGAAGCGTTTTTATTTTTTGTAGGGGGGACAAACTGTGAGAAAGTATTTTCAATTCGATGAGCTCGGCACGAACTATCGGACAGAGATCATCGCCGGGCTGACGACATTTTTGTCGATGGCGTACATCTTGTTCGTCAACCCGCTTACCCTGTCGCTCGGCGCGGTGAAGGATTTTCCGGATGAATTGCGGATTGACCAAGGAGCGGTATTTGTCGCCACCGCTTTGGCCGCGGCGTACGGATCGATTTTGATGGGGGTGTTGGCTCGCTATCCGATCGCTTTGGCGCCCGGGGTGGGATTGAGTGCCTTTTTCGCCTTCACCGTTGTCCTGCATATGGGGATTCCTTGGCAGACAGCGCTTGCCGGAGTTTTCGTCTCTGGGATCATTTTTACGATTTTAACGCTGACGGGTGTTCGGGAGAAAATTATTGATGCCATCCCGGTTGAGTTGAAGTACGCTGTCGGTGCCGGGATCGGGCTGTTCATCACATTCATCGGCCTGCAAAACGCTGGAATTATTGTCGATAACAAAGCGACGCTCGTCGGATTAAGTTCGTTGAAAGATGGCAATGCACTGTTGGCCATTTTTGGATTGTTCATCACCATTGTTTTTATGGTAAGAAAAGTAAATGGCGGCGTCTTTTACGGCATGGTCATTACCGCAATTGTCGGCATGATTTTCGGTTTGATTAAAGTGCCGCATCAAATTGTCGGCGCTATTCCGGACATTTCTCCAACCTTCGGCGTCGCGATCAAACATTTGCCGGACATTTTTTCATGGAAAATCCTCGGTGTTGTCTTGACGTTCTTTATCGTTGACTTTTTCGATGCGACTGGCACGCTCTTGGCGGTCGCCAACCAAGCCGGGTTGTTGAAAAACAATAAGCTGCCGCGCGCCGGCAAAGCGCTGCTCGTTGACGCGACGGCCGTCATGGTCGGAGCGGTGTTTGGCACATCGACGACGACGTCGTACATCGAATCGTCGGCCGGCGTCGCCGCTGGAGGGCGCTCCGGGTTTTCGGCGGTCGTGACGGGGATGTTGTTCTTGCTTGCTTTGTTCTTCTCGCCGCTGTTAAGCGTTATTACCGCGCCAGTTACGGCGCCAGCGCTCATCATCGTAGGGGTATTGATGGCTTCATCGATCGGTGAAATCGATTGGAAGAAGTTTGAGGTAGCTGTACCGGCGTTTTTTACATTGATTACGATGCCGCTTTCCTACAGCATCGCCACCGGCATCGCCGTCGGCTTCATTTTCTATCCGATCACGATGATTTTGAAAGGCCGCGGCAAAGAAGTGCATCCATTATTGTATGTACTGTTTGTCATTTTTATCTGTTATTTCATCTTCTTGCGCCAATAGGAAAAAGAGAACAGGGCTGTTCCTAGGATGAGTTTGATCATCTTGAGAACAGTCTTTTTTTGTATCTTATGTGCATAAATTTTTTCGCATGAGGGGTCGGATGATCTCAATTATGGTATAATGGTCAAAAAGTTGGAGGGGAGTCATTGATGTTTATCCGTTATGTGGAGAAAGATGTATGGTTCAAGTTGTTGACGATGGAAGACGCGAAGCCGCTTTTTGCATTGGTTGATTCGTGCCGCGCGCACCTCCGTCAATGGCTTCCGTGGGTTGATTCCACCAATACGGTGGAGGATTCGAAGGCGTTCATTTCTCAAGGACTGCAAAAGTTTGCCTCGAGTAATGGATTTGAGGCAGGGATTTTTTATCAAGGACAATTAGCCGGTGTAATTGGTGTCCATTACATCGACCGGGCGAACAGAAAGGCGAGCATCGGCTATTGGCTTGGTGAGTCGTTTCAAGGAAACGGATTGATGACGAAAGCATGCAAAGCTTGTATTGACGATTTGTTCGCTGAGCAAGGAGTGAATCGAGTTGAAATCCGGTGCGCGGTAGGAAATCAGCGGAGCAGGGCAATCCCGGAACGACTAGGTTTTGTGATGGAAGGAACAATTCGTGATGCAGAGTGGCTTTACGACCACTTTGTCGATCATGTTGTGTACGGAATGTTAGTGAGAGAGTGGAAGAGATAAAGCAAAATAGTGTTAATTGGAAAGAAAAAACTTTATATAAGCAATTGACATATTAACATAGAGGTGCTATATTAATAAAGCCGCTTTGATGCGGCAAAAAAGATAAAAAACATGTTGACAAAAACAAAAAGAAATGATATATTATAAGAGTCGCTTTTGAGGAGACAAACTCCTCGAGCGAAGCAATGAACGATCAATTTGTTCCTTGAAAACTGAACGAAACGAAGCGCAACGAAAAGCGGAGGCCGCTTGC
>JAAROH010008308.1_pt1 | contig 10152 bp, 12 predicted proteins | sample 7248631 | NCBI WGS metagenome assembly JAAROH01 (sample SAMN09772309, study PRJNA484901) | compost metagenome | isolation source: Vermicomposting unit | place: India
CCAATCATTTTTTGCCTACACCTGTTCAGAGAAGTGCACCGTCTGTCAAGTACACACATTGTGGTGATGAACCAATATTTTTTATTGCTGGGCGTTCCAATGACATTGGCTACGCGGCCATGTATTTCTTCTTTTTTATCCATATGCATAAAAAAAGCGCCCGCCAATCAGCTTGACAGGGGCAAACATCAAACAGTTAACCGCACCGTCTCCATTCCCTTCATAAGCACGATCGGTGGACGCTAGCCATCACGAAAGTTTAGCTGCTTTTCATTTTCAAAACGTAATGTCCATCGGTTTCCTTATTAATGTAGTACTTGGCCATCCATTCTCCTTTGATCGGTTTCACCTTCAGTGTTTTTTCAAAAGGAGCACCCGCCTTTACTTCTCCTTTCTCAATCAATTGGCCGTTAGGGTTGTATAATTCGTACTTCAGACTTCCTCCCCGCAAATCGATGCGTTGTTCGATCAGCAGTTGATCAAATTTCGTTTTATTCACATCGATGGTAGTTTTAAAGACCGAATATTGTTCTTCGTACTCTTCTGGAAGAAAAGTCCCTTCAGCGGATGATTCAAAATTTTGCTTGTAGAAAAAAACATAATATCCTCCACCAAGGATCATCGCTATGACAACCACCGCGATGACAGACCAAATTCCTCTTTTGCTCATTGTCTTTCCCCTTTCGTGTCTGAGTGAATTTGTCCATCGACAATTCGAACGATTCGCTTCGTATACGAAGCCACTTTTTCATCGTGGGTAATGACAATAATGCATTTCCCTTCTTCGTTCATTTGGCAAAAAAGTTCCATCAATCTTGCGCCATTTTCTTGATCCAAAGCACCAGTTGGTTCATCGGCAAGCACGATATCGGTTTCTGCCACCATTGCTCGCGCAATAGCCACGCGCTGCTTTTGCCCTCCTGACAGCTTCGAAACATTTTTCTTTTTTAAATGGGCAATGCCTAGTTTCTCTAAATAATGATCGACTTTTTCTTTTATCTCCTTTTTGCTTAGCTCCCGCTTCCATAGGGGGAGAGCGACGTTTTCAAACACGGTGAAATGATGCATGAGCGCAAAGTGTTGAAAAACAAAACTGATTTTTTGGTTTCGAATCCGGCTCAGCTCTTTATCGCGCAGTGTAGTTACGTTCACTCCATCAAGACGGTATACTCCTTGCGTCGGCACGTCCATACAACCAATAATATTTAACAGCGTGGATTTGCCTGATCCGGAAGGCCCCATGATCGAAATGAATTCGCCATTGTCCACCGTTAAATCGACGCCTTTTAACGCGACGGTAGTATACTCGTCTTCCCCATAGGTTTTATAAATGTTTTCCAGTTCAATCAGAGCCATTGTTACTCCCTCCCTTCCACTAACTCTCTTAATTCTAGGTTTTTAATGTTCCATAATGGAATCAGGGCGGAGAGCAGAATAATGGCGATGGCGATAATCGCCACTTTCCCATACAACGACCATGTAAAGGCCTCTAACCGAATGTTGTCACCGAAAAAATCATGGTTGACTTCAGTCCAATAGTTGACAATCACACCGATGACCGCCGAAATCCCTACTAAGAAAAACAGTTCCACGATCACCATAACCGAAATATCTCGCTTGCTAGCCCCTGTTACCATCATGACACCCAATTCATATTTGCGCGCCCGAATCGCTGAAATGGTGACAGAAATCACACCGATCAAGGTCACCACAAGGAAAAATACCCCTATGGCTAAAGCATAGTCATAGCTTTTGCCGGTATTTGCTTGATAAGCATCGACATCTTGCCTGACTGTTCGCAACACAGGAGAAATTCCTAATTCATTTCCTTTCTTTCTGAGGGCTGCGCTTACAGCTTGCAATTGCTTTTCCGAACGAAGCTGAAGGAATGTATTGTGCAACCGTACTGCCACGCTGATCGGCCGTCCCTCTCTTTGCTCGGGAAAAAACGGAGCAACAAAAAAATGATCCAAGTTGTCCGCACGGTTGATCAAATAATCATTCCCTGACAGCCACCGGCTTCCCTTTTCCAAAATCCCGACCACTTCATACGTCACTTTCATGGTGCTTTCCCCGGCGCCGGCTTCCGCTTTAAAACGATCGCCAATGCGAAAAACATCGCGGTAATCGTATCCGACCAAAACGGGAATCACATCGTTGTTTTCTTTTTGAAAATCTGCTTTTTCTAACGTCCTTCCCTTGCTAACACGAAATTTGGTGAACAGTCGGTATATATCATAGTCGAAATAAATGATGCTTGAACTTTCCGTCTCCTCTTCTCTTCTTGTCCCGGCATACAATTGTCGATTGCGCTGCTCGTATGCCTGCTTCCTAGCAAAATCTTCAGGCGCGATGCTTGTCGTGTTGAACGATCCGTATCCTTCAACCTCTGGCAACCTTTTTATGTATGTTTCCAATTGCTGAAACCGCTCGGCAAACCACTGTGAATCGTCTCCGTCGGGCATCGTCAACTTCACTGTTTTATATTCATCCATGTTAGAAACAGAAAAAAGCTGTTTTTCTTGATAGTGGAGCGTGTCTAACGTAATGAGCGCATGGTTTATCATCCAAAATGAGACGACAAGCTGAAGGGCCATCAACAACATCGATCGTTTTCGCTTTCGGATGGATGAAAACGTTATCGTCGCATATCTCATGGTTCTACCGCCTTATCTTCGATTCATCACATCAACAGGTTGTACTCGAATCGCTTTCATTGCTGGAATAATGATTGTGAGTGCAGCTGAAAGCACCACAAACACAACTGCTGTCGACAGATGAGTGATGGAGAGATGAATCGGATAGTCGATCCATTGTTCAATCATGCGGTTACATAGCAGCTGCAACGCAAAGCCGATCAAAACAGAGACAGCGGAAATGAGACACATCTCACAAAAGAGCATGAAGACAATATCATAATTGCTATAGCCAAATGCCTTTTTGATCCCAATTTCATACGTTCTTTCTTGAATCCAATATGAAGTAAGGTTAACGGCATTGACAATAGCTAACAAATAGATCATGATCATCAACGCGAGCTGTTCGCCGAAATCAACATGAAGCATGATGTTACTCGTATAAGGAGAAACATCCATTTGTGCGGCAGGAAACAACCGTTCCATATTCTGCCGAATCATTTTTTCATCCTCATACGGATCCTTCACTGGATTATGAATAGTGAAATGTAGCTGCTTCGCACTGGTCAGTTTATTGATTGCAGCAACAGGAAGAGAGGTCATTGGAATAACCACTTGGTAATCGATCACCCTCGTTCGTTTTCCTTTGACCCCAATGATTCCGATGACCTTGTACCGGTCATGTCCCATTGTCAAATATCGATCACTGCCTTCAACGCGAACATCTTTCATTCTATCTTTTCCAACAAGCGCCACTTTTTTTCCTTCTTGTATTTCGTTGATGGTAAAATATCGCCCTTCCACTAGCGGAAAGCGCTCGACCACTTTTTTTGTCCAATATTCTGGCGTAACCGCCATCATCGCATCGCCATGTGACAATGTCACCTCTTCCAAAATCACCCCCGTTTGGGCATGGATATTTTTAAATAATCCTAACACCCGCTGCCAATTCGGCTCTTCGGCAAAGGTGATGCCTACGCTGACGGCGTGCCGCGGCTGATAATGTTCTTGTTCTTGCTCAAGGAGCTTTGAATAATTCATGCTAGAAATCCCCACCGAAATCATCAACACCGACAACGACAACCCTAATACAATAAAAAAAGTGGTAATAGGATGGGCTTTGATCTGATTTTTGATCGAAGAAAAAATCAATGGGACACCTTCTCTCATAACACGAAAGTACCTAGTTGAGTCGCCGCAATATATTAGCACCAGCCAATAAAGGGAACCCTATTCCTAAGAGGCCGGTAAACGGCTAGAGCAAATGAACCGCATTTTTCCAAAAAAGAAGACTGATTTCGCTCTCTAACTGAGAAACAGATGGAACGGCACGATTTCGTACGAAATCACCGCCCCGCTAGGGACATAGCCGTCATTCTCTGATTTTTTCAAAATAGTAAAATTGACGGCCGGCCGATTCGAAACTAGTATATCACAACAACCAAACGAAAGAAAGGGTAATTTTCTATTTTTTTTATTAAATACCAAAAATATATTAATTGAATAAATGCTATATCAACGAGGACGGTGGTCTGAAAAAACATGTTGTTTTGACGTTTCAGCAGCGTCCAATCTATCGAGTGCGGGGGTGAACAGCAAAAAATGACGAGATCTTAGCCATCCATAGGGATGGCGAACATCTCGCCAATGCGTGGTATCAATGGAGAATGGGAACTTGTGATTCCGTTTTTTGCTGATAACAGGGGAACGAGCGGCACGTTCTCTCTACATGCAGACCATGTGCCTCACCGCTTCCGCGCGACGAAAAACAGCCGCTCGGCCGTCTCGGTCGGCGGGGCATCGGTGAAATCGGCGGTCACTTCAAGCACCTCGAAGCCGGCGGCATCGAGCCACTGTTCGTAAACGGCTTGCTCGAACGTGCGCTGCTCATGCCATTCGTCGAAACGTTCGTACCGATCGCCGCGGCGGACGAAAAACGTCAGTTCATGCCCGACGCTGTGCGGCCAATCGAGCGGATGGCACGTCCATATGTAGCTGATGTCCTCTCCTTGGTCAGCAAACACGGCGTCACGAAACAAAACGTCCATTTTATAAACGGAATGGACGTCAAACAAAAGCAAGCCGCCGGCGCCAAGGGCGCGGGAAACGGCGGCGAAGGTGGTTTGGACGTCCTCCTCATTCATGAGGTAATTGAGGGCGTCGCAAAACACCAGCGCGCCGTCAAGGTCTGAAAACCCGTCGAGTTCGGCCATGTTTTGTTCAAACAGCGGCACATGAACGCCAGCTGCCTCCGCTTTCTCTTGGGCGATGGAGAGCATCTGCGCGGACAAATCAACACCCGCGACTTGCCACCCGTCCTTCGCAAGACGGATGGCCAGCTCTCCTGTCCCGCAGCCGATATCGATGACCCGCCGCCCCGGCCGTCGGGCGTAGCGGTCGAAGGAGCGCTCGACAAACGACTGCCACTCGCCGTACGGCGCGTCAGCCATCAGCACATCATACCAATCGGCAAACCGTCCGTACGTCATGGCTGCAACACGGCCGCGACGTCTTCCGTCGGGGCGTCCCCCCAAAGCCGCTCAAGGCCGTAATAGTCACGCTCCTCTTTCGCAAACACGTGAGCGACGATATCCCCCAAATCAACAAGCACCCATTTTGCCTCGTGAAATCCTTCGATCCGTTTGACCGCCAGACCGTGTTCCTCGGCTTGGTCTTGAATTTCGTGGGCGATCGCCTGCACTTGTTTGTCCGAATTGCCATGGCAGATGACAAAATAATCAGCCACAAGCGAAATGCCTTTCATATTTAAGACAACAATGTTTTCCGCTTTTTTGTCATCCGCGGCGCGGACGACAAGCTGCAATGCTTCTTGTTCATTCACCGGCTTCATTCCCCCTTCACCTCGCGCAAGAGCGAATTGTATGCGTGAATCGTGTCCGGATAGATGAGCTGGCGCTTCTCAAGCAAAAAGGCGATCGTGTTTTTCACCGCCTGCCAAAGCGCCCGGTTAAGATCTTCTTCCGCCAAGCGCCGCACGTCATCGACGCCCGGGAAGCGCCGCCCTGGTTCAATGTAGTCGGCCAAATAAATAATTTTTTCCAGCAACGTCATGCCGGCGCGGCCAGACGTGTGGTAACGGATGGCATCGAGCACTTCCGGGTCGTCAAGGCCGACTTCTGCCTGCACCAAATACGCGCCAACGGGCGCATGCCATAATTCACTGTTATACGCAAGCAAATCGTTGGGCATATTTTGCGCCAAAATGATTTGTTTCATTTCCTCGACGGGGCGGAATTTCGCATAGTCGTGGAAAATCGCAGCCAGTTCCGCCTTTTTCGCGTCAGCGCCGTATTGTTTAGCGAGCTTAACGGCGGTCGCGACAACGCCAAGCGTGTGCTCGTAGCGCGTCTCGGTCAGCTGCTGTTTCACGATTTGCAACGCTTGTTCCCGTTCCATATAACCCCTTCTCCTCAATATAAAGTCTTACTGCTTCCGGCACGAGGTAGCGAATCGTCTGCCCGCGCCGCACCCGCTCGCGGATGAGCGAGGACGAGACGGCAAACTGCGGCGCTTCCACTTCGATGACCGGATACGGCGTTTCCAGCGAAAATCCCGGCCGCTTGACGCCGACGAACGTCACCAATTGGACGAGCTCATCGATGCGGTGCCAATTCGGCAAATATTCGACCATATCGGCGCCGATGATAAAATAAAATTCATCGTCTGGGTGCGCCGCGGTGAGCTGGCGGAGCGTATCGTACGTATACGACGGCCCTTTGCGTTCAAGCTCGATCGTCTCAATGCGAAAGCGCGGATGTCCGGCGATCGCCAGCTCGAGCATGCGCAGCCGGTCTTCGCTTCTTGTCACTTGCTCATGCTGCTTATGGGGAGGAATGCGGTTGGGCAAAAACCAAATTTGTGACAGCTCTAAAGCATCCAGCACTTCATCGGCCATCAGTAAATGCCCGCAATGGGGGGGATCGAACGTGCCGCCCAAAATCCCAATTTTCCTCATCTTCCTTCCTCCCGCCGCTCTGTCCTAGGATGTTGCTTGCTAAAGGCGGACGACCAATCAGATCGGCCTCGCCCGGAACGCTTAGCGAGAAACGAAGCGCTCGCCTCGATCCCGCCCTCTGCCATCAAACAAGCAAACCCATCGTGGCAACCGCTTGATGCGCCCGCCTCAACCATGCCGGCGGTTACTTAGGCAAGACGATGCGCTTATGTTCGTTTGACTCTTTATACAAGACGATCGTGTTGCCGATCACTTGCACGATTTCTGCCCCCGTTCCCGCCGCTAGCTGTTCGGCGACGGTGTCGCGGTCGTCCTCACAGTTTTGCAAGACGCTGACTTTCAGCAGTTCACGCGCTTCGAGCGCGGCAGCGATTTGTTCGGTCATCGCTTCCGTCACCCCGCCTTTGCCGACTTGAAAAATCGGTTTCAAATGATGGGCTTGGGCGCGCAAAAACCGTTTTTGTTTCCCAGTTAACATATGTTACCTCCTCAACGCTTCGATGACAAGCTGTTTCATACGCTTGACATCCGGCCATTGGCCGGTCCATTTTTCAAACGCCAGCGCCCCTTGATAGACGAGCATGCCAACGCCGTTTTGCGTGCGGGCGCCGCGCGCTTTCGCTTCTTTTAACCACTTCGTTTCCAACGGGTTGTAAATGATGTCGGAAACGATCGTTCCCGGCCGCAGCCGCTCGAGCGAAAGCGGCTGTTCTTCCTCTTGCGGATGCATGCCGGCCGCCGTTGTATTGATCACGATATCATATTCAGCCAGCCGTTTTTCAGCCTCGGCGAGCGAGAAAAAAGCGGAGCGGTCGTCCTTCCCCTCCCCCACAAGCTGCGCCGCTTTCTCGATCGTCCGGTTGGCCATATCAATGCGCGCGGCCGCGGTCGAAAGCAGCGAAAAATAAATGCCGCGCGCTCCGCCGCCCGCGCCGATCACTAAAATCCGCTTTCCGGCAAACGAAACGTCGAGTTCCTCTTCCAAGGCGCGGACATAACCAGGCCCGTCCGTATTGTAGCCGACGAGCCGGCCATCCCGGTTGACGATCGTGTTGACCGCCCCGATGCGGCGCGCGTGGTCATCGATTTCATCCAAAAACGGCATGACCGCCATTTTATGCGGAATCGTCACGTTCACCCCGGCGATGCCAAGCGCCCGCACGCCGGCGAGGGCCGCGCCGACTTGCCCCGGTTTGACGGGAAACAAATGATAGCGCGCCGGAATGCCCAAACAGGCAAACGCATCGTTGTGCATGAGCGGCGACAGCGAATGCTCGACCGGAAAACCGAACAGCCCGTATACGTTTTCCATCGTTCTTCCCCTCCCGCTTCTCTCAAATCAGCGACTGGCGAATCAACACGTCGACTCCTTTCGGCGCATAAACGACGAGCTGAGCGCCGGGGTCGTTGCACGTCACCCAGCCGAGCCCGGAAAAGACAATGTCCGTCTTCCGCTCTTTCACCGACAGCGTCCGGGGCACAAGCGGCGGAAAGTCAGCGGCGTATCGCTTGTTTGGCGGCGATAGCAACTGGCCGAGCTGGCTGGCGTACAAGGAATCCGCCTTTTCCCGCTTCGTCCGGTGGATCGTCAGCTCGTTGGCCATATAGCAGACGAACGAGCGGCGCCCACCTTTGACGTAATCGAGGCGGGCCAAACCGCCGAAAAAGAGCGTCTGCCCTTCATTGAGCTGGTACACGCGCGGATGGATTTCCCGCTTTGGTGTGATGATTTTCAAATCGCGCGCATCCACGAAATGTGCCATCTGATGATGGTTGATGATCCCGGGCGTATCATACAACGATGAGCCGCCTTCAAGCGGAATCTCAATCATATCCAGCGTCGTTCCCGGGAAATACGATGTTGTAATGACATTTCCTTTGCCCGTCGCTTCTTCGATCACCCGGTTGATGAACGTCGATTTGCCGACATTCGTGCAGCCGACCACATAGACATCGCCGCCCTTGCGAAAGCGCTCCATCGCCTCCATTACCTTCCCCATGCCAATCCCTTTCGCCGCGCTGACGAGACAGACATCGACCGGGCGCAGCCCGAGCTCTTCCGCCATCCGCCGCATCCATTGCACCAGTTTCAAATAGTTAACCGAACGCGGCAATAAATCGGCCTTATTGCCGACAAGCAAAATCGGATTGTCAGCGGCAAACCGCGGCAATCCCGGAATCCAGCTGCCGTTGAAATCAAAAATGTCGACGATGTACACGACAAGTGCCTTCGATTCCCCGATGCGGTGCAGCATGTTGACAAAGTCGCTGTCATCAAGCGGCACGTCTTGCACCTCATTATAATGTTTCAGACGAAAGCAACGTTGGCAAACGATTCCTTCCGCCTCTTTTTCAAGCACGCTTTTCGGGGCGTAGCCCGCTTTTTTTGGATCTTCCACCTGAATGGCGGCCCCGCAGCCGATGCAACGCAGTTGTGGCTCCACGATCATTCCTCCCAGTAAATCATCCCTTTTTTCCGCATGGCGTTTAAAATTCTCCGTTCCATTTTTCGATTGAACCGCGTCCACCAACCGTCCGTTTCCGAAACTGGGACGACTAAAATCGTGTTCAAGCCAAGGCGATTGCCACCGAGCACATCGGTCAACAGCTGATCGCCGATGACGACGACCTCCTCCTTGTTCAGCCCCATCATGTGCAGCGCCCGCAAAAACGCGCGCGTCAACGGTTTGCGCGCTTCGAAAATGAACGGAATGCCGAGCGGCTCGGCAAACGACTGGACACGTCGTTTATTATTATTGGATACGATGACGACCTTAATGCCCGCTTGCTTCATGGCATCAAACCAAGCGGCTAGCTCCGGGGTGGCGCTCGGCCGATCCCATTCAACGAGCGTATTGTCCAAGTCGGTGATGATCCCTTTCACCCCTTTTTCCTTCAGCTCATCAGGAGCAATGTCGATCACCCGCTTGACAAACTGGCTAGGCAAAAAGTAATGAAGCATATCGTCCACCTGCCTTTCGCTCTGCTTTTCCCATCATAGCGGATTTTCCCTTTCGTTTCAAAACAAAGTTTGCCAGTCATCGGTTGAACTGGCCAAGCGAAAAAATTTTCGACAAATTTTGCGCCCCTGCCGATTGTGGATAACTATTGCCCACATTATACACATGCTAGTGACAAGGTCCTAGCTAGGTTATAAACACCTTTTCCACACGTTATCCACGGATGTCTGTGGATAACAGAACGGTTGTTCTCTTTTGCAAATCGTGGTACAGTGAAAGTAACCTACCAGTATATGTATGGATGGCTCGTTATATTCCATCAAAAAAAGGAGGCTTCCCGATGAAGCATCTGTCCGATGAATTGCTCATCGAGTCGTACTTCAAGGCGAAAGAACTCAATTTAAGCCCCGAATTCATCGAGCTCATCGAAAAGGAAATTCAGCGCCGGTCGTTGACTCATAAAATCAAGTTGTCATCCTAACCGAAGGCCTTCGGGCTTTTTTTGTTTTTTCCCTAGAAGGCCGGTGATTTAAGGAGAAATACTGCTCTCCGACAGTGTTCCCAAACCAAAAAACGTTGC
>JAAROH010008309.1_pt1 | contig 10145 bp, 10 predicted proteins | sample 7248631 | NCBI WGS metagenome assembly JAAROH01 (sample SAMN09772309, study PRJNA484901) | compost metagenome | isolation source: Vermicomposting unit | place: India
AACTTTGAAGCTGACCTTCACTTTCATGGGATATTTACCTCGCACACAAACGAGTATCACTGTTCAGTTTTCAAGGAACTTCTTTTATTTCGCCTCTTTTTAGTGGCGACTTTATAAAATTATCATAAACAATTTTAGGTGTCAATATCTTTTGTTCATTTTCTTGAACAAAGTTTACATTAACAAAAATAAAAGCCCGTAACGGCGGACTTTTGATAATTTATCATAGTTAACAATCCATCGGCAACAAATTTTATAGAATAAATTGCTTTATAATAACAAGTGCGACCAGTCCCGGAAAGCCTAAAAAACCCGTAATCGTAACAGTAACAGGGTTTACAGGGATTTCAAAAGAAAAAGACTCGGCAACAAGGTTAAAAAGAAAAAGAATGATACTTCCAATCACAACGTTCCCTAATCCCCATCCAATCCATTTTACCCACCCCCATGCTGACTGGTTCATTAAAAGAAAAACCAACACAGCCACCGCCACGACAAGTCCAATTGTTAAATTATCCATTCTTCCGCTCCTTTCTTTAATTCTATGGGGATCATGACCATGGACTGAAGATCTACTTACATTTTATTGAAAAAAATAAATGAGCACAGTAATCGTATTATTTAGCGCATGAAACATAATGGGAACCCAAATGCTTTGGTAATAATGGCGTAAAAAACCTAAAATCAGTCCCATTGTAAATAGCGGTGGAAACAAAACAGGATCTACATGAATCACGCTAAATAATAAACTGGAACCCAATATACCAGCCAAAGCACCAAATCGCTCTACCAACGCCGTTTGCAACACACCGCGAAACATCGTCTCTTCGGCCACCGGCACAAACAAACCAACAAGAATAATTTCAATCATACTTGCAAACCAGCTAACATTTTTGGCCTGCAATACCTCACCGGAAATTTGTTCTTCCCGCCAAGAATCCAATTCAAAATTAAAATAATCAGCTATCGGTACTGTAACCACCAAATCAAGCAAAAACGTAGAAAATAAATAAAAAATAATGATGACCCAAAGTAATTGTTTACCTTTAGCAGGGCGAACAAATCCTAAGTCACGCATTCTGTCCTTAAAAAGTAAAAGCGCCAACAACAGCATTATGAACTGCGACAAAAATGCTTCAAAAAATCCCCAGATAGAATGTTCGGAGAACCAAGGGTATTGAAAAAACAGATAAAGAAGGGAGATAATTCCGTGAAAGATCTGATATAAAGCGAAATAATACATAGCATATCTTCCGGAAACTCCTGTTTCCCAACCAAGAAATTCATTTTTCCTCATTTTTAACAGGGCGGGAATAAAAAAGAAAGCAGGAATAATACTTAAAAATAAAGTACTGACAAAAAGAAAAAAACTAAATAAGGTTACTTCTTCAGACGATTCTACACGCCATTTCCCTTGCTCGGTGGGCACCCACTGCAAAAATGAAAACTCAAGCCCTATGCTGGACGCATAACCCGCCAGCAATAGCAAAGCAGAAAAAAACGCTATTTTTTCCCACCGTTCATTTCTGTTCACATACTCACCTCTCTATACCCTGTATCAGCATATTTATTCACTTTGTCCAACAAAAAGAACAAACATAAAATAAAAAGCGGCGTTTCAACAAATACTGGTCCCTGATCCTCAAAGAGGATGCAATGTTGAACATACCGCTTTCTTTTGAAAAGGATAGCACTTCTATAGCTCTCGTCTTCCTTCCAGCGCTTTCGAGATGGTCACTTCATCTGCATACTCCAAATCTCCGCCAACCGGGAGGCCATGAGCAATTCGAGTGACACGAATGCCAAACGGTTTCACCAATCGTGAAATATACATAGCCGTCGCTTCTCCCTCGATATTGGGGTTGGTAGCCAAAATCAGTTCTTTTACTTCCTCATTTTCTAGGCGGCGTAACAACTCTGGAATTCGGATATCTTCCGGCCCTATCCCCTCCATAGGGGAAATCGCGCCGTGCAATACATGATAATATCCATTATATTCCCGCGTTCTCTCCATCGCAACCAAATCTTTCGGTTCTTGTACAACACAAATTACGGACTGATCGCGAGATGTATCGGAACAAATCCGACAAGGATCCACGTCGGTAATATTCTGGCACACAGAGCAGTACACCAAATTTCGCTTAACATTTACCAATGCCTTCGCGATCTCTAAGACATCATCTTCTTTCATACCCAACACAAAAAAAGCCAGACGTGCTGCCGTCTTTGGCCCAATGCCTGGCAATTTCATAAATCCGTCAATCAGTTTCGCTATCGGTTCGGGATAATACACGTAGGTCTCCCCTATATCTCAGATTAGAATAATCCTGGTAGCTTCATGCCTCCGGTAAATTTACCCATACTTTTTGCCACCAGTTCATCAGCCTTGTTCATCGCTTCTGTAACCGCAGCCAGCACCAAATCTTCCAACATTTCTACATCATCGGGATCTACAGCTTCCGGCTTAATTTTTACCCCCAGTACTTCTTTATGACCATTGACCGTCACGGTCACCATACCGCCGCCGGATGTGCCTTCCACCGTCTGTTCCTTCAACTCTTCTTGCGCTTTTTGCATTTGCTGCTGCATTTTTTTCATTTGTTTCATCATGTTTTGCATATTTCCGCCACCAAACATATTGTTTCCTCCTAATCTTTTATATCTACCAAGTCTTCACCAAACAACCTTACCGCTTCCTCCACGATAGGATCAGGTTGCGATTCCGCTTCTGTATCTTGCTTCGCTCCCCCTTCGGTAGAAACAGCCAAAGATTCACTGATTTCTTTCCATTGATTCTCCATTAACGTAAACAATTCAATGGGACGGTTGATAAATCCTTTTACAACTTCTTCAATGAGCTGCTTATTCAGTTCACGGGCCGTTGTTTCGCAATGAATCACGCTTTTAAAACAAACGACCAATCCCGTCTGAGATAACGCTACAGGACGGCCGTCCAGAAGCCATGCATGTAGACGAAAACTTCTCGCTTTCACCTGCTGGAGAATATCCGGCCAAATGGCGCATAGCCGTTTAAGTTGAGGTTCAATGGAATTGGCTGCTACTTCCCGGATTCGCGCGGTCGGAATTTTCACAGTCGGCTGCATGCTAGAACGTCTTGTTTCCCTGCGAGACGTAGAAGCCAAAAAGCTTGCCTGTCCTGTAGCGCCTCCTTGTTCCAACTGTTTAACCTGTTTCTCTAACATATGAATACGCCGCTTTAGTTGCTCTACATCTTCAGATAAACCTTCCGTCTCAGCAGCGGAAACCTGGCTTTCACCTTTGCTCTGACAAAGCTGAATCAGAATGAGTTCCAGCATGATTCGAGGCTGACTCGCCCGTTTCATGTCATGTTTCGCTTGATTCAGCCTTTCAATGATAAAAAACAAGCGGGAACGATCAAACGTATCCCCAAGCCCCTTAAATTCGGGATCAAGTATCATACGATCCTGAATCTCTTCCAATTGAGGCGCCGTCTTATAAAGTAGAAGATCACGAAAATAAAACAATAAATCATCCAAGAACTGATCCGGACTCTTACCGTTCTGAACAAGGCGCTGTACAATATCCAGCACGTCGGAAGCGGAACCTTCCTCAATACTTTTGGCTGCCTCCGCCAGCATCGTATGCGGGGCAGCGCCGGTAATCGCCATCACATCTTCAAGTTCAATTCTCTCGCCGCCGAATGAAAGCGTCTGATCAAGAAGACTGAGTGCATCACGCATACCGCCCTCCGCCATACGCGCGATAAACGTAAGCGCCTGGTCAGAAACCTGCACATTCTCCCCGGAAATCGCCTGCTTCATCCGTTTCACAATTAACGCGCTGCTAATACGCCGAAAATCAAAGCGCTGGCAACGCGAAATAATCGTGGCTGGAAGTTTATGTGGGTCGGTTGTAGCCAAAATAAAAATAACATGAGCCGGTGGCTCTTCTAACGTTTTTAATAACGCGTTAAACGCTTCCGGCGTCAGCATATGAACTTCATCAACAATATATACTTTATACCGAACTTGCGTTGGCGCATACTTCACTTTGTCGCGGATATCGCGAATCTCTTCAATACGGCGGTTGGAAGCGGCGTCTATTTCCATGACATCAACAACTGAGCCTTCCGTAATCCCACGGCAGGCAGCGCATTCGTTACACGGCTCAGGTGCGGGTCCTTTCTCGCAATTCACCGCCTTGGCCATCACTTTGGCCGCGCTCGTTTTCCCTGTTCCCCTTGGTCCATTGAATAGATAAGCATGGGAAAAACGCTGTTCTTTAAGCGCATTCTGCAAAGTCCGCGTTACATGCTCCTGGCCTACAATGTCCGCAAACGTCTGCGGACGCCAAATTCGATACAATGCTTGGTAAGCCATTTTGCATCTCCATCTTTCCTGTGTGCATCTATTACAGTCTGCAAACTTCCATTACTCTATACAAATGCAAAAAAATGCACAGCCAATTAAAATTTTATGCGACTTTCATTATACCACTTTCTTTACTCGTCGGAAAAGGGAAAGAGAAAGCGGCTAGCAAGAAGGAAGGAGAACATGAAAAATGGTTCCGTAGCCTTTGTTCGACACTCGAATGCTACCACCCATGTCATGAACAATCTTCTGACATACAGGCAAGCCAAGACCTGTTCCTTCTTCCTTCGTTGTAAAAAAAGGCTCGAAAATTTTATCAGCTAAATATGGAGGAATACCAGGCCCAGTGTCATGGATGGTGATCTCTACATAACTATCCGTATGGAAAAGCCGGATGGTAAGCGTCCCCTGTCCTCCCATCGCTTCGATTCCGTTCTTCGCAATATTCAAAAAAACTTGCTTCAGCATCTCGCTATCGCCCATAACAAGCGGAAGTGGACTTTCTTTTTCCACCAATACTTCCACTCCGTGCAAAAGAGCCTCATTCTCAACAATAGGAAGAATTTCCATAAATACCTGCTCTACATCAACCAGCTTGTACTGAATTTCTTTCTGCTTGCTTAAAAGCAAAAATTCGCTTACCAATTCATTGATACGCTTGATTTCAGTCAACATAATGTCTGTATAACCCTTCTCTCTTTCCATTCCTGCTTCTACAAGCGATTTGCGGATCATTTGCAGAAATCCGTTGATGGAAGTTAACGGATTGCGTATTTCGTGGGCCGTTCCAGCAGCAATCTGACCAATCATGGCCAACCTATCGCTCCGCTCGATTTTATCTTCTAGAGAGCTCATATTTGTCACATTTTTAAAAATATAATATCCGCCCGTAATCTCCCCTGCTGCATCTCTTAACACATTAGAGTCCACAATCAATTCGAAGCGTTGATTGCCATTAAACCAGGAATAGGCTTTATCGGAAACGGTAACTCCTTTTAGCAAAGCTGAAGAAATAACCCCCTGCTCTTCCTTCATTCCTGGAAACGCATCCTCAATGGTGCGGTTAATTACATGACACTTCTCTACGCCAAGTATCTTGCAGGCTTCCTCACTAATTTCGGCGATACAAGCATCCTCATCTAATATAATAATTCCCAGATTAATGTTTTTGATAATTTGCTGGTAAAAACAAGATAACAGCGAATGATTGGTGTTCTCCTGGATAGTGGGTAGAGTAATATAATGCGCCTCTTCTCCTCTGAAACTATAGCTGTAAATCAGTATATCACATGCACACGTTTTCCCGGAGCGTAACTTCAATAAGCCGCGCGGCACACGGTTTGACTTTTCGCTCATAATCCGAAAATGCTCAAGCCATGCACCAAAAGAATCTTTCGTCACAAACAAATCATAGTGGGTCTTCTTCTTTATTTGTTTATACGTATGACCAGTTGCCTGAAGCAATATCGAATTCGCTTCTATCACCCGCCCCTCCTTGTCGAAAAAAAAGGCGGCGTAAGGAATACTATGTAAGTGACACATTAACTCATCCATACCCATTCTTAACTGCAAAATGTTTCCCGGCATCTTATCTCTCACCCCATCTCCGGAGATATTTACCATATTCATATATTCTGTTTATTTCTACAAACTCCTTTTTTGGGGCTTGGCTTTATTTATGAGAAAAACTCCTAGCGCTTTTATACGCTAGGAGTTTTTATAAAACTAAAGCCGCACACCTGCCGTCGATACGCTCATCCGGGCGAATCCATGTAGTTAGCTCAAACCAGGCTCCCCTACGGCACACGAAATGATCCACTTATGGCTGCTTCCTTCCGGACCTGACCAGGTTCATGGGTTTCCGTTGCGCAGGACCCGGTTCTCAACACCACTTTCACAGACCTGACCCCACATGAAACGCACCTCGGGCAGGAATTCAACCCCGCTATAGCGGATTGCGGGTGCAGGGCACCGCTACCTCCCCGTCTAGTACGGCAAACTTATACACAATGTTTAGTTGCAGCATCGCTGCCTAATTATCTTATCAAAAAAGAAAAGACCGCGCAAGCCATACCCAAGCGACTTGCTCCTGTAAGTTATGGCACAGCAAAAATATCTTGTCTTGTTTACTTTTCTTGTTCAAGTTTGTCGAAGTTAACCAATTTATTAATTTCCTGAATCATCGCCGCAGCTTTATCAAATGACCCTTTCCCATTCGTAATATATGTATTTATCTCGATAAGCAGCCCGGTGACTTCCGGAAGTTCGAGCATATCCATATATTTTTGCAGTTCAGTTGTCCGTTTCATAATATCAAACGCCAATTCTGTTGAATACGGCCGTTTTGTCATCTCCGCAATTTCTTCGGTCATGACACGCACAATAGGAGCAATTTGCCCACGAAAAGGAGAGGCGCCCTCAGGTATTTTGGTAGCACGCCCTTCACGGTTAATTACAATTCCGTTCGTATATTTCGCATCTCCGGTAAATGGATCAATGGACATTTTATCAGGGCGTCCTTTGCGCGGCTGTTCCGCAGGTTTTTCAAAAGGCTGTTCGATAATGGAAAAGGTATCTTGTATTTTTTCCAAACGAGGATCCGAAACCGGAATTTTGGGCTTTTCCACTTTTTGATACACAAGGCTTTTGCGCATTTCTGCTTCAAATTCGGAAGGTGTAGCATTCTCGTCGATGTTGACTTGATAAGGCGGCTCGTTTATAGACCCAATATCTGTAATGTTTTCATCGTCCGCCTGCACATTCTGCATAATAGACGACACGATAAAAATTCCGACACTAATAACGGATGTTGCAACAATCAAGGATAAAACAATGCTTCTCTTTCTCATGTAGATTCTCCTCTTTCCCCTTTCTCAAAAAGGAAAAGCCATTCTTCCTCTAAAGAAATTCTTACATGTTTCCGCATTTTAGTCCAGAAATTTTTTCTCTTTAATAAGTCAATAAAAATAAGTCAATAAAGTTCCCGACGAGGCAAATTTCTTGGAGGCTCTCCTAACCATTCTGTATGTCTTCTAATAAGCCATGCCTTCCGCTAAGCCGATCCAACAAATTTTTCGGCAGATTTGTTCATATGTCAGCATATTGCCTTTGATCCATAAACTGAATAAAGTCGTTGATATACTGAAATTTATATGGAATTCCTTCCTCAGTGAAACTTAAAAGGACGTCATGTTTACATTACTTTTCCTAGCTATAATGTTTTAGCAATTGGAAATCCTACCTAATGGAATTGTAGTTATCATCAATTGTATTTTATAAAACCCTGTAAAGAGGCGAAATGTGATCATGATTGAACATTTATTAGAACTTTCCCATGTATTCAATCGCAATCGGGATAGAATCCGTATCTTTATGGACATGCTCTCTCCCGTGATTGCTCAAGCTCAAGACGAACATGAGCGCCTTTATTTTCATCACATTTACGAAGAAGAAGAACAACGGCTAGAACGGCTTGATGAACTTATGCCTAAATTGTCCCGCTTTTTAAATAACGAGCAGACGATTCGCATCACAAATCAAGAGTTCATTCATCTTCTCCAAGATATAAACCTGGAAAAATTGGGTCTGCACAACTTTTTGGAGCATCTGGATTTAGCGATGTACCACTTTAAAGACGAGGAACATAACCAAATGCTACATTCCATGTTAGAGCAAACAAAAGCGGATTATTTATGGGTAAAAAAAATTCTTTCTCTCATGAACGAGAATTTTCCTTCTAATAATTCCGTATCCGTCAAGGAATCAGAAAAGCATAATGTATTAACAGCAGCCCATGATCATGAACATGAAGCGAAAGAAAAAAAAGAGGCTCATCTTTCAGTCCCTGCGGTAAATTCAGCATTTCCTAAACCAAGCCTTTCTGTACGCCACAAGAAAGGATTAACCGTAGGAAGTCTTAAAACGTTACGTTAACATCAAACCAGGAGGTTTCAACATTATGGACAAACTAAGAAAGTTCCCTGATTCTCCTCTGACCGAACAGAATTGGAATAGAATGGAAGAAATCGTAATAGAGGCAGCCAGAAGACAGCTTATTGGTCGCCGTTTCATTGATATTTACGGGCCATTGGGAGAGGGAATTCAAACTGTAAATAACGATATCTTTGAGGAGCCTCAAGATGGAGGAATCAGCCTACGCGGAGAATCTTTAGAGCTGTCCCAGCCTACTCGTCGGGTCAATTTGTCTATCCCTATGTTATATAAAGACTTTATTCTTTACTGGCGTGACCTAGAACAAGCAAAAACGTTAGGAATCCCTATTGATATGAGCCCTGCTGCGAACGCCGCCGTCCAATGCGCCCGTTTGGAGGATAATCTTATTTTTAACGGTTCTCCTCAATTTGAACTTTCTGGACTCATGAACGTCCCGGGTCGTCTTACCCACATCCGTGGTGAGTGGATGAAGTCAGGACAGGCTTTCGAAGATGTGGTTGAAGCGATTAGCAAACTACAGCAAATGGGATACACCGGCCCTTATGCTATGGTCTTATCTCCTGAACTCTACTCCCTTCTTCACCGCGTTCACCCTGGAACCAATGTCTTAGAAATTGAACACGTGCGCGAACTCGTAACGGACGGTGTATTCCAATCACCAGAAATTAAAGGAAAGGCTGGCGTGATTGTAAATACGGGCCAACATAATTTAGATCTGGCCATTGCCGAAGACTTTCACACCGCTTACCTTGATACCGAGAATATGAATCATTTGTTCCGGGTACACGAAGCAATTGTTCTCCGTATCAAACGCCCCAGTGCAATTTGCACTCTGGAGGATTCTGACAGTTAAAACAAAATCAAAAGAGGCACCTTCACAGGTGCCTCTTATCTTTTTTTATGCTATTCTTATCCGATTTCCCCTTTTTTTGTCTTCTCTCCTTGGTTCCATAAAGGAGAGATCAACCTCATTGGCAGCTACATTCACTCCAATATCATCTACCAATTGTTCCACTTCTTTTCTGAACGTTGGGGTACAGCTTCCTGCATTTGCTTGAAGTAACTTTTTTAAGTATTTTAGCTTTTCAACCGTTTTGATCTGTCTATAAGATTCATTTGACATTTCACAAATGCGCTTATGAACCGGTTCTAAAATAATGCTGATTTCATCGACATGAGCAATAAATTGCTTTCCTTGCTCTGTAATAAAACCTACAGAATAAATGGCGTTACCAGCCATTTCAATACTCGTGATCACGGCATTCGGGAATTGTTCTCCACTGCGCAAGCGAAGGTATTCTACCTCAATAACTCCGCCCAGTTTTCTCTCATTAGACAAAACAGTGTGGATATCCATCAAACCTTTTACTTGATACCCCATTGCTGTCCCCCTCTATTACTCGTAAGCGCTTTTGTTGATATTGATTCTCAGTTTCATACTACTAAAGGACAGAACTTTTGTCAATAGTAAGAATCATTCTCGTCCCTTCCAATCCGTAGAAGTCAAAAATAACATATTGGTTCAACTAACAAACCACGTATGCTTCTTACGCCCAATACGGTTGTCACGTACATTCATTTTTTCAACAAAAAACCTCCTTCCATGTTTATCCATGTTAGGAGGCATATTCATAACATATATGTAACTGTAGAAAAATAGTTCTCGCTCATTCACCTTGCTAATTTTCGGATGAATCAGTCGCCTCGATTTCAACTATATCAACGTATCGCTTCCTGAATACACTAGCGTTCAAAAATGTTGATTTATCAAGCTTTGCATATGATATGTATGGCGGAGATGGAGGGATTTGAACCCCCGCGCGCCTTGCGACGCCTAAC
>JAAROH010008310.1_pt1 | contig 10132 bp, 16 predicted proteins | sample 7248631 | NCBI WGS metagenome assembly JAAROH01 (sample SAMN09772309, study PRJNA484901) | compost metagenome | isolation source: Vermicomposting unit | place: India
TTTCTTTTGTTCTAGCAAAATGCTTTACACAAACTTTTATACATCATCTAAAAAATAGATTCCCTAATTAACAATTGTTTATTCTTATGCTATAATTAGCATATATTTTCCTTTTTATTTCTCCTTTCTTCTCCGGCATGCGCCCATGGGAAGCCTAACAAGCGAGTTTCGCTTGAAAGCCTACTTAGGTATTAATCCATCCTTTCTTGGATGAAATGCGGATTAATGACTAAGTAGGCTTTTTTTATTGCCTAAAACACCAATTATACCATTATACATAGGAGGGAGTATGTATGAAAATCAGTAGTGAAACCATCGAGGCTGTAAAAGCAGTCACTGTTCTTGATCTAGTGTACCGATTAGGTGCACAGGTTAAGAAAGTTGGTATACATTATCAAGTTTTTTGCCCCAATCCTAACCATGTAGAAAAAACACCAGATACTTATATTCGTCCAAGCATCAATCGCTTTCAATGTTTTGGCGGCGGTGGTTGTGGTGCTGCAGGGGACGCGATTGCGTTCTATGCTTGGTATACATTCGGTTACTATGATCCAAAGGCTCATTTTTTGGATTGCGTAACGGGAATTGCAGAAGTAATGGGGATTCCTGTTCAATATGAGGACAAATCACGCCCGCAGAAGCCCAGAAAGCGGCCTACAGCAACTCCAGCGCAAAAGTTTGAGTATGTATCTGCTGGAGATGTTGAAGCACGTAGCGCGGATGAGTGCGACCGTATTTATCGAAAATTTTTGAGCATGTGTCCTATTTATCGTCGTCATGCTGAAGAGTGGCTTGGACCAAAACGACAATATTCGAAAGAAGATGTGATAGCTATGGGGCTTCGTTCTGTTCCTGGAACGTATGAAGAAGTTTCAGCTATCATTAAGAAACTTCTTCAATCTGGAGAGTCTCTTGAGCGAGTACCAGGATTTACACAACGGCTCAGAAAGGGAGGAGATCCAGAGAATAAGAATGATTGGTATTGGACTATCGTTGGTAAAATCGATGAGAACGAGGGTGGATACTTCATTCCGGTCCGCGATGAAGAAGGACGTATTGTTCGCCTTCGCGTGACAACCAACGGTAAGCCAAAGTACATTTGGTTCAGCTCCGCTCCTAATGTATTTCTCAAGGATGGCAAATGGACATTTGACGATCCTCAGTGGCAGGCACAACGCGATAATTACTTGCACAAAATGAGAAAAGGTGGAGCGCCTAGTGGAGCCCCCGTAAATGTGGTTTTACCCATTAAGCAGCTTACGTACTGGAGTGCCGGTACCCCGATTGACAGCATTGTAAAAATGGATGTAGTGGTCGGTACTGAAGGTGAGCATAAGGGCCAGATTTCATCCAATCGTTTAAATCTACCTTTTATCTGTGTACCAGGCGTAGGCAACTACAGAGATGTTGTTCCTCTTCTCCAGAAATGGAGAGTAAAAAAGTTTTGTATTGCTTACGATATGGACTTTTTGAAAAATAAAAGAGTATTTCAGCATCTTGTTGCGTTTGCAAAAGAATGCTTAATCCTTGGAATTGAGGTTGTCATTTGGACTTGGAACATTAAAGACGGCAAAGGATTGGATGACCTCTTGTTGAGTAACAAGCTGCCAATTGAGATTGATCTCCGGACCCGAGAACAACGACCAGTGACTCTATCTGCATAGGATAGTTTTTAATGACTTTTAAAAAAGTGAGTGTACTTACTAAATTTGTAAAGCGGCATCCGCATGGATGGCGCTTTCTTGTATTTAACTGAGGAGAGATGAAAGGATGCTAAATCGTGCAATATTGTTTGGAAGATTAACCCGTGACCCTGACCTCCGCTATACGACAAGCGGGACAGCTGTATGTATGTTTACGTTGGCTATACCTCGACGAATGATAGGGGAAAACGGTGAAAGGGAGACTGATTTTCTTCCGATTGTCGTTTGGGGTAAGCTAGCCGAATTGTGTGCTGAACATTTGAAGAAGGGGCAGCAAGCAGCTGTTGAGGGCCGGATTCAGATCCGTAATTTCCAAAACAAAGAAGGTAGAAGGGTTTATGTGACGGAAATTGCGGCTGATCATGTGCAATTTCTCAGCTCATCTTATACTGCAACCCCAGAGCAATCAAGTGGATTTGAACAGGACAATCTGCAGGAGACCAGCAGTAGACATACCAGGGGTGGAGGAAGCGGTGTAAATTTCGGTGACTACTATAGGGATGAACATAGGGATGAACGTCATCCGGACGAAATATTGATCCCCGGTGATCCAGGGGATGGCTCTCTCCCCTTCTGAGAGTAGGATATCGCATAATAATTTAATCGATTTGTGGAATTGTTTTGCTCTTTCTGAGTCTAAGAAAACTTAAGGGTAAGTACAAATAAAAGGAGGATTCGATATGAGGCATGTTATACTTTGCGACCTGGATAATACGGTTGTTAACACAAATCCTCAAATTGGAGAACGGGTACTAGGGTTCACTACATCAGTGTACCCGTTCCCGCTTCCTCCAGATTTTTTTGAAAAAAATCCGGACGTGTTTCGCCATGCACATCCATTTCCGGGTGCTGCACAAACGTTGCGAGCCTGGGTATCCACTGGCCATTCGTTATATTACGTGACTGCGCGCGGCGAGTGGAGTCGTCAGCTTACAAGCGAATGGCTTCACCAGCATCATTTTCCCATGGCACCACTCATTTTTTCATGTGAAAAAGATGTAATCGCCCATGATATTAAGGCGACCATTGCTTTTGAGGACTCGCCCGGAGAAATTGATAAATTAAGTGAGATCATTCCAACTATTTTTGTGCATGAGATGACGTACAATCGCTCATACAAAAATAGGTTCAGGTGTTGGCACGATATTTTTGGAAAGGTGGTTTGAACGTGATGAGACGCATAAAAAAACGTTTAGATGAGATCAGTCAGAGAAGGTACGCTTTATTGCAGGCCAGAGTTTCACTGCTAGAGGCGGAGTCTCCTAAGTTGCAGATGTTAATTGAGCGCAAGCTTTTTCTTTTATTACTGATAAGATACATACTTTTGCAAATCAAGCTGTACTGCCTGAATAACGAGTTGCGTCATCTATACGTTTCTGGGATTAAAACGTTGATGTACGCGAAGCAGAAAGTCAAATAACTTGCGTTATTCTAGGAGGAGTAATCAATGGAGTTTTTAAATCAACCAGTAATTATCATCGCACTGTTTGTGGTTGCACTGATTGGTATTAAAAAGGCTGTTAGACTTATAAATAAGCTTATTGGTGCAGCCTTAGCGCTGTTTTCTTTGGCTAAATTCTTTGGTTGGTTTATAGACTAATGAAGACAAAATGCGAAAAGCATCGGGCTACCGGTGCTTTTTTGCTGACAAAAAAAGAAGAAGCCTGGCGAAGTTTTCCCCTCCAAGGCTTCCTCTTTCCGAACAAAAAATTTTCCAAAAACACCAATTAACCATCTCTAAGGAGAGGTTATGAGAGGTTCCCCTCTTAATTTCTAATATACCTGCTACAACTCGTACTGTCAAATAATAGATGGATTTTATCTACGGGTAGTTTATCGAATTTTCTTTGTCTTAAAAGCGACAACTTTTCCTTTTGATTCCTTAACAACGTGCCTTGTCTTTTCCGCTTGTCTATATCTCCATTCCTGTTGTTTAGCCGCATACATATCTTCTACTTCTGTCACCCAATCTGGCACTTCGTTGGCGGGGAACGGGAACGGAGCCAAAGCAGGACTGTTAAATACAAAGTTATTATCGGCAGGGATCGGAAGGTTTTGGAGATAGTAGTAATTTCGCTGTCTTTTCTCTCTTTCTGCCTGCCAAGCATTTAAAATAACCTGACCGCCTGGTTTATCAGGGAAGAGTTCGCGCCATGTGATTTTTGGCTCTTCCTCCCCATAATAAGCGCGGAGTGTGGCTTCTAAATCCTTGCCGCCCCCAATGGTCATGATTGCATACAGTTGTTGACCGACCCAAGAAGAAATCGCTATAAGAAACGGAATCGCAAAACGTTCATAACCGGTAAACCAAAGGGAAAAATCTTTGGTTGCGGCGAGATAAATGAAGAATGTAATAATCACAGTAATGCCAACTGCTACGGAAGCGATAAGATGTTTCCCGGCCACCTGAAATATGGTTGGTTTTGGATCAGGTGTGTCGGTTTCATAATTGGCGTTGATGTATATTCTGTCGCGGAACAAATCCACGACCCTTTGATAAAAACGGTTGTTTGCCACATCTTTTAACGATGGTGAATATGAAGTCTGTGGTGATACAAGGTAAAAGAAGTGGAGGGGAGAAATATAAGGCGTATGCGCCCAACGATTGTATTCATAAATGAGCCGATTCATTCGGATTTTTTCTGCAGCTTCGTAGAAGGCGTTTGGTGAAGCAGATAGTTTGTATGCGAGATAGATAATGAGAAGCCAATCTCCATACAAGAACAGTTCAACCCATAAGTAGTATATAGCATTATGAAACACTTGAACTGGAGCGATATATACTGGAGAAATCCATTGAACCAACCCAAGAAGTGGATATAAAATAATAGCAATTATTATCCCCTTTTTTATCAGTGATTTAAACATTTTGATAAAATCTCTCATTACCATTCACCCGCTTCTTTGTTTGTTATCATTATATCATATGTTTATTATGAAAACAAAAATGTATATAAGTATCTAGTAAACAGTTCTTATGTATGCTATGATAAAAAATATTTTATTCTCTTACGCTTTCTATTCACCATCATGCGAAGGTGAAGTCTCAAAGTTGTGAATTCTCTGCTTGTATTAAAATCGCGTTCAATCAGAACGACCAAAGCTATCTTTTTCTATATGAATAAAGATAGGAATCCCTTTTTGGTTGTTGTGATTGGAGGCGATTTTTTTGTTTCCAAAAACATCAATCTAAAACATCGAAATTGAAAGGAGAGATGGAGTTGAAAAACTTCTATATGACGAACGGTGGAAGGCGATTCATTGATAATACTGTACCACACCTTATTGAATTTATTGAACGTTTGGTCGCTGAATTAAAGCGATCAAACGACTTGAGGGAAAGGGAGTTAAACATCGCAATGTCAGAAAGAAAGGAGAAGGAAGCGGTACGGTAACCTTCTCCCGCTTTTTCGAAATTTTTTAAGGGGAAAAACCTTTGAAATTGGCCAAAATATTCGGGTATACGTCAAACCTGAACAAGCGAGGTCTTTTTAATTGATTGCATCTGACTACAATAGTCGATGTAGAGATGTGATAATGCGCGGATGCGCATAGCGGAATCGTAAAAGGAGTGTGGAGCTGTAAGCTTTGCATTCCTTTTTGCATGAGGAGGAGTAACAGGTGGATTTACGTGAGACAGCTCTTCGTTCAATCGTGTGCTTAATTATGCAGGCTGCTAAACATTGTAGTGTTATAGAAGAACACGGCGGCCGCCGACTTGTACAAAGTGTACCGGAGAATGAATTAAGCGATTGGTTGATAGGAGAGATTGATCAGTTCGGAAAAGAATTAACAAAAGGATTCGATCCTATCAGTAGGGAAATCGTTTGCGACGAGATTAGTCGTGAATTGAAAGAAGGCTCGTACTTAAAGCTAGATTGCTATAAGGAGAAGCTCTTATCATTCATTGAGTACATTATGTATCAGCCGAATAAGGAAGTAATGGAGTTGGTCTGGAAATGCATTAAGCAGGTAGAGAATGGTCGGGATGCGTTACCAGAAAGTGAGGATCATAAATAGCCTTATGAAAGAGGAGGATGTATTTACAATGAATTTGGAAGTTGGTTCAGCGGTCATTACCACAAAAGGACATGGTTTTGTTGTTGTAGAAGATGACGGATTCTATCGCGTAATGAATAGTGATTTCCAGCTATGGGAGAGAAGATACGACACATTGGAGGAGATGAAGGAAGCAATTTTATCGTACTACGATATTGCTCAAGTTATTCCTGCGAAGTTTGTCAATCTTACTTACTACTGCCCTAGAGAAACAAAAGAAATTAAATCGTTCGAGTAAATACCATAACTTAAACAAAGGAGAGATTGACAATGAAATACATGATCGAAGGCATTGAGTTTTCTGAGACAACTTTAATTGCCCATATTGAGGAGTGTACAGACCTTACTAACATCCGCTTCCAAATGGAGGACTGTTCAGGTATCTATTTTGATGCAGAAGAAAGAAAAACTGGAAAATCATATGAGGTACAAGTTAGAAAGGCTTCATACGGCGACATTATTATCGAAACAAAAGCTGAAGGTAGTGAAGATTGGTACGAACAAGGTGAAATTCCTTGTGATGGGGAAGAAATCGCGTATTGTTAAAATGAAATTGAAGCTCTCATAAAAGTGTTATGAGGGCTTCTTTTCTTTTTTGAAAAAGAATGGTATAATTAACTATATTTTTATTTTATTTTTTGCTGGTCTTGGGCAGGCGCCTGAGATTCTTGTTTGTAAATGCGCTCAAAATGAGTGACCAATCTACGTAAGTAGAAATACCTTCGAGGGTTTATTGGTCATTGATTTTGAGCGTTTTTTTTGTGCTCAAAAACACCAATTAAACTATCCAATAAGGAGGACTATGGAACATGAAAATTTCTGAAAAAGCGAATCAAATCTGCCAAACGTATTATGCCAAGCAATGCGGTGTATGTACGATTCGTAAGGAGTGTGTTGCTTATGTCGGACTTGGTCAAGAAGGGTTTGTCCGTTGGGTTTTAGCAGTAAATAAAGCGGCTGATAGGCAGTAAAAATGCAAGATTACGGTATAGTTAGAGAGAAAAATTAAAATTAGCCCTGGGCAAGTAATAGAGCGAATGGCCAATATGGTCATTCGCTTTTTTCAATGGAGGTTGAGCGAATGACCATAGAGCGATTTTGGGCATCTATTGAAAAACAGGCTATCCCACTAAAAGAGGCTCTTTTCGATGAAAAGGTTATGGAAATTATAAGTACCATTGCTTATAGTTCCGATGACTTGACTTTAGCGGATATTGATTTCAATTCATTTTCGCTAAAACACGCTGATAGAGCTATGGAGCATTTTTATTTTTTTGTACCAGTTGAAGCTCAATATGAGGATGACGATAACAAGGGGAACTTGTTATTGGAAATTAATCGAATCGCTCATTTAAAAAAACAGATAAGCAAGGTAGAGCCTTATCGTAAGCGCAAATTTTTTTAGGAGGTTCAACATGAGTGTAAGTTTATTAGTAACAAACGATCAATTATTAGATTATCAAAGACAGATGGACAATTTGCTTATTGCAAAAATTGTTTATGATGCTGGAACACCACTAAGCGAGCAAAAAAGAATTATACATGATGGATACACATACTTTTATGAGGCTGTTTCTTGCTTATTTCAAAGCCCTGTTTGCTATGAAAACGACAAGGAAGAGTATGAAGAAGATGGAAAAGTGTTTTCGATCAGGGTTGTTCAGGTAGAAGAATGGAAAATATTGAAACAAATGTTTGCCAATAATCCGACCTTCGACGAGGATAACTCACGTCTTCTTGGGATGATCGATGAGGTCTACGATGAGTTTGAAAACTTTGTTATGTATGTACAAATGACTTCGTTTGGACTTCGGGTGACAATACAAGGTGACAGTATTTTATTCCACAAGCTACTAGAAATACTTGTAAATTTTAAAGAGGAATTGGATAAAAAACTTTCCATTTGGAAGAAAAAAGGGGAATTTGCTTATGTCAGCAACACGGATCACCATCGAAACGGAAAACTGGAAATTTGCGAGCGTCGAGCAGTTAGTTGATGGAAGAGTTACCGGAAACAAAAAAGTGCGAACGGATGACCTCTTATTATCTTTTGTGGAAATGATGGAAGAGAGTGATTTATTACGTGCCATCATGAATAGAGAAAGTTGTTTTGAAAATGCAATTAAGCAATACATCGAATATGAACTCGACAATATTGGAGAGTTCTTCGAATATTTCTTGGAACGTGTAAGAACGGAAGAAGAAATAGAAATACTTCAACAAATCTTTACCAAAATTATTGAACGTTTTGGTACGTTTAATGAAACTAATCTTAATTTTATTTTGTCTAAGATTCTCCATCGTGTTCAAAAGATAAAAAATACTTCGGTCTTTAACCATTTGCTTGTGACATTGGTAGGGAAAGCTAATGTATCTAGTATGGAAAGTGTTGTAACTACTTTGTTACTCAAGCGATTACTAGAGCGAATCAAGAATGAGAGAGACATAGCATTGATAGAACGAATGTTTTATGACTTAGCTCTCCGCGCGAGAAAAAAATGGGTGAGACAAGTTCTCTTCTCTTTGGAAGAAGACAAACAATCGGGCGGTTGGCAGACTCCATTGCTACCAAAAAACTGCTTTTTTTATGAAGAACGAGTAAGAGGGGATGAAGTTGTAGGGATTGAAGTGGAGCGACAGCGCCATGATGTCATTTATCACCGTACCAAATATAAAGGTGTTTCACATCCAAAACTCTTGTTCATTTTCCGTGTTCAGCTCCAGCGAATTATGGAATGCAAAGTTTTCGCGGTGAGAGATGCTTTAATACGTCCAGAAACCAAATTGTATCACTTTCCATTCAGTAACGTTCACATGAATGGAGAAGCGTGCTGGAATGAAAAGTCGGATATACGCATTAGTGAAATTCATCAACTCAGCAATTTACCTTATCTGTTTTTACGGAGCCCGTCAAACGATGAGCTTTATCGAGGAAACAATTTGCGTGAAAAGTTTGTTACCTTACAAACTGAAGAATTCGATGAAGAATCGTTACAGGACACGGGCAAAACAGTAAAAGATGTATTAATGCTGAAAGAGTAAACGAGAATCTATTGTGAGAGGAGAAGAAAAATGTCAGTTCATCAGAACGATAACGTAATCGATTTGTTCTTTGGTAATGATTCGGATAAACAAAGCAAGGAGCCTAAAGCTTCTTCTACGGAGGAAGCTAGTACAAAAGCTGAGGAGACAGTGGGTTTGGTCATAACGAAGAGTGGCCAAGTGGCTTTGTTTGGTGACGATGCGGTAACAGAAGAAGCACCCGCATCATCTTCCCTTGCTTCTTCTACAGCACCCACCACACCTGACTCTTCCATTGTGAAGTCCAAAAAGACCCATTCTGCGGCAAAAAGTTCTACTACCACCGGTAGTACAATGAAAAAGAAGAAGGATCAAAACATTGAAGTAAATGCGGACTGGACAATCCATGTTGCCACACACTCTTTTAAAGTGACGGATTTTATCAATCCTATGCCACCTTCTGGAAAAGTATCTTTGGAAACTCTCCGCATGTATATGGAGCGGGAGTTCCCTGAGATGACAAAGGCGCGCGTTACTTGGGATTATGATAAAGATAAAAAGCAACTGTATCCGGATGTCTCCGGCACATCAAAGGGATGAAATTTGTGGAAATCCGCGGCTTCTTTTGGAAAATCAACGACTTTTTAACCGCGAGGCATAAAAAGCCCTTTAATATAATTGCTGGTAGAGATGGCTTGCTGTATGAAGTGCGTGACCATTTTATGGGACGGCTCGTAACTCGAAAACGGCACGTTCCGGAGTTAGATGAAATCAAACCAGGGTTCGAATTTTCGCTTCCTAAGATTCCAGGTGAATTGCTAAGTCAAGCAATTAGCTTCTTTCGATCCTATTGCAACCAATGGGAGCAAAACGAAGTAATGGTGCAGATCTTCTATGATAAACTCCACAAATGTTATTTTGTGGAGTGCCCGTTTCAGTATGTATCGAAAACACGAATTGATGCTGAATTTAATCCAGCGCTTCTGCACAGCCAGCAATATGTCCAGATTGGTCATATTCACTCACATAATGACATGGAGGCTTTCTTTTCAGAAATTGATAATGAGAATGAAAAAGCCTTGATGATTTATGGAGTAGTTGGCCGCCTGCAGTTTCGTAAACCGGACATGCTACTACGGGTAGGCTTCGGTGGCGAGTTTATTCAATTGCCGTTGGAGTATATCTTCGAGAATGTTGATTTGGAATCCAATGTGCCCTATCCCTCTGAATGGGATAAGCGAGTTTTCATTGCTGGATAAATCGGGAGAGGTGTTACCTCTCCTAGTTTAATTTTTAAAGGAGCATTCCTGTAATGAATGAAAATACGATTGGATAAAAAAAGTACCTCC
>JAAROH010008313.1_pt1 | contig 10072 bp, 6 predicted proteins | sample 7248631 | NCBI WGS metagenome assembly JAAROH01 (sample SAMN09772309, study PRJNA484901) | compost metagenome | isolation source: Vermicomposting unit | place: India
ACCTCGTTTCTCAAATAGAAAAGCCTTGTCGCATCAGGATCGTCTTTCAAACGCTCCCCCCATTGCTGAAAAGAAACAACCGTTTTTCACCAGCCCTCTATACTTCCTCCAACTGAACCTGCTTACAAATAATTTTTAGCAATGGCTCTTTGTAATCAAAGGTATAAATATGAAAATGGTGAAACCCATTTAAATTTGCCTCTACATTTTCGAAGCGAATAATGGTGAACAAGCTATCAAAATGGATATCATCCCTTGCCATTTCTAGTATCTCTTTTTTTAGTTTGTACTCCACAGCCAAGCAATCCTTAAAATGCAACACCACTATTCTGTTTTCTTCCCTGTTTTCCTGTGTATCCCAATAATAGTCAATCGTGATAGAAAAATCTAACGGATTGTTCCATTTCATATCCGTTATAATACTATCCGTGAAATCAAAATGATCGTTGATTTCTGTATAATTGTTGGCGATGATCATTTTATTCACCTACTTTCCAAAATCATTTTGATATGGGCAACGCACTTCTCATGCCCACAAAATTCGTGCAAAATTTGTTCGGATTCTATCGTTTTTTCGAGATTCCCAAAAAATGAAAAATGACCGCAAACGCGGTCATATCAAGGGTTGCAGCAACTTCAACCCGAGCCGATCGTATGTAGATGGCGGCCCCGAGAGGATTCGAACCTCCGACGCACGGTTTAGGAAACCGACGCTCTATCCACTGAGCTACGGGGCCGTGTTCATCACTCCCTTTTACATTCTATACATCTACACACCAAAATTCAATAGCATAAATGCAAATTAAAACTTGCGTAGTTGCAGTTTTTACAAAACCCTCCTTTGCGCCACACTACCAAACAGCACCATCCCCCCTTACAGTGATATTGCAGTTTTCCTTTCATCTCAAGTACAGCGAAGACAAATGTGCCTTTTGCTTTGTCAGTCCAAAAATGGACAAGCGGTTTTTCATCTATTGAAAAGCAAGATCTTTCCCTTGAGAAGGCTAGTATAAAAAGTCGTGCAGCTTACCTCTGCCTTCCAAAGGTGATCAACGTTGTAAACTACCATATTCTTGTCCCGTGTCAAGTTGGCGAAAACTATCGTTTTCTTGAGTCGACAGTTATCAAATCAGATTCCTCCCATCCCTTCATGCCAAATGGATGGGAGGAATCAAGCATACTTTGAACATAGATCTGCCGTTACGACCTCCGTTATGTGGGTGCTTTCCAATGCTATGTGGGGAATTAGCCCGAAATTCGTATAAGACACAGCTCTCTATTACTCAGGCACATAGATTTTTTGCAGCGGCAACAGCGCCCTTGCATCGTTCGGCATTTTTTCATACCAATGAACAATGAGAGTAACGAGTTCCTCTAAATCAACCAATTTGACGGAGTTGCGATTGGCCACCGTTTCTGCGTGAGAGGTAAATCCTCCGGTGGAGACGAATAAACAATTTGCATCAATCGGATTAGCCCCTAAAAGCTGTTGAATTTCTGGAGCAGAAGCGGCACTTTTGCGATGCTTCACTTGCACCTTAATAATTGGCTTTTCAAAACCAAATGCATCCTTATACGCCAACACATCCACACCGCCATCGGGGCCTTTCGGACTGACTTGCACGTTGTACCCCATCGCCTGAAGCAAGCCTGCCACTAAGTCTTGCATTTGCCATGGATCAAGCTTGTCAACCTTGTCCTGGATCATCATTAATGCCTTTCCGACAAGATCTTCAACGATTTCATCCTCTTCCGGTTCAATCGTTTGATCTACAACAGTTGATGAAAAGCGGCCCAACCGTTGTTCGATTTCATCTCCCCACTCATCAACCCGGAAAACGGTTAAAGTGGAGCCTAAACTGTTTTTCGCCGCCTGTGGCAACGAATCTCTTGGGATCCTAGTGCTTTCCCAATTCACCCGAACGATGTTCGGATAATACGAGTCTCCAAAATTAGGATCATATACATGTTCCTCGGTAACCGTCCCGACAATGTATTCTCTTCCTTCTTTAGAGTACGTGATCACCCGATCTCCTCTTTTTATTTCGCGACTGAAGCGCCACACTTGGTTAACCCAGCTATTTCTCGATTTCGGTTTCGCCTCTGTAAATACTTCATTTGCTTTTTGTAACAGCTGTTGTTTCGATGAAAAATGTCTCGGATTCCCTAAACGCCCCCAGCCGATCGATGCGATTCCTTTTTCCAACCAAAGCGGAATAAGCTCATTGCGATCCCCCGCGCGAATCATCCACCATTTTGTCATTGAAACTCCTCCTCTTTTTTCCAAAAAGAAATGGCTCCATTTGCGAAACAAATATTCCTGTGCTTCCGATCTTCTTCACATCAACATTCTCATGCTTGCTTCATGAGGTAAAGGTCAGTCAAACTTTCTTTAACAATGGCGGACGTATAAAAGCATTCGTTCCAAGTCCTCTACTGTCAACTTTCGAACTAAATTGACCCACTCGTCATACAACGAGGGGTAAACGTTTTTCATATATTCTAGTTCGTATTGTAACGCTTCCTCAGACGACACTAAATGTATTCCTGCTAGCAGCTCCCTTTGTTTCTCTACAGGGTGCTCTTTTTCATTCATAAATACAAGTATATTCTTAATCTGTTGAATAAATAATGGATAGTTCTCCATCCATCGATTGATGTGTTCTCGCCAATCCTCGTTTTCGGGTGGATCTTTCTCAAATAATCGTTTTAACGCATAATATAAATTTCTCGCTTCTCCTTCCGAAAGGGTGACTCCCCTTCCCATTTTCGTATATGAAGAATCCCAATCTCTAATATCATACTTTGGGGGATATCCATTCCAGCTCACAAGATTTAACTCTTTATTCCATCCTTTGGGCGAACTAGACAACGTCGCAATTCGTTTTTTGATTTCAAACTGAATCGTTGCCAAACAAACCACTCCCTTGCTTGGAATATATACTTGAATCAAAGCCAAAGGCATCGTAATCTTCTTTATAGAAATTTCTTACAAAAGGACAAATACTTCTAAAGTTGCGGCCAGTATACATCAACTGCACTTCTTTTTTTGCACGAGTGATTGCGACATAAAGAACTTTCTTTTCATCATTGAGTATAGCTTCAAAATCTGCCTTGTAGCCGTCACTATTTTTATTGTCACCGGCTCGTTTATCCAACTCTTCAATCCTCTTTTTATTCGGATAATGATCACGGTCAAAATGAATCAAAAATACATAATCAAACTCAAGTCCTTTGACACTATATGCATCTGTAAACAAAATCGGCTTTTTTTGTTTGTTCAAGTCAAATCTTCTTCCATATTGGGATGAGGTGATGACATCAAAGTGTTTCTTTAATTCCATAAGAACCGAACATTGACTAATCGCATATGTATCTCCATCATGGCGGTGGATAACAGCAATTGTCGCATCCGGATCGTTTTTCTGAATCACTTTTACTTGGTTCACTAGATGACAACTCAGTTCTTTCGAGCTCGGGAAAAAGTAAATCGACGGTTTTTTTCCTTCCCTCACAAAACGTTGATCATCCAAACGGTCGTTTTCTGCATCAATGAACTCCAAACTGCTCGCCAGTTTCATGATTTGTTTTGTTGATCGGTAGTTTGTTCGCAAGTTTTTCGTTTTTCTCCCCTCGATGTGCAATCCTAAATCCCGATACGAGAACGGGCTTCGTTTGTAAATACGTTGCTTTGGATCGCCGGAGACAACAATTGATTTTTTGGCCAATCCGACCAAGGCCTTTAATTGCATCGCCTGCAAATCCTGAACTTCATCGACAAAAATATAGTCGTACTTCAATGAATCCGGAATATCGTCAAAATATTTCAGCAGCAACAAAGCATAATCTTCCAAATCTAAATGATCGTGAAACTGTTTTTTTAACATTTTCTCATATTCCTTATACAAATAGAAAATCGTTCGGCGCTGCTCTTTGGTTAATCGCGGGATGTTCCCCCTTCCCGCCCGTTCACAATGATAGTACGATTCTTCTGTGACAAAACCGTTCGCTTTCATCCAAAGAATTTCATCCATTAAAAACGTACCCGCATGGGTTTTATAAAGTTTTTGTTCCAGCGGCAGCTTTTTATATTCTTCGCTTTCCATAAACGTATCTACAAGCGCTATCGTACGGCGTGTAATGGCGTCCTCATAGCGCCGCAAGTTTTCAAGGTTGATCCGTAAAAACTCTGCATTGGGAAAACCAATTTCCCTTAAAATCCTCGCCGCCATATAGTGAAAAGTTTCCATATGCAATGTATGTTTATCTTTGATCTCATGAAACTTGCTTGACTGCTCGATTCGTTTTCTGGCATCTTCAACAAGCGTCGTATTAAACGAACAATATAAAATGCGCTTCGGTTCATTTTCCTGTTCCATGACTTTTAGTAACTTATAAATTAATGTCAGACTTTTACCGGTGCCTGCCGAACCGTTGATCAACATTTGGTCTTCGTCTTGCTGGACAACGGAAATTTGTTCAGGGCTTAGCGTAATATTAGGCAACAGACCATGGGCATCGAAGTAATTTTGCCAAGCTCGCGCTGATCGTCTGGCAAAGTCTAGACGTTTCTTACGGAGATCAGCTGTCGTTTGCATCGATGACATATTCACCGTCCTTACAAACATGCAGGAATGGACACATGCGGCAATGTTGTCCACTTCTTGCTTCGATTTCCTTTGTTTGAACACTTGCAAGAAATTCTTTTATATGCTCGTCAATTCGGAAGGTGTCATGGTCATATTGATATTTCGCTTTCCAATTTTTTGTGACCATATATTTGCTTCCTAAACGTTGAAGCCGCTTCATTGCCTTTGGATAATAAATATTTTGATATGATTTATACGTTCTTAGGCTGGAGCGATAGGTTGTATCCAACAAGTTCTGCTTGTGCGCGTTTGTCCATTGCGGAAATAAAGGGAATATGGTCTCCCGCACCAGCGCTTCTCCATCCCCTTGTTCAGCAAGAAGTTTGCCGATGATCGCAAAAGCTTGTTGTTGGTGAAAATCGTTTTCGTAAATCGGATGATGTTCAACAAACGCATTGAAAAAGAATTTTCGCTGACAAAAATCGCTGTCCAGCCATAGTAAATCAGGTATAGCCTGTAACGGTTCTTTCGTTATCTCTTCTTGGACAACAGTCTCTTCTTTCCATTTCCACTCATCAGGTTGCTCCTCTGCAACTTCTTCCGTTTGCTCATACAATTCCTGTAAGATAGTGAAATAAATGCTTGGTCCATCATGATCGTACAAATCTTTAATATAGCTAAAAGTAATTTGTCCCTTGCTATATGCTAGAAGATGATAAATGGAATATAGCGCAGTATTTCTCGTAACATTTCGTGAGTAATAATCGACTATAAGTGCATTTATTCGCATGATTCGATTCTCAGCAACAAATGAACGGCGAATGCATTCTTTCAACCAACTATATGTCAACAAGTGAGGCATTTCAGACTGTTTCCAAGGAAACGTTTGCAACGATAAGCCTGTTACGTGCATGTTATGTGCAATCAACGTTTTTCCAACCAACTGGTCAATGTTTACAATTTGTGGACTGCCTTGATCATCGTCTTCCTCATCTTCCTCTGTACCTAAGTGCAATGTAATAAATTGGTACAACTCTTCCATCGTAAACTCCCAGTCAGCAGGAATAGAAACGGAAAATAACTTTTCCATCTTTTGTTTAGCACTAGGTTCCCACTGGCCGCTCACAGCCACATAGATGTCGTTCAGTTCTTTAATATACACCCTGACATTTCTCTTTTCCCTTTCCCCCAATAGCAGACGGTTCACTTTTCGAGCCAAATCTTTTGTGCATTCAATCAACTGCTTGACAGTGATTTCGTATCGAGACTGATGCACATATGGAAAACAGCGAAACGGGTTGCTTAAATAGCGCTTCAGTCGGTGGCTCCCCGCCTGTTCCTTCGCAGTTTCATCAAATACGCGGCTGACTTCTTGAAGATCAACAAGCGCTTGCAGGCGTTCCATGATATCTCGAAAACTTTTCACGCCGTCCATATAACTGCGCAAATCAATCAGCAACGTCAATGCTTGCGTGCCGTTTACATGTCCAAACTGCACCCACCCTGACGTCATCATGTTGACGTAATCGTCATAAGTTAAGACAATGCCATCGTTTGTTTTTCTGCAGTTTTGCAAAGACAAGAAAAATTGTCCATAGCGGCTGGCGTAAAAATGATCGTTTCTGGTGCAATTTGTGTATATGTTTAAGTCTTTTTCATATTTAGCGACTACTTCATTATGGTTTTTTACAATCGGGTGTTTTTGCAAATACTCTTTAAATTCTGTCGGATGACCAAAAGTGAGAAAACGAACGTGGCGCAATGGATCTTCCTGATCTAGAAAACGATCGCCCAAATAGCGAGCAAATTTCGCGCCTCGGCGCGGCTGGGAATTCTCGACGCATTCCCAACGGCTATACTCGCTTCCGCTCACCCGCTCATAGATTTCACGCCATGTTTGATAAACATTTAGAGCATTGGAATTGAATGGAATATAAAATATGACATGCAATCCTATTTGTTGCAATTGATAAAACATCATCATCCGTACAGCATCAATGTAATCGAAATGGTGAATACATACAGTGTGAGCATCAGTATCGATATCCAATTTCTCCGCGATTTTTTTCTTGTTCAGATGGGCTCGCTCTTGCCGATAGCTGACGACGATAGGGTCATTTCCAAGTTGCTCGAACATGCCAATCAGAAATTTTTGTTCTTCCTTCAACTGCATGCTCGGAAAGTCAAACAACCGCGTCATCCCCATTTCGATTAAAAAACGGAAAGATAAATAAAAATCGCGAACCTTCTTCTCTAAATAGTCCATCGATTCTTCCGAAGCATGTTGATGAATGTATTGGCGTATCATCGACCGCAAATAGATTTCAGTATGTGGATGATTCCAATTAGGAAACAGCTTCCTTACAAACGAATGATATGCCAGTACTTGGTTTTTCGATGCCCCGGTGACACTTCTCAAATACTGTGCCAAAGCAGTACTTTGCGTAAGATGGATTTCGCCTTCGCGGATTCTGAACCGTTCGTAAAAATGTGTTGTGTGCTGGTAGTACTTGACTTCAAACAACCAACATCTCCCCGCTTTCTAACAAGTCACTCCAATACTGCGCTTGATATGGATTCATTGGGGAAGAGCTGTTTACATAAACCGCCTTTCGCGCCCGCGTCAACGCTACGTACAGCAGTCGAGCTTCTTCGCCGATCAATTCTTTCTTTTCTGATCCGGCGTATTCATTGTAATAATTATTTTCAAACTCCATATCACCCCAATGAATGCTGTATCCGAGTTTCCACTGCGCTCGATCGGAAATTAACATCACATCCGTTTTCCCTTGCTTAATAAACGGATGACGCGTCAAGGGCATGAGCACATAGTCAAACTCCAATCCTTTTGCCTTGTGGACGGTCATCACTTTGATCCGGTGATTGACCCCCCTCGTTATTTTCAGCTCATTCTCCGAAGTATCTGTTGCCATTTTGATTGCTAAAAATTTCTCCAGATCATAGAAAGATGCGTGAAAATCGCCAAATTCCTTTTTGATGAAAAAAATAAGGCGGTCCAAGTTCATTTTGTATTCCTTCATTTTCGCAATGGCTTCTTTCCGATGCATCTCCACATCTCCATCAGGAAACCGGGACCTCAACTGGTTGTAGTAGCGCAGCCGAAAGACTTCATGCGGCCGAACTTCATCAATGATGTTTTGCAACACAGCAAGGGCGGATGACGTGTTCCATTGGCATTCCCACCGTTCCATATTGTCAAATGTCTGCAATAGATCAAGAATAAAAGACGTTTCCGGCGTATAAGCTGATAACACTTTGGCGATAGTCAGTTCATTCTCTCCGTAAGAGCTTTGGTGAAAGAGATAACGATCCTTCGGAACATACGGGTGGGTAAACCTCCGGATCAACAGGTAAAATTCCCTTACTGGAAATGAACGGTAAAAAGTTCCTGACATAGTTGCTTCACAAAAGAACCCCATATTCTCAACTCTATCCATCATTTCCAGAACTTCACGGTTTGAGCGGACTAAGATGGCAACATCTTTTTGATACAAACAGCGAAGCAAGCGTTTTAGAGCGGCATCACCCATATCTAACGCAACTAATCCTTTTTCTTCCTTTTTGCAGCCTTCCTCTTTTGCCGGAATCAGCTTGTCCGTATCGTCAAAAGGAAACTTTTCAACGACTTTTGTCCATTTCTGAAATAAGGCATTCAATTGTGTTAATAATGTCGGTGCTGATCGGTAATTCTTTTGCAACGAATACTCTTTATACACTTGATTCGCTGTTTCCAGCTGTTGTTGCAACTGAAGAAACGCTGTATAGTCCGCGCCCCGGAACCGATAAATGCTTTGCTTCACATCCCCAACCACAAACAACTGACAACCATACTTCTCTGCCAACCAACTGATGAATGCTGTCTGTGATTCATCCGTATCCTGGAATTCATCGACAAATAAATAACGGATCGGCAAATCGAGTTGATCGGAAGAAAGATTCTTAAGCGACGCTAGACGGCTGATTAAATCACTAATTTCCAACGTTTCCTCCGTCTTTTTCTGTTCATCAAGCTCCCGAATAACACGTTTCATGACATAATCGGCAAATTCATGAAACCCACAGCTGTCTGTCCCGAAATCAAGCTGCCCAATCGCTTCAACAGAAAGAGATTTGTTATGCAACTGCTCGATCATAACGATAAAAGAACGAATGATTTGATAGTGAGGAATATGCCGAAAACGTTCGTATACCTCTGGGCATTCAACCGAGAACTGGTCAATATACTTTTCGATCAGCCGTCTCCGCTCATGTTTGTAACTCCTTACTTCCAACGACCGCGAAAAACCTAGCGTTTGCCCTTCTGTCACGAGAAACTCCCTAGCAAACGAGTGAATGGTGCCGATAAACATCCGTCCTGCTTCTTCCATCCACTCTAAATATTTTTTATCCTTCGTCAAATCGTAATAGTTTTTTATCTTTTCTAACAACTTTGAACGCATATTGGAAGCAGCTTCGTTTGTGAACGTGATCATGACAACTGAACGCAAATCGAGATCCCCTTGCATATGCTTGAGAAACATGATCCGGTTGATCATCGTCGTCGTTTTTCCCGTCCCTGCTCCTGCCTTCACAATATAATGTCCGCGGCTATAGGCATGTTCGAGTTCATACTGTCCTTTATTAAAAGCGCTGTTTTGATCAAGATAATCCAATAATTGAGAGTCATTAACTTTAACTTTGCCATCTTCAATCACTGCCCATACCCGTTCCCATTCTGGTGCATAGCGAACAATAGAAACTTGGAGCAATTCTTTCTTATGCGCTTCATGCAAAATCGGATCCTCTAATAATTCTTGCGGATCATCAAACGCAAGCAAATACACCTTGCGGCCGCTTTGGATATATTGCCGAAGTTCACTTGCTCGTATTTGCCGAATATCAGATGAAAATAGCAGGACAGAATATTTGGCCTCATTCATTGGTATACACTCCTAATATTTATAGACAGTAACTTACATCTCTATTTTATACTAAAATAGCGGTTTAGTTACAGAATTTATACGCTAGTGCACCTGTTCTGAACAATGGCCAGGTGAATCAATCGCCCCTCAGTTCCCCCGACACATAAGAAAACGAGAGGCGACTAAAACAAATAAAAATTTTCCCGACAGAACTGGCTTTCAAAAGCTCGATGCTAGAACGAAAAAGGTTGTAAAAAATCGTAATGCTTGCTTATAGTGAAATCTACACCTGTTACTAGCCGACTGCATAACTTTTAGACCCCATTCATCAAATAGACCATTTATTGCATGATCACGCATTCATCGGCCAGTTTTTATATTGTCGTTCTGCTTGCTCCATGAACTTATTTGTTAAGAACTGCAATTGTTGTCCCGTAATTTTCTCTTTCATAAGCACTTGCTTGACGGCTAATTTCACTTTAGCGTAGACATCTCGGCGGTGAGGACTTGTCCAGTCTACGGCTAATTGTTTCTTTAAGGCTTTGACCACCTTATGGATTA
>JAAROH010008315.1_pt1 | contig 10068 bp, 9 predicted proteins | sample 7248631 | NCBI WGS metagenome assembly JAAROH01 (sample SAMN09772309, study PRJNA484901) | compost metagenome | isolation source: Vermicomposting unit | place: India
ATGACATTTTATCAGAATAAATTCAATATGACATTATCATAGAATAACTACAAAATTTTTAAAAAAACTATTGCAAAGTTTGTCGTAATTTGCTATACTTTATAAGTGGTTATCCCCCTGGTAACCTCAAATAAGATCTCTATTCCCAATACCCCTTTTGAACGGTTAAAAAATCATATTCACCTTACAATAGGTGAAAGGCTCCAGAAGGAGCCTATTTTTTTATGCTTTTTTATACATATGTGTTAAAATATAATTATAACCAATAAAGGAGGCTTACTATGAAAAAAGTTGCCATAATATTTACTGGTGGTACTATCTCAATGAAAATAGATCCCAGAATACATGCTGCTATTCCTGCTCTTACCTCTGAAGAGATAGTGGCAATGGTAACTAATATAGAAAAATTTGCTGAGACAGAGATTATAAATTTCTCTAACTTGCCTAGTCCACACATTACTCCTCAAATGATGATGGAGCTTTCAAAGTTAGTTAAGGAAACTGTAAATCGAGATGATATTACAGGAGTAATAGTTACACATGGCACAGATACTTTAGAAGAAACTGCTTATCTCCTAGATTTAACTGTAAAATCAGAAAAGCCCATTATAGTAGTTGGAGCCATGAGAAATAGTTCAGAACTAGGATATGATGGTTCCAGCAACTTATCGGCAGCTGTTTGTACAGCCATATCTCCAAATGCCCGAAACAAAGGGGTATTAGTAGTTATGAACAACGAAGTAAATGCAGCCAGTGAAGTAACTAAGACCAATACTCTGTCACTAGATACATTCAAATCTCCAGAATTTGGCCCTTTAGGTATAGTAGACAACGATGAAGTCATATTCTATCGTGATATACTTAATAGGCAGTACATAGATACGGATAAAATAGAAGAAAAAGTAGGTCTAATAAAATGTGGACCTGGTATGGGATCGGACCTATTGTATTTTTTCATAGATAGCGGATATAAGGGCATAGTAATTGAAGCCTTAGGCAGAGGAAATGTTCCACCAGCTATGGTTGATGGAATCAAAAAAGCAATAGAAAAAAATATTCCTGTAGTTTTAGTATCAAGATGTCCTACAGGAAGAGTGTTGGATACATATGGCTATGAAGGTGGAGGCAAACACTTAAAAAATATAGGAGTCATATTCGGAGGACACCTCCCTGGTCAAAAGGCAAGAATTAAGCTGATGTTAATCCTAAGCATTACAGATGATATGGATACAATTAGAAGTTACTTTGAATACTAGATAGATGTTACGCTTGTAACATCTTTTATTTTATCTAAAAAAGCGCCTGCTCCTTCTGGATAAAAACTCTTCTATATATTCTATCCTTTCAGTTAAGGCTCTAAGGTTATTCTCTAACTCAATTATTTTCCTATTTAATTCATCTATCAATTCTATCTTCTTAATGAATTCATCTCCTTGTAGGATTACCTCTTCAGCTTGAGGGGAATTTAATAGATCCGAAGGGTAGTTTTTTTTTAAGGGCACTTCTTCTACATCCTCTAAAGCTCCAAAACCTATGAATTTAATATCATCTTTAATTTTCCCAAAGGAATAGTTAAGAAGTATTACTTCTTCATCTTCATCCCAGTTAGAATATTTATATCTTACTATGCCGGTTTTTGCTGATTCCTTCCAAAGATAAATAGGGCTCCAATTATTACCATGGTCAGCACTAAATCTACTGTATACTTTCTCATGTTCTATCCATGAAATCCATAATCTATCATAATAGTAAATCAGTGTAGGATCCTGCTGGCTTCCAAGGTTAGAAATTACTTCCTCTGTTTCTTTTGATATATTCCCATCTTCATAGTTAAATCTTTCATACTTAATCAGTAGATTTTCCTCTTCATATTGACAATAGGTTAGATGTATTTTATCATCCTTGTAAATTAGGTCTAAATATAGCTTGTTATTTGGGCTATCTGTTAGCTTAATCCTCTCTTCCCACTTTCCATCCTTCACATTAAAGGTCTTAATGTAGACCTGTTCTCCTTCAAGGTTGTAATCTAAAAATGCAGCTATTATCCTGTCTTTAGCCTTATGAATGCAAAGAGGATCTAAAATTTCTCTAACCCTTATTTCATCTACTATTTCTAATGTCCAATCCTTATTTTTTAAATGATGGTGGTACAGCTTGTACTTTTCCATTCCCTCCTCTGGTGCAAAATAAAATATGTGAACCTCTCCATCATGAACGGTCATATTCATATAATAAGCCTCTTTAGAAGGAGAATTTGTTAATTCTATCCGATTTATTTTATCATTTCTTATAGTAGCAAATATAATATTGTAGTTTATGTCCTGATAGGCTAAATATATGGTGTTTTCCTCATCAATGCATACATCATACTCTAGGTTTACATCCATAGCTATAGTCATTTCAGCCTGTCTTTTATTTCTCCTATTAAAATGATACCTAATAATCTTATTATTCAATAATCTGAATAGCTCCACATTGCCATATAAATCAGTTAACAATGACACCCTATCTTTATAGTAAGTCAAACCATCACCACCTATTCCTCCTACTTATAAAATATATTATCAACTATGTATAAATATTACATCTTCCTTTGTAACAACAACTATAGCACCAGAATATAATGTAAGTGAGACAAGAAAAAATTTTTTGAAAGGGGATAACAAAATGACTTCAGATAGAAGAGCAGACGTTATCAGTTCAAATCTACAGGATCGATGCTGTGAAGGAAATGTTATCTGTAAGTGGGATGGTTCTTTAAGGAAAGTTAGACCTGAACCAATATTTGTACAAAAAGTTTACGATGCTGTTTTAGTAAATCTTCAAGCTCTTACCAATGCAACTAATGTAAAGTTTAGTCCAAAACTATCACCTAATACTAGAATTGTTCGGATTGAAGATATAAGATGTAAAAAATTCTTTAATCCAGATAATATTCATGATCCAAGAAACTTAACAGTAGACCCTGAAACTCAACTATCAGGTAGAAGATTTGTAAAAGATGGTAAAGGTAAACCTGTAGAGGTAATAGGACCAGATGGGTTGAGATCTGAAAGATTAATATATGTAGATACAAGTGATTGTGATGAGGAAGGCAAGGGAACTCCTGTATTTGGTACTCAAATAATTAGAATTTCTGGTAATGTTATTGTAGAAATTGACGCAGTAATACAAAGCTCAAAGAAAAGAAGGGTAACCTTAACTGCTAATGTGCAAATAACACCAGTAGAATTAACTAACTTCTTTGAACTATGTGTACCATCTGTATTTGATAGTGCATTCTTACCAAGACTTGCTGAGTTCTGCAATATTAACTGTGAAACTAGATTAGCAACTAACAGTATTTCAAGAGATATCTACGTTGACCCAGAAACTGGAGAAGTAAAGGCTAACTTAATTATCGCATTGTGTATTGCATGTGAGAAGAAAATAGTTGTACCTGTACAGCTATGCGTACTATCAACTGGATTCCCAGAGCTATCTCCAATAGTGTCACCAATTTGTTCAACATTCCCAACACTATTCCCAAAACAAATTGACGAGGAAAGCAGAAAGAGAAATCCATCTGATAAAAATAAAAGAAGATGTGGCTCTGTATTGGAATTAGATGAAGACTACGATGAAGAAGAAGTAGTAGAAAATTATGAATATGATTACAATGAAGAGTATGCAGATGATTCCAGTGAAGATAATCTAAATGAAGAGTATAATGATGAAGAATAATATAAGGCGTTCAAAAATTGAACGCCTTATATTATGCCAGTTTGCTTTTGTCATCTTCTATGAAATTAGACCACTTTCCACACTTGTCTCCGTATCTGGCTAGTACCTTTACTTCGTCTCTTATCTCTACTACCTCACATTTATTTGAACAACCATTGCATTCAAATCCTTTTACGTTGTAATCCATATTGTGGATTTCAAATCCTCTGAAATTGCTTTTCTTTTTATTCTTCATTTCTTCCTGAGCAAGTATTGCTGCTCCTATTGCTCCCATTACATCAAAGTTTTGTGGTACTATAATCTCCATATTCAATGCTTCCTCAAAGGCTTTCTTTATTCCAATATTTGCTGCTACTCCTCCTTGGAAAAGAACTGGCTCAAGTATTTCTTTTCCCTTCCCCACGTTGCTTAAATAATTCCTAACCAGTGCATCACACAAACCCTTTGCAATATCATATTGATTGTGTCCTAACTGCTGTTTGTGTATCATATCAGATTCTGCAAATACAGCACATCGACCGGCAATTCTAACAGGACTTTTAGATTTTAGAGCTAAACTTCCAAAATCACTTATATCTATACCTAATCTTGCAGCCTGCTTATCCAGAAATGAACCGGTACCAGCAGCACAAACGGTATTCATTGCAAAATCCACAACTATTCCATCTCTTAAGATGATGATCTTTGAATCCTGACCTCCGATTTCAATAATGGTTCTAACCTTTGGATTGAAATTAAGTCCTGCTACAGCATGAGCTGTAATCTCGTTTTTTACTATATCTGCACCTACTATTATATTAGCTAAATATCTACCACTTCCTGTCGCACCAATTCCTAAAATTTCTACTTCTCCAATCTCCTCTACAATCTGTCTAATTCCTTTTTTTAATATCTCTATAGGTTTTCCTTGGGTTCTCAAATACTTTTTGTAATGGACTTTTTTTTGCTCATCCATAAGGACTATATTAGTACTTACAGATCCCACATCTATACCCATGTAGTATTTATTCATTAACAGCTTTCCTCCTTTTTCTCTTAAGTAGATCAATAAATGCTTCAATCCTTGTCATATAGCCTGCTTCCCCTGTCATCTCATCTATTATTAAAGTCATAATGGGGAAATCATAATCTTTGCTAACTTTAGGCAAAATACTCTTTGCTACTATCTCAGGCATACAATTAAGGGGTAGTAGTTGTATTGCACCGTCAAATCCCCTTCTAGCGTAGTATATAGCCGAGCCAACAGTTTCCCTTCCATGACCACCAACACCAGTTTTTAAATATGGCTTTGCAAGCTCATATTTTAACCTTTCTATTTTTGAACCAAAGGGAAAACTCTTAATGTGATGTTCTACCCATATGGTAGGCGTAAGGGATTTTTCTACAAGAACCCCCATATGACCCAGCTTTCTTTCTATTTCCAAGTTAACAAAAGGTTCTATAACTGTGTATATCTCACCTATTAATCCAATCCTAACAGGATAATAATCTTTTTTTGTTTTTACCTTATTTAACTTTTCTATAGTTGAATCCATTAAATCCATCATTTCTTTTGCTCCAAAGGTATTTTCAACCTCTTTATAATAGTTATCCATAATCACATCTACTTCATAGCTATTAATAGCGTAAGCTCTTTTTTCATTGGACAGGTCTGTAATATAATCTGCTTTCTTTATGAGTTTCCACCCTAACCTTGCTGCTTCCATAACATCTTTCATATTTCTAGCATTAAATAACTTGTAAACATTTATCTTCAGCTTATCAATCCCTTCTCCAATTGGATCTAATACTACAAAATCCACATCATACCCTAAATCCTGTAATATGTTTTTTTCAAGGACTGAATAGTAACCATACCGACAAGGGCCACAACTTCCAGTCAGTAATATGGTATCAGCACCTCGTTCAATGGTTTCTACAAAATTTCCAATCATCACCTTAAGGGGTAAACATATGGTCTCTTGCGAATACTTTGTTCCAATCTCTAAAGTTTTGTTGCTATTTCGTGGAGGTGGTATTACCTCTTGACCTAATTCTTCAAAAAAAGCTTTAGCAGCTATATACACATTACCCATGTGTGGAAATGTTAATTTCATCTTTATTCCTCCATTCTAGCATATCTATGAAAGCTTCTATTCTTGTATTCACTCCTGCTTCTCCTGTCTGTTCATCTATAGTAAGAAGTGTAAAAGGAACTTTTTTCTCTTTTGCCTTTCTTTCCACTAAATCTATGAGTACCGAATCAAGTCCACAGCCAAAGGCAGAAATATATATTATTCCGCTAATGGCTTTCTCTTCAATTAATGAAAAAGCCCCTCCTACTATTCTCTGTCCATGGGTCCAAAACATCCTTTTAGGCAATTTAGATGCATATTGTCTGGATTTGTTTTCATCTATCATTTCCACAGTTACTACATCAAAACCTCTTCTGTTGAGCTTATCTATTAAATCCATATTTATGTAGCTGTCATATACGTTATAGAAGTGCCCTAATACCAATATTTTTCGTCCAAATTTCTCTTTTTTGATGTTGGTAATAAAGGATAGATCTTTATACTTGCTGTTGATATCTATAGGAATTACTTTGGAGGTTAGCATTTTTATATAATCCTGAAACTGGCTGTAGGCGTCATTAAATGCTGATAGAATTTTTCTTGAGCTCTTTTCAAAATGCTTTCCTATGTCAATGGCAACCTTTTTTAAATTGGCATCAGATCTTTTTAAATTCACCTGAGTATCTATAATTGGAGGCAAATCTGTTAGACTTTGCTTTATCATATCCGGTAGTCCTAAATGTTTTGGGCAACAGTATTCTTTTCTATAAATGCTGGTCATCTTAGGAATAAAAATATAATCCACCTTATCCTTTAAATAATCTACATGTCCGTGATAAACTTTTATAGGCAAACAAGCTTCATCTACACATAATTCAACGCCTCTGTTTAGAATATCCTTATTGGTTTTTGGTGATACAACAACTTCTACATCTAAATTGTTAAAAAAATTGTTCCACAAAAAATAATAGTCAAAATAAAACATCCCTCTTGGTATTCCTATTTTTAGCTTCATATATCCTCCTCCAATCTACATTAAACTATTATTGCCCATAAAAATAGAAAATATAATGATTGGAGGACAAAAAGAAAAAGAGACATATTATGATGAAATAATATGTCCCCTCTTTTCCCATGCATATGAGCTATTATAGTCTACCTGCAAATTGTGGACCTATGATCTTTTCAAGATCACTAACAATTTCTGAGTTTTCGCCAACGTAAAGAACAATAATGTTTTCTGTTTTAAAAAAATGTGGATATGAAACCCATTCTATAATAACAGACTTTTTCCCATTATCATAGGTATGGCCATCATCTGATATATAAGAGGCATCCTTCTCCATCTTATCGTTGGTTTCATATAAATAAACAGTTATATTCTCACTTCCATTAAGGGTTAACCATTTTCGCTGACCTGATAGTATGCTCTTTTCTACATCTTCAGCTTCTACCTTATAACCCATTTTTTCAAGGTTGCTAACTAATTTCTCATAGGCATCATATGAAATTGACCTAGTACATCCTATAAGTATAATCGTTATGAGGATGCATAATGTGGCATAAATTAGTCTTTTCATATAATCACCTTTTATAATTAATGCTCATTTATATAGTGCTCATAGGTATCCAATACTTGATTTATCTCTCCTAAACAGTATACCAATTCCCCATTGGATACAATTTTATTATCCAAAGAGTATTGTATGAAGAATAAGAACTCTCCAATATCATTAAAGGGCAATTCTATGGATGCTAGTAACCTTCTCATTCTAATTTTTCTCTCAAGACTGTTCATATTACGAAGGTTTCTATCAATATACTGTATTAAATTGTCAACAAGCTGTTCTAGGTAATCCTTTCCTATGATTTCATAGGAGTCAAGGAACAAAGCATCGTGCTTAGTAAAGTTTATATCGTTGTAGTAGGACAAAAGCTTCCTAGTATATTTTACATCTTGATCAATAGGCTCATTTTGGATTATCCCTCTTTTTAAAGCTTCTTGAATGACCTTCTCAAAAGGCATAACCTTATCCAACAGCTCTTTTTCACTTTTAGCTAATCTTTCATCAGATTCCTTTAACAGTGATTCTAAAATTTTTTCGTCACCATCTTTTTCAAACTGTTCCCATCTGTTGAAGTAACTCTTAAACTCTTCTTTTAAAGGAATCTTTTCTAAAGAAAGATAAAGGACTATTAGACGATTTATAATTATTCCTAAGTTTTGTATAAAAGTTCTCAGATTATTTATTTCAAAATTAACTTGAGTAATCTCTCCAAGGTCAATTTCTAATTCTTCCCTAGGTTTATTTTTTAAATCAATATCATTATATTTTTGTATTTCAGCAAAGTAGCTATCAAATAGTACTCCAAAATTTGCAGTAAATCTACTATTAAATACCATCTTATATTTTTCCATTTGGTTCTCCACTATGTTTACTGGATAGCCATTAAAATTTCTAATAAGTGTTGTTTTGACAATATCAAGATATCTATACTTGCTCAACCTAAGTGGAATTATCTTTAATATATTTGAGATGAGGTTTATAAAGGTATAGTGATCTATCCTGTTACTGTTGAGTACATATTGTATTCTATTGATAACTCCTTCTATATCCCTATAGTCTACTGGAATATGCTCATAGGATTTATTCCAAGATTCCTTGATTATTTCATATTCGTACATCTCTTTTATATATGAATTTTCTACTTCATATCCATATAAAGTGATATATGTATCATATAATTCTTTTCTCAAGTTGAACAAAAAGTCAACTCCCTCTTTCCTATCCCCTTCAGATAGATGGCTATGGTAGTTTTTAAACATCTGAATAACTTGCGTATAGCTATTGATTATCTTCTCTTTTTCTTCATCTGATATATTAAACTCTTCTAGAATATTTCCATTCTTCAAAAGGTTCAACATTTCCAATGTATAGCTGAACAAGTAGTGATAAGCCATATCCCTTACTATATTCAACTGTTCTGAATTCATCTCTAAGAGAATTTTCTGCAATTCATCATCTGCCATATCCTTAAAGTTTAGAGTATCTATGTGAATTCTATTATGTTCCATTTGTATACTCCTTTCAGTAGATTCTATTATCACTTTAAGTTATAATATAGTCAAATATCTAATATAAAATCATTATATCATAACAAAGGAAGTATAGAACAATGGAAATATATAATTATGTTATCAATGAGAAAAAGCAAATTCCAATATATTTTGACAAAGAATCCATTTGTTTTATGGATATTGAAACAACAGGACTAAACAAAAACAGCAGTTTTATATATTTATTAGGCATGCTTTACTTTGATCCTAACAATTCTCATTGGTGTATAACTCAATATTTTATAGATAATATAGACAAGGAGAAAATTCTTCTTAGTAGCTTCAACGATTTTGTAAAGAGATTTAAAACCATAATTACCTTCAACGGAGAAAGCTTCGATATTCCTTTTATCAAATACAGAACAAACATCTACAAAATTAAAAACAGCCTGGATAGCCTATCGAGTTTTGATATCTTTAGGAAAGTTAAAGAAGAGAACTCATATTTAAGCTTAAAAAATTATAAGCTTAAAACTATAGAAGAAAGTTTGGGAATATACAGGGATGACAAAATTTCAGGAAAAGAATGTATTGACCTATACTATAAATATAGAAAAAATAAGAAAAAAAGTTTACTAGATATGATCCTTAAACATAATCATGATGATCTATACTATCTAATGGACGTATTAAAGATATTCGATGTAATAAACACCACAAAAACCATTTATATAAAAAAGGATAAAGAATTGATTAAAACTGAAATCAAAAGCATCTCAACTAAAGGAGATATGTTTAATATTCACTGCACAGTTTCTAAGCCAAACAATATAGCTTACTTTGGAGAATATTTTAATATCCGATGGAATGATAGAGAGCTATTGATAAGCTTTGAACATAGGGAAGGCCTAGTCACTCCCACTAAAAAATGTCTATTTGTTGATGTTTCTTCATGGGACATAAATGATAGGTTAAAGGATTCTTCAGAATATGTAATACCAGATAATATAATACTATTGAAAGTTGATGACAAGTATGAAATGGATAATTTAAAAAGAATAATAGAAGAATTAATATTGCTTGTATAATAATTTAGTTAAGGTGTTGGTTATAAAAACTAACACCTTTTATTTTCAAATAAGCAATAAAAAAAGCAGACTACTTTGTCTGCTTTTTAAATGGTGGGCCTTCAGGGACTCGAACCCCGGACCTGCCGGTTATGAGCCGGACGCT
>JAAROH010008316.1_pt1 | contig 10064 bp, 12 predicted proteins | sample 7248631 | NCBI WGS metagenome assembly JAAROH01 (sample SAMN09772309, study PRJNA484901) | compost metagenome | isolation source: Vermicomposting unit | place: India
TGGTAATTGCACTTTTGATGGCCAAAAATTGTACTTTAATATTGCCAAACACATACAGGGGTATCGCTAATATGCAATAATACAGGTCCACTCAATTTTTCTAACAGCCCTTTTGGAATATATGGGTAGTTAAATATAGATAAAAAACCACTATAGATATTCTCCATTGCTCCCATGATCTCTAATCCTCCTAATAGAAAAACTTCAGCTTCAATTTTGAGTTGTTTTATTTCCACTATAATAACAGTATTATTTTTAATTATATTCTTAATAACCAAAATAGCTATATTAAATTAATTATAAATTTAATTAATTTTAAATTTTATTATATATTATTTTAGCAATTAATTCACCACTTTTTTATTTAAAACAAAAAACGCAGAGCATATAAGCTCTGCTTATATATGAAAAAGAATAATATAAATTAACTTTCACTAAATTTTATTAATATATCATTGAATTCGTCCTTTTGATCATAAAAGCATCCATGTCCAGAGAATTGAAGAGGAACCAACATAGAATTTCGGATCATCTCATGTTGTATTTCTCCTAGTATAAAAGGCACAATTTTATCATGAATTCCATGGATAATTAATGTAGGTACTTGAATTGCTTTTATATCATCAAATAATACTTCATTAATCCAGGTCTTTGCAATTTCTGCCGTTGCCCATCCTGCTGCCTACAATCCTAATTGGAAAAACCAATTTGAAAATGCTTGTGAAATATGTTTTAAGAAAAACATATCCCCAAACTCCCTAAGCATTTGAGGACGATCCCTATAAGTACCGTTGATTATCTGCAATAACATTTCTTGATCAATCCCATAGGGAAAATTTGGTCTTTTGATTAAACTTGGAGCAGCTGCTGCAATAAGGACCAGTTTTTTTACTCCATATCCTTTATGTCGCCCCATATATCTTACTGCTATAGCACCACCAGTAGAATGGCCAGCTAAAATAAAATCCCTTAATCCTAAGGTTTCCACTACTCCTCTTACATCATCTGATAGAGTATCATAATCATATCCATTAAATGGCTTATCAGATTTACCAAACCCTCTAGTATCTATTCCTATGCATCGATAGCCCAATTGGGGTAGTTTATCAAACTGGTACTCAAATAAATTGTGATTTCCTGGCCAACCGTGTAAAAATACAATTGTCTTTTTAGATTCAGGATTTAAATCCTCAACATAAATTTTCACACCATTCACATTTACATAATAACCCATACTATCTCCCCTTTAAAAATGGATTATTGATTATTATATTCATTGATTTATTAAAATGTTAAATAATTACTAGAGATAGTACTTATATATAAAAAGTACTTACAAATAAACCTTTCAATAGGTTTTTCGTAAGTACTTTTAGCAGCATCAATATAAAACATCCACTTTCTTCTCTCTTTTCCACCTTGATATTATAAGTATAATGCTAATAAATATTAACCCCATGTAAGTAAATCCTAATAAGTACTTTGGATATCTAATATCTGTTATATAATACAATAAATACTTTAATAATATTTTAAAAGTAAATAGTGCTATAGGTAATTGAATTCCTATTACTGTTATATAGTTTTGACCTATGCTAGAAACCAGCAAAGATATTAACGTAAATACAAAGGCTAATATATAAATTCCTACTACTGTAAGAATTATATATTGCATAAAAGTAAAATCATACCAGGAAATAATGCTATTATATATGGAATTTATGCTGCAGTTAAAAAACATAGATGTATTGTTTGTAGAATATAAACCTAAAAATAACACAATCTGTAAAGTTACCAATATAAAGGATGCTAAAAGTCCTGATATTATCTTCTTCTTGAATATGTATCTTCCCGTCTTAGATGTATACTGAAGATTATTTATCCTATTTCTATTGTCTCTCAAATATGTAGGAGTTATGATGAACATTACACTTAATAATATAGTTGTAGCCACAGACTTTATTAAATTATTATAATTAGAGAATACAACATCATTAAAAACTGAAGTTTCCAAACTCTTTTTCAAGATTTCATTTATTCTTGCTTCTTGTTTTTCATTTGTAGCATGTGCCATCATTATTTGTTCCTTATTCTCATAAACTTGTATATACTCTTCTCTCAAAGGTATTTCCCAAAATACATCTATTTTTTTATCAAGGATTACATCATTGTAAAGCCTATCAAGCTCTTTATCTGTTAAATCCATATTATCAAATTCCTCATAATTAGTTATACCTGCACTTTTAAAATCTTCTCTAGATTGAATATACTCATCAGCTTTTCTTATAGCTTCTTGATACTTTATTTTAAAATCTTCAAATTCCTCTTCATCCATAAACTCTCCATACTCACTTTTCATTTCTACAAACATATTGTAAATGTTCAAAGCAGGCCTGCCATTTAGAAAATGTGTTACTTCAAATTCAATAAATAGAAAATACATGATGATATTTATTAAAACTAACAGCACAATAGATTTTATATTAAATATCTTTTTTAGCTCAAAGCAGATAATATCCATTTAATTCACCTCTCTATATATCTTGTCTTTTAAATCTCTTAACTGATAAAACACTAAGTATTAACAGCAGTACTGTCCAAATACTTATAGTGGATAATTCATAGTATTTAAAAGTCACTAAAGCCTCATTTTCCATGAACCATATATTGGGATTCATGATTAAAAAGAATGGTGTAAAACCTCCTATGAAAATTAAATTGGTATTTCTAGGTATCATATTAGGAACTGCTAAAAACAATCCAAATACTATGCCAAATACGACGAACCCAATATAGTTGTTCTTTATTGCTCTTGCTAGAATAAAAGCAATTCCAGTAAAAAGCATCATGCTAGCATAGATAACTAATATAGATAAAAACAAATATTGCTTAAAGGACATATTCCACCAAGACATATACGGGAAACTATATTCAGCATTAAAATAACTGCTTATAGGAACATTCCAAAGTCCTGAATAGTTAAATATAGTAAAATACAAGCTTAACGCAGTAAATATGATAATTGTAGCTACTAGTAAATTTGAACATATGGCTATGCACAATTTATCTATAATTAAGTTTCTTCCTCTTTTTGTTGTATAGACTATATATTCAGTATTACAGTCAAATTCATAGTTTATTAAATAGAGTGTTATAAGAACTGAAAGTATTACTATTTCAAATATAATAGTCTTAAATATGGTTTTAAATAATAATGAATGCATCTTGTAAACTTTTCCCATGAAAAATAGATTTTTGTGCTCGCCATTTCTTATTAGCTGGTGAAATCTATCATTAAATTCCCTATACTGATTTCTTACTGTATCTGCAGCTTTTCCACTTAGTCCATATTTTTTTATTTCATATTCGCCCTTTGCTATAATATCAATATTTGAATACAATTCATCAATTTGTCCAATTTCATAGTAATAGTTCTCTATTATTCCTAAGTTCCTAATAAACATTTTTTCTTCTTCACTATACACATCTTCCATGTTATGGAAGTTATCCTTATAAAATTCTGATACGCTACTATATCTTTTAGCTGTTCTTTTCTCAGTAATTTCATTTAACCTATTAATCTGTTCTTCATAATACTCTTTTAGCCTATTTACCATTTCATCATCTATTTTATAGCCAAATTTAGCTACAACCTCATTTAAGACCTTTAAGTCATCCTTAAAATATGAACTTTTAAATATTGTAATAGAATTAAAAACTATGAATAAAATCAAAAGCCCTAATATGATTGGAGAGCTAAAAACTTTTTTAAATTCATTCATCCTTACATTCATCCTACTATCCCTCTTTTATCACTTCATCCTTATATACATGCATAAATACATCTTCTATAGTTGGATTTACAGCAGTCCAAGAATCATCCTTTTTCTCTTCAGATATAAACCTCAATTTCATACTATTATCTTCTTGTCTTTCTGATAAAATGAAATATTCTTTTCTAAAGTTAGAAACTTGGTCAAAATCAACTTCAATTTCATAAACTTTACCTGATAGTATTTTGCATATGTTTTTTGGGCTGTCTTTATATAATACTTTTTTGTTCTTTATCATGATTATCTCATTAGCTATAGACTCCACGTCAGATACAATGTGAGTAGAAAGAATGACTATTCTTTCCCTAGATAATTCTGTAAGTAGATTCCTAAAACGCACTCTTTCCTTCGGATCTAGTCCAACAGTAGGCTCGTCTAATATGAGTATTTTAGGATTATTAAGCATAGCCTGCGCTATACCTACTCTTTGAATCATTCCTCCAGAAAATTTCCCCATCTTTTTATCTGCTACATTTTCTAATCCAACCAGTTTTAAAAGTTCATCAATTCTATTCTTTGCTTTATCTCTATCTATACCTTTCAATGCAGATAGATAATGAAGAAACTTTCTAGGACTATAATTCCTATAGTATCCAAATTCCTGAGGCAAATAACCTAGTATATCCCTATAATCATCACCCATACTGAAAATATCTGTACCGTTATAAAGTATTTCACCTTCACTGGGGAAAAGCAAAGTAGTTAACATCTTAATTAAGGTGGTTTTTCCAGCTCCATTGGGTGCCAATAAACCATATATGCCCTTTGAAAACTCAATATTTATGTTTTCTAGAACTGAAAATTTACCATAGCTTTTGCTTACATTATTCACTATCAACATCTAAATCATTCCCCCTTCATTTCTAAATATAGTAAGTGTTTTAAGGTTTTTTACATATGCTAATATGGAGCCAATAGTCACTATTAACCATGTATATATGGAAATACTATTTAATAATTGAATGTAAAAATCTACTTTTAACATATATAAGGTAAAATTGAATACTATCCAGCCTAAGATAACAAAATATTTTATAAATCTATTTTTAATCCTAATCATTGCAAATAAGAGAATCACGGAAAATAGAAATAATGATGCTATTGATATTACTAAAGCTTTTACAAAATCTAACTTTTCATAAAAATAAGTAGCTGCATATACAAGGAAAAAGTTAAATAAAATACAAATAACACTAAATACGAGCATTCTAAAAGTAACTATTTGATATAAATTATATTTACATGTCATTTCAATCTCATAAGTTTTATTCTGTTTAACATTAATAAAGCTCAAAATTGACATTGATAGATACAGTATAGGAGAAGCAGTAAAAAGATAAGCATACATCAATTGTATGTTTTGCTCATGGTAAATGTTTCTTCCCTTAATCATTAATACCAAAACAGAAGATACCAAAAATATGGTAAAAACAATCTCCAAATAGTCATGAAACAAATATTTAAGTCCTATTTGTCTGTACATATTTTCTAAATACGAATAAAATGATTTTCTTTCTCCTAATCCTTGTGTAATAATTTTGTCTATTTCAGTCCTTATCTCATTTTCACTTGGCATATCTATTTTCATATTCGCTCCTCCTCAAAATTTCTCCTAATTCTTTTTATCATTGAATAATATCTGGTCTTAACTGTAGACTCTGGCATATCCAATATCTTTGATATTTCGGTAAACGTATAGCCTGCAAAAATCTTCAATCTAAATATCTGCTGTGATAAAGTATCCATATTACTTAATACACCAATTACCTTTTCTACGTCTTCTTTCTTTTCCATTTCAATCTCAATACCCTCATCATAGAATATATGTACATCATCAATAGGAATTGTCATATTGTTATATTTATAACTTTTTGAACGATAATAATCTACTAAGCGATAAGTTGCTATCTTATATATCCAATTTCTAAAAGAAGCTCTTCTTTCATCATAGTTGTATATAGACTTTAATATGTTGATAAATATCTCCTGAGTTAAATCCATAGATAATTCTTTATCCATGGTTTGCTTATACACATAAGCATATATTTCCCTATAATATTTAGAAACAAGTTCATTAGCTGCATTTTTATCTGATTTATTTTGTATCCTTCTTATTAACTTTTTATCCTTGTCCATATCTCACCATCTATTCTTGATTTTTAATATGCTGTCTATTATTATATCCGTAATAAATACTTAAATAGTTTTATCTTATTTAAAATTTTTTTATAATATAAAAAGCCATGTTAACAATATTAGTTTAACATGGCTAATTAACTTGATCCTATGAGATGTCAATTGAAATTTTTAATTAAGTTTTCAATAAACTTTTCTGCTTTATATAAATCCTTTTCATCAGGATGGCCTTCTGAAAATCTGCTTAAGATCTCAAATATTCTGTTGTCACTGAATTCCCTACTTTGAAAAGTTCCTTTACATGCAAAGCTCCCTTTGCATATGGCCCCTTTTGATTTCAAAAGATTTAGTAATTTCTTATTGTAAAATCTCAATCCTATTCCACTAGTTGAAAACACAAAAACATACTTATCCTTCAAATCCAGCGTATTAACATATTTAATCAATTTAGGGGACATACTCTCTCTATAGATACCAGACCCAAAACCAATGAGATCATAATTTTCAATATTGATTTTTTTATTTTCTTTCAAATTTACCAATTCAGCATTGAGCTTTTGTGCAAATAAACTAGCTATTTTTTCAGTATTATTACGATATGTTGAGTAATATATAATCGCTGATTTCATGTGCATTACCTACCTCCAAATCATCAATTCTATTCAATATCATATTAAATTATTATTTAATATAAACAAAAATATCGAATATAAGCTTTCAAAATGCTTACTATCCGATATTTATAACAAACTACAATATTAAATATACCCCATTATCTTATCAAAAATATTAGGCAATGTCACTTGTATATCTGCTAATCCCGCTTCGAAAACAGCTTTTGGCATTCCATAAACAATGCAAGACTCTTCCGCTTCAACGATTACGTGCCCATTATAGGCCTTTACAGACTCACACCCGATAAGTCCGTCATTTCCCATACCCGTAAGAATAACTGCTAACAGGCGATCCCTATATATAGGAGCTGCAGAATTAAGGGTAATATTAATAGAAGGTTTATATAATATTTTCTCATCCATTGTATCTTCTATTTTTAAAGCAACCTTATTGTCTTTTTCTTCGACCAATAAAGTCTGAAATCCTGATGGAGCTATATAAATATTACCAGCTTCCAATATATCCCCATCTTCAGCTTCTTTAACGTGTAAATTACAAAACGTATTAAACCTTTCAGCTAAGGATTGGGTAAATCCCGGGGGCATATGCTGTAAAACGAGTATGGGCACGGGAATATCATCTGGGAATTTGGGAAGCAGCGACTGCAAAGCTGCAGGCCCTCCAGTAGAAGTAGCTATAATCACAAGATCTACTAACTGTTTTTTTCTAAAGAGTTGTTTTCAAGTAAAATCATCTCTCTATCTTCTGATTTCTCAACTTCCACTTTAGAGAATTTAGAGTTTTCAACAATAGACTTCAATCTACACAAAAAATCTTCAACATTCCTAATTTCCACATTCTGTCCAATCAATTCACTCTTTAGGAAAAAATCTACTGCACCTTGCTGTAAAGCTCTAATTGTAATATCTGCGTTTCCCTCCGTATAGTTGCTTAACATGACAACAGGAACTGGACATATTTTCATTATCTCACTTAAAGCAGTTATACCATCCATTCGCGCCATTTCTACGTCCATTGTTACTATATCCGGTTTTAAACTCTGAACTTTCTCTATAGCTTCAATTCCATCTCTAGCTATGCCAACAACAAACAATTGAGGATCTTTTTCAATTATAAAACTTATATTCTTTCTCATAAACGAAGAATCGTCAACCACAAGCACTCCGTACCGTTTCATGATTATTTCATCCTTTCCTGTAATAATAAACAGATGGGGTAAATATCGTTTCAAATCCTGTGTGCATGCCAGTTATTGTTTCTGCATGTCCTAAAAACAAATAACCACCTGGATTTAAAACTTCATAAAAAACATTAATTATTTTTTGAATAGCAACAGCATCGAAATATATCAAAACATTTCTGCAAAATATGATATCTACCTTTTCAATTTTACTCTTTATATCATTGTCCATAAGGTTTATATATCTAAAGTCTATCATATTTCTAATTGAATCTTTAACTTTATAATTTCCTTCTAATGAAATAAAAAATTTCTCGTAAGCTTCTTTTGGCATTCTCCTAAAGGATAAAGATTCCTTTTTATATATTCCGTTCTTTGCTCTATTTAAAACTTTTTTATTGATGTCTGTTGCAATAATTTTTGCTGTTCCGAATTTAAACAATCCACTTTCTTCTACCAGCATGCCAATCGTATATGGTTCTTAACCAGTGGAACAAGCAGCAGACCATATACGCAACGGATTTTCCGGAGTACGATCCACAAATTTAGGAAGAACATTTTTTTGAAACTCATTTAACACATTTTCCTCTCTGAAAAAATAAGTTTCATTAACAGTTACCAATTCTATAAGCTTATCCCATTCTTTTGACTCCATTCTAAGATATCCACAATATTCCCAAGGTGACAATCCTAACTCTTTAAGCTTGTTTGAGATTTTAGATTGGAGAGATAAAGGAGTTTTTCTATAATCAATGCCGCAATATTCATAAATCATATCAGCTAACATTGCATAACCAATGATATCAGTATTCATAAATTGATATCCCTCCATGATTTTATTGAATATAATAAATTTATCTATAGAGGAAATATTTCCTCCATAGACAAATTAATAATTATCCCCAAATTTTTTTAAGGTTCTCTTTGGTTTCGTTAACATAAAGTGATATTTCTTCCGTTATAGATGCCATTCTATCTATTTCTTTATTTCTCAAATTAATTGTTTCACTAGAATTAGAACTAATATTAGCCAGTTTTTCAATTTCGTCTGTTTGAACCTTTGTTGCTTCTGTAACTTGACTTGCTTGCTCAGTAGCAACTCTAATATTATCAACTACATAGTTCACATCAACAACCTGTTCTTTTAGTGCTTCTGTTATCTGTCTTACTTGCCCTCTTGCATTTACTACTCCTTGTACTATCTCCTCTACACCTTTTGCTTGTTCTTTGGCTGCCTGAGTTACTTGTGCTGCTTGGTTGGTTACGTTCTCTACTGCTTGTACTATGTTTTGCCCTTGTCTTGCTTGTTCCCTTACCGCTTCTGTTATCTGATTAATTTCTAAATTTACACCCTCAATGCCATTAACTATTGCCTCAATTACCTTTGCCATTTCATTACTTAACTTTGTACCATGTTCAGCTTTTTCTTTCCCCAATTGGATTACTATTATAGCTTGTTCAGTTTCTTTCTGCACTCCTTTGACCAAGCTAGCTATTTCTTTAGTTGCAGTAGCCGTTCTCTCTACAAGTTTTCTAACTTCATCAGCTACAACTGCAAAACCTTTTCCATGCTCTCCAGCTCTTGCAGCTTCTATAGCAGCATTTAATGCAAGTAGATTAGTCTGTTCTGCAATTTCATCAATCATCTATGTTATGCTTCCTATTTTTTCCGAACTTTCACCTAAATTTGTCATTACTATGCCAGCTCTAGATATTGCTTCCGATATTTCCCCGATAGCAGCAAGCGTATCTTGTACTGCCCTTTCTCCAGTTTTAGTTTCATCCTTTACTTTATTGCTTAATTTATTAACATTCTCCGCATTAGCTGCCACTTGGCTTATGGACGCCACTATCTCCTGTATTGCTGCTGATGCTTCTTCTGCTGAAGATGTTAGACTTTCTGCATTCCCTGCTACTCCTTTTATGGATTTGCTCATCTACTCTATGGATGCTGATATTTCCTCTATAGAGCTTGATGTGTTCTCACTATTACTTGCTACTTTGTTAATATTATTAGATATCTTACCTAATCTATTATTAGCTTGCTCAGCAAGATTAGTTAACTCTTCTGCATTACTTACTACTCCTTTAATTGATTCAGATAGTTCCTCCAATATTTTTGTCGACGATTCAAAAACTGTAGATTGTTCTTCAGTATTTTCTTTAACATATCCAATCATATGAGCCAAATCTCTTAATCTTTCATCTACTCTTTTTGTATTATTGGATCTATAATAAATGTTGGGGTGTATAAAAAAATGTACTCCAACATTTATTTT